>Ga0272443_10001519_pt1 | contig 33345 bp, 29 predicted proteins | sample SSMAcet12_FD_193581 | JGI IMG/M metagenome (GOLD analysis project Ga0272443, IMG submission 193581) | Marine sediment archaeal communities from Little Sippewissett salt marsh, Falmouth, MA, United States - SSM-Acet-12 | ecosystem: Environmental > Aquatic > Marine > Wetlands > Sediment ... | reverse complement strand
TTTGGGATATGACTCTCTAAAGAATCTACAAGGATCATCTCATGCTGTGGATTATTTCGTTTTGTTTGCATGTATACATCAATACATATTCAATCTGCTCTTCAAAGACCTTTTTCAACAAGCCCCTGCGACCCGGGTTTCACTCCTATGCAGACAAAAGATGAATTCCAACTTTCAACACAGCATGAATTTTCAAAACTGACATCATGTTTTCATGTTTGATATTGTATGATACCCGGGTCGGAGTAACTATGTTACACGAGAGTTGAGCCTCACTGCCAGAGGTGTTAAGTTGTTATGAACCAAACCTAACAACTAACCTTTGTAACAGGAGGCTCCGGGCCACACCTGCCTGACTGAATAGACGCATAAACACTGAATATTCGAAGGATGCCAGATCACACTCATCTGTGGCGAGCAGGATCTGGCGTAACAGACTTTTTCAACATGCCCCGGAGACTCGAGCCACACCCACCTATCTATTCTCGTCTGCAAGATATGCAAATGCTCTTTCTGGATGCCTTACAACCATCCGTGCTAAAGCCCCACTTTGAAAACCCTGGTGATTATTCAATATCATCCGGAATATCACTCCAAAACAGATAAGCAATAATACCCAACCTATAGAAGCAATGCCTACTCGCCAGTTGATGACGAAATGAACTCCAATCATGGGAGAAAAAGCAAAAATCGGAAGGGTACCAGATGGAATTGGCTGATGTAGTAGAAGCACAAGCAGGTAGTCGCAAGCATCGCCCGTACACTGCACTATGACAATATACAGCCAGAGAAACATAGAAATGAATGTCCCTACAATTACAGCTCCCAAGGTATGCAACATAGATGTCAACATGTTTATTGTGACTAAAGCTCTGTCTGAATATTCCTGATCAAGTCCACCTGCTTCAAATAGCTGCCACGTAATCTGCCATGCATCCTCCTTTGAAATCCTGTTTACTCTATCGTTACCAATATCTTCGAAGAAACCGCCATAAAATGGGCTCCTCAGTCTAAGCAGAGGCTCACCACGCCACCTCGTTTCATGCAGCCTCCTGATCACAGGTCTCATATCAGATCTAAACCAGCAATTTCTTATACCCATGATTATGGCAAAATACATCTGTGAGAAAATGAATCCCAAACCACCACTCGATATTAGGAGCCCCAATAACACGAGGAATCCTTTAGCATTTGAGTCACAAATCTCTTTTAATACTTCAATTGTGGGTGCTGGAATTGCGAGGAGAGTCAACAGTGTGAATTCAGTCAGGCATACTACACCGGGGATAACATATCGAAGAAATCTGTTAGTTTCATCCATTGCGTCTTGATCCTCTCTCCTAATACATGCGTTCTAAGTATATCCAGAGTCGTACCTTCATTACTATGTATAACTTGAAAATCAGTTTGCACGATAATTAACATGTCGAAAATGCAAGAGTTTCGTATCCCTCAATTCCATTTACCCCTGTTTAGATGTCGTGCTATAGGTGCCTGCTATGAAGACATAATAACAATCCGACACAGCACAATGCAATCAATATTTCATTTATGCATACTGTTATTGCGGTTGGCATATGTCTCGTGCGCCAACATAATCAAGAAGCTGGTGCACGGGACGTACACCAGCCACAAACACCTGACGGAACATTTCTATATGTTGTGTCAGATCCTGCCCGGCAGCCGCCGGACAGAGAAGAGTCAGGATCACAGGGATCCTGTGACCTACGAAAACTGTCTCTTTACATGTGCCTGTGAATCAACAGAAGATATGCGTGGTACTTAAACTCGCTGTCCGGCAAGAACCTCGTTCAGTTTGACACCCAGTTCTCTTAATGTAAATGGCTTCTGAATAAAATTCTTGTCTCCGTCCACAACACCCTTGTGAGCAATAACATTGGCGGTATATCCGGACATAAACAAAGTCTTGAGATCCGGGTGAAGGATTTGCATTTTGTCCGCTAAATCTGGACCGTTCATTCCGGGCATTACAACATCGGTAATAAGCAGATCAATTCGTTCGGTCTGTTCTTCAGCCAAACTTACAGCCATATCGGGGGTTTCTGCGATCAAAACTTTATAGCCAAGCTTCTCCAGCATCAACCGACTCATTTTCCTTATAGCTGATTCGTCTTCCACCAGAAGAATCAATTCACCATTTCCATGCGGGATTTCCGTAACGATTTCAGGTTCGAGTTTTTCTGCTTCACCCACATGACGTGGCAGATAAATCCTGAAAATCGTTCCCTTCCCCTCTTCACTGTAGACGTTAATGAATCCATCATTCTGTTTGACAATCCCATGAACCGTAGCCAGTCCCATACCGGTTCCCTTGTTTACTTTCTTTGTAGTAAAGAACGGTTCGAAGATATTATCGAGTGTCTTCTTATCCATCCCGCAGCCATTATCACTTACAGACAGGACGACAAACTCACCCGGAATAAAACCGGTATGGTCAGTACAATAGGAATCATCGATAGTCGAAGTTAGAGTCTCGATCGATACCTTGCCCACCCCCTCGATTGCATCACGGGCGTTGACACACAGATTAGCCAATATCTGTTCAACCTGTGACGGATCGATTTTCACATTCCACAATTCATGATCCGGCAGCCATTCCAGATTGATATCTTCACCAATCAGGCGCCCAAGCATTTTCAGCATATTCTCAACAACATCGTTAATATTCAGCACTTTCGGAGTAATTGTCTGCCTGCGGGCAAATGCCAGCAATTGCTGAGTGATCTCTGTAGATCGTTTAGCAGCATTCAATACTTCTGTAAGGTCTTCATACAAAGGTTCGGATGGTCCCATACTATCAAGCGCAAGTTCCGTATAGCCTGTAATAACACTCAGCATATTGTTGTAATCATGAGCCACACCACTAGCCAACCGCCCTACAAATTCAACCTTTCGCGCCTGATGCAGTTGCTCCTGCAGTTCCTTCTGCTCTTTTTCCGCACGCTTGCGGTCCGTTATGTCGTGGACGATGGAGTGGAGAAGTGTTTTTTTATCAATAACAATACTGCTGCAGAATACCTCAACATCCCGCACTGAGTTGTCAGCAAGCCGGTGTCGAAATTCGAAATGAACACGCTCATCGTCTAATGCCTTTTCCATCTGCTCTTTAATCTGTTCTGCCGGAAGAATATCAATATCATGAATTCGCTTCTGTCGCAATTCATCCTCCGACCATCCATAGAACTTTTCAGCCGCTTCATTCGCTTCAACAATTCGTCCTGTGTCGGGATCAATAATCAGTTTTACGGCAAGGTGGTTTTGGAACAGGTTGCGGAACTTCTCCTCGCTCTCACGCAGGGTCTCATTCGCCCGTACCAGGTGCTCCGTCTTAATCCTCACCTGTTTGCGAAGTACCATAATAAGCAACAATGCCAGAACGAGAGAACCTCCGATACCACCAATGATCCAGAATACATATTGTGGAACCACCACTCTTGGCGGTCTGTCCATCCAACGCTCCAGTTCCATATAGTAAACAGAACCGGATTCGGATTTCATCAGACGCAGGTTACGGTCAATTGCATCGAGCAGATCACGGTTTGTACCTGAAGCGGTTGCGAAATATAGCGAGACCGGATTGAACACGATCGCTGTTTTAGTCAGCCCGTATTCTTCGAAGAAATAGTCGCCCCAGAAATGATTCGAAACAACCATATCAACATCGCCATTGGCTGCAAGAGTAAAAGCCTCCTCATACGAATCGGCCTCAGTATATAAGACTTCGTAACCAAACCCTTTCATCATCTGATCTAGAGTTGCCAGTTGAATCGATCCCTTGAGAAGAGCAATCCGCCGCCCATTCAAATCCGATAAATTCCTCGCTTCTTTCGCACTGTGCGCATAGACCCTGGACCAGCTTTCGAGAACCCTCTCATTGTGAAAATCGAGTACGGAATCTCGTTCTTGCGAGAAGGCGACATCCGGCATAAGATCAATCTTACCATCTTCGAGAAGTTTCAGGCAATCAGACCATTTACATGTTACATACTCCAGCTCCCAATTTTCTCTTCTCGCGATATCCTCGAGAATACCAACAAAAATACCCGATGGCTCACCGCTGTCGTTAGTGAATACCTTCGGTTTGTTCTCATAGATGCCAACACGGACCCTGTGAGAATATTCATTTTTGTCTGAATAGCTATTTTCCTGAGCATTACACGGAGAAGCAAAGATAAACGGAATGGTCATGATTACTATAAGTACGGAGATTGCAATCAGTCGAAACATCGGGTTATTCTTCGTAACTGTTACCATTCTTTAACCCTCAGAGTAATGCCTTTTCCATCCCGGAGGATAATTCGGGTGCAAAAGCCGGATAGTTTCTCTTCAAGATGTGCAAATTGGAAACTCAATTTTAACGTCTTCCTATTTGGAAAAACCGAATCATTCAAATATAGCCGCTCCCCAAACAGATTTCATAATGGAATCCGGGATAACGACATCTATTTTTTTATCGACTTTTCTTCCTCCAACCCGCACCATAATTCAAAAATAACATGTATCATTTGTACTGCAACGTTTTAATCCATATCAGTCCTGAATTCCACCCTCAAATTACATAAGAGATTGGATTCATTGACATCCCATTTCCCGCTTGCATTTCCTCTGAATTCTCATAACTTTCCGCTGTGATGGAACCATTGGCGCACACAACACGGGGTAACGGGATCGAATCGGTGCATTACGGTTCGATAGCTGTTACAGACAACACCGGTCGGGTGGTTTACTATGCCGGTGATCCGCATCTAATGACTTTCACCCGCTCATCCATGAAATTCGTTCAGGCGATTCCGGTCTATGAGTCCGGTGCGATTGATGACTATGGTATCACAATCCCCGGGCAGGCGATCATGTGTGGATCTCACGCCGGACAGGAGCGACATGCGGCACAAACCAAAGAAAACCTCGACAAAATCGGTCTCGACGAATCATATCTTAAGTGCGGAGTACATCCGCCGGGATACTACAAAGTCACTGGACAACTACCCCGCCGTGAGGAGGTATTCTCTCCTCTTCAGCACAACTGCTCCGGCAAACATTCCGGTCAGCTTGCGTTAGCCCTTAAAATGGGTTGCGATCCGGAACGCTATCTCGAATTCGACTATGATGTTCAACAGAGAGTATTCAAAGTCGTATGCGAGGTTTACGAGGTGAATCCGGATAAAGTCTGGATGGGAATTGACGGTTGTTCGCTTCCCAATTTCGGAATGCCTCTCTCGAACATGGCACTGGCATTCGCTAATATCATTACAGGCAAAACCGACATTCCGGGGCGTGAGACGGTTTTTCAGCGCATAGTAAACGCAGTGCAGGCAGAACCTTTTATGGTCTCAGGCGACGGTCGTTTCGACCTTGCCCTGATGGATGCGCTTCCCGACAAAATCATCTGCAAGGTGGGCGGAGAAGCTGTTGAATGTGTCGGAATCGCAGAACAGGGATGGGGACTCGCAGCAAAGATTTCCGACGGTAATTTCCGCGCACTCTATCCTGTCGTTGTCGAGGCTATGAAACAACTCGGTATCCTTAAGGAAGAACATATGATATTCCTCAAGGAATTCGAGAAACCCGCTCTTAAAAACTACCGCGACATACACTACGGTGACATAATTCCCTGCTTCAAACTAAAAAAGGCATAGGCGGTTGTGATTCACACCGTAAACATCGAAGAACAGCGGCCCGTTCAGGAGAAGGTCAAGGACGTTCCGTAGGTTCTCTCTTTCTATCAGAGTCAGGAAACCGTAAACCTGAAATCCCCGGAGAGTGAATTATGAAGAGTGAACTTGATTTTCTCGTTGAGCCGTTTCGCATCAAGATGGTAGAGAGCATTCGACTCCTCCCACGCGATAAGCGAGAGGAGATAATACGCAACTCCCATTTTAACATATTCAGCATTGCAGCACGGGATGTATTCATAGACCTTCTGACCGACTCCGGAACAGCGGCTATGTCGGATAATCAGTGGTCCGGAATAATGCTCGGCGATGAGTCGTATGCAGGCTGCAATAACTATTACAATTTTGTCGAATCAATCCAGGATATAACCGGATTCAAATATGTGATCCCCGTTCATCAGGGGCGAGTTGCCGAGAATATCCTATTCTCTACGATACTCAAGAAGGGACAATGGGTACCGAACAACACTCACTTCGATACAACCAGAGCTAACACTGCTCACAAAGGCGGGCAGCCCATTGACCTGCTCATCAAGGAAGGACATGATCCAAAATCGAATCATCCCTTCAAGGGTAATATGGATGTTGAGAAGCTCGAGGATTTCATAATCGAGAAAGGTGCAGAGAACATCCCGGTTATCATGATGACAATCACGAATAACACCGCCGGTGGTCAGCCTGTATCGATGGAGAATATCCGCAGCACATCGAATGTGTGCCGCAAACATGGGATACCGTTCTTCTTCGACTGCGCTCGTTTTGCTGAGAACTGCTGGTTTATCAAGCAGCGGGAGGATGGTTATGCCGACAAAACTCCGAAAGAGATCGCAAGAGAGATGTTCTCATACGCCGATGGCTGCGTTATGTCCGCCAAGAAAGACGCTCTCGTCAATATGGGCGGTTTTATTGCACTCAACCACAGCGAACTTGAACAGCAACTGACCCGTCTGTTGATCGTAATAGAGGGATTCCGCACTTATGGCGGGCTTGCCGGGCGTGACCTCGAGGCAATCGCTCGTGGAATAAAGGAATCACTCGAAGAGGACTATTTGCGCCATCGAACCGAACAGGTGAAATACCTCGGAGACCTGCTTCTCAAGAAAGGCATACCCATCATTCAGCCCGCAGGTGGTCATGCTATATTCATCGACGCCGGTAACATGCTACCGAACATCCCTTCAAATGAATATCCGGGGCAGGCTCTGACCATTGCTCTCTATCGTGAGGGTGGAATTCGCGGTGTGGAAATCGGGGGTTTGATGTTCGCACAGAAAGATCCGGAAACGGGTGAGGAAATCAGTCCGCCGCTTGAGCTCGTCCGTCTCGCTATCCCCCGCCGGGTCTACACAAACTCGCACATGGATTATGTCGCACATATCTGTGGCAAAATCAATGAACGTAAAGACGAACTCAAGGGATTCGAAATCATTGAAGAGGCTCCATACCTGCGGCATTTCACAATGAAACTGCGGGAAAAAGAATCATCCGATTCCACAGTTAGAACTTCGGACAAGTAATATTCAAAAGCCCGGTGAAGTGAAGTGCTTTACCGGGCTATCTGTATTGTGGAGTGCAATGTAGTAATTGACTTCATGATCCACGCTTGGTTTCATCTCGACGCACTATAAGAAAAAACCCCGAACACTCGTTTCATTACATCTCATGGAGAGTATTTAACTGTCGATATAGATATTATATATCTCTTGGTAATCCGAATGGCATCCATATTTGGGAGAAGTAATAACTATACAGAGGGGTTCTCCATATGCTGAAGTGGGATGAGAAGATTTACGGAGTTGGTATACCGGAGCTTGACTCTCAACACAAGAAGATATTCCAACTTATCAATGATATGGTTAATCACTTTCAAAAGGGAGAAAAGGATGAAGCCCTCTCGCAGGCAGCGGTCGAATTAGCCAGGTATGGTGCCGAGCACTTCTCCTATGAAGAGAAAATCCTCGAGACAATTGGATTCCCCTATCTTGAATCACACAAAAAACTCCACGCTGATGGAAAGAAGAAAATCCGCGAATATCTTCTCAAACTCAAGATTGGTAAAGAGATCAGTTATTACGAGGTTCTCGCCTTTCTTCAGGAATGGGTGGAAAAGCACATTGGTCGAGATGATGCTCGTTATGCCGAGTTCTATAAATCAATCAAGAAGAAAAACAAACAAAAAGCTTCGGTTTAGTGACAGCAGAATGCTATCCCTTCAGCATATTTCGCAATACTGTGTGTAAAATCCCGCCGTTTCTGTAATATTCGAGTTCAACTTCCGTATCGATTCTGCAATCAACCTGGAACTCCCTTGCTCCATCATCCCCTCTTGCAATTACAGTCAGCTTTTGAGAGGGTTGAACATCCCCATCCAGACCATGCATGTCAAATACTTCCCTGCCGGTTAATCCGAGTGATTCGGCACTCTGATTATTCTCGAACTGAAGCGGCAGCACTCCCATTCCAATTAGGTTACTTCTGTGAATCCTCTCTATACTCTCGAAAATCACCGCTTTGACTCCGAGAAGGTACGTGCCCTTTGCCGCCCAGTCACGGGATGATCCCATCCCGTAGTCCCGTCCGGCAATGACTATCAACTGTACGTTGTTCTCTGCATATTTCATCGCGGCATCATAGATGCTCATGGTCTCACCGGTCGGATGATAGCGTGTCACTCCTCCCTCTGTACCGGGAACAAGATGATTGTTGATACGAATATTGCCGAATGTACCCCGCATCATAACCTCATGATTACCCCGCCGCGATCCGAACGAATTGAAATCTCTCGGATCGATATTGCGCTGTATCAGGTATTTTCCCGCAGGACTGTCAACGGCAATTACACCCGCCGGGGAGATGTGGTCGGTTGTGACCGAATCACCAAATAACGCAAGCACGCGCGCATCTGTTATATCCTTCAAGGGCTGTATCTCAGGTTTAAGATCGGTAAAGAACCCCGGCTCTCGGATATAACTCGAATCACCTTTCCAGTCGTACAGTTCGCCACCCGAAATCTCGATCTCATTCCATCGAGGATTACCGGTAAATACACTGGCATACTCATCCTTGAACATCTCCGGATTCAGTGATCTTTCAAGTGTTTCCCGAATTTCCTCCTGAGACGGCCAGATGTCTCTCAGGTAGACATCCTCTCCGTCACGGTTCTTCCCTATCGGATCGGTTCGCAGGTCAATATCCACGCGACCGGCAAGCGCATACGCAACAACAAGGGGAGGCGATGCAAGATATGAAGCTTTAGTGTGAGGATTGATCCGACCCTCAAAATTGCGATTACCGGATAGAACGGCTGCCGCTATGATTTCCTCCCTCTCAACAGCTTCAGCTATCTCATTCGGTACGGGACCGCTGTTACCGATACAGGTGGTACAGCCAAAACCGACAAGGTGGAATTTCAGCTTCTCGAGATATTCCACGAGTCCGGCTTCCCTGAGATATGCAATTACGACTTTCGAACCGGGAGCGAGAGATGTCTTGACATGGGGCTTAACCTCAAGCCCTCTCTCCACAGCTTTTTTTGCGAGAAGCCCGGCACCGATCATAACAGATGGATTGGATGTATTCGTGCAGCTCGTAATTGCTGATATGATGACAGAGCCGTGATGCAACTCCGTTCGGTCACCATCAAAACTGACCTCAACTGACTTGTCAAGCTGGTCTGATTGCAACCCGAAACCACGCTCATTACGGGACTTCGTAAGGGAGTCAACGAAAGATCGTTTCACATCTGATAGTCTCAGCCTGTCCTGCGGTCTCTTTGGTCCGGCTACACTTGTCTCGACACTGCCCATATCAAGCTCGATCACTTCCGTGAATATCGGTTCCGGGGTTTCATCCGTTCGGAACAAGCCCTGCGATTTGCAATATTTCTCTACAAGATCAACTAATGAAGGTTCTCTATTCGTGTTGCTGAGGTAATTCAGGGTTTCATTATCAACCGGGAAAAATCCGCATGTCGCACCGTATTCGGGAGCCATGTTGGCGATGGTAGCGCGATCTGCAAGGGTAAGTGATGACAGCCCTCTGCCGAAAAACTCGACGAATTTCCCTACTACTCCATGTTCCCTTAAGAGCTGCGTAACCGCAAGTACAAGATCGGTGGCGGTAACTCCCTCCCGGAGAGAGCCTGTAAGTTTCAAGCCGACAACTTCGGGAGCAAGCATGTAAATCGGCTGCCCTAACATGACCGCCTCAGCCTCAATCCCACCGACGCCCCATCCGAGTACACCGAGACCGTTTATCATTGTTGTATGCGAATCGGTACCGACAAGTGTATCGGGGAATGCGATACTGGTGCCATATGTATCTCTTGTCTGGACCACCCTGCCCAGATACTCAAGATTCACCTGGTGGACGATTCCGGTCTCCGGGGGAACAACCCGGAAATTATCGAACGCTTCCTGACCCCAGCGGAGAAACTCGTATCGTTCACGGTTCCGTTCGAACTCCCGCTCAGAGTTATAGAGCAGCGCATCCGTCGATCCAAACCTGTCAACCTGAACGGAATGATCTATTACGAGATCGACCGGGACTCTCGGATTGATGCGCCGAGGGTTTCCGCCGAGACGCTTCATTGCTGACCGAAGAGCAGCGAGATCAACGATTGCCGGAACGCCGGTGAAATCCTGAAGAAGCACGCGAGCCGGCATGAATCCTATCTGAAATGATTTGTATGCACCACCGGACCATGAGGCAAGGTTCCGGACATCCTCTTCCATTACGAGGTAACCGTCGCAATTGCGGAGCAGTGATTCGAGAAGGATTTTGATAGTGAAGGGTAGTCTTGATACTTCACCGATCCCGGTTTCTTCGAGGACTTCTATACTATAATAACCAAGATCACCATCATCGGTAGAGAAACGTCTAAGCGCACCAAATGTATCATTAGCCATAACCGTTTTCCTTTCCGTAACCGCTCTTCTTTCGAATTCGACCTCGTATGATATCCATTATGATTTTAACGTATGCCTCCCCACCGTGTTCCGCCACACGTCATTTTGTAGCAGATGTAATTCTGCCCACTATTACCAGCAATTCACACAGTTTGTTTTACGTGGCTGGCGGATATCCTGGGGTTATCCCAAAAGGATGTCAAGGTCGGTGTTACGGAGTAAGTGACACGAACCAGTTAGCAATCCAGCGTACCATTACCATCTGGATCGCAGAGATTCAGTTCTTATTCGTGATTGATTTCATACTTTGCGGTCGATGCGTTTCCCGCCAGATCACACACTCCAATTGCAATCGTGAATTCCGAATCAGCAGGTATATCTATTACCCAGGCTTTATCACCAATCCTAATTGGTATTATCCTTTTGAGCCTATTCGAAACTCTAAGTGCGCAGTACGGATTACTCTGAAAGATGTCTTCTTCAGAGTTTATAAGTAGCTTGTCTTCAGACCTCTTAATACTCAATACCGGTGGTATCGTGTCATTATGAAAACCCAGGACTGCTCTTGCAGCTTCATTTGCCGTGGCATACACGTAGGGCACATTATATTTTTCTGAATAGATTTGCAGCAATCCAATACACTGTCGTTTCAGAAAGTCGTTTAATGAACCACTTGAATGGCTGTATGCGCACACATAGATATTGCTACCTGTTGCAGCCTGTTCAAAAGCCTCAGCTAAATGCGAAGAAAACATTCCTGAGCAATTACATCTGAATATTGCCCTTTTACAGTCACCGGGTACCTGATAATCATGTCTACTCGGGTGGTAATTGGTCCACCCCGTTGGCGCTCGCGACCAATCGAAGCAATCCCAAAAGACTGTCGAACAGGGTGGTTCATTTCCACCCAATGGTGATAAATTACTGAAATCAAATGGAACAATCTCATCCAACCAGTTAGATATATCAGTATTTTCCCAAGTCCACCCGGATCTAAATAATGTAGGAAAGAAATCATAGTCAATCAGCAAATGGTTCAGCGTTTTTTCCGCAACGACAACATCGCTGCTGTCAAAGGTAGTGTCTTGACTCCAAAAATAAAGACTCGTGTCCCAATCAGCTTGACGCCATTCAACATGATGATAGTGCCATGCCAACTCATCTCCGAAAGCCAACATCGGCTCACGAAACTTCTCCATGGCAGCAAGTATTATTGCACAGTCGGAAAGAGTGCTATTACAAATAGCTTCAGAAGTTTCGATGAAGAATGTAAATTTGATACTTCGATCATAGCTGTCAAGGTACTGTGACCTGAAATCGCTGTTCATAACCTGGTGTATAAAAGGCTGAGATCCGATAGTGTCATAGTTGGTCAAATCAAGCTCGGGATACCTGTCAGCTGCAATCTCATCAAAAGGCTCAGTATCTACTGCAATAACAACATAAACTGTACCGGCTTTTTCGCCATGTGTGGCTACGGGTACAATTAACAGGATGGAAACAAGAACATATCGTAATAGTCTCGCTGTCATATGGATATAATACTCCGCTGTCAAGCTGTTGATTCAAGCAGCAAGTTACTATTTAGTCTCGATTGTTCAAAGGTCAAGAACTTGAGACGCCACACGAATGTGGCGTCTCATAAACTATTGCAAGCAAGGAATAATTTATCGGATAGCGCCACAGATTGCTACCCACTCCTCACATGAACAAGGTAGATCACCACTTTGAAAGATGTATTGTATCAAATATACCACATCGTCAATATCGACAATACAACTACAATCTACATCTCCAGAGGTAGTTGTGTATGGTATTGGAGTATATCCGCCAGCGAAAATGTATTGGATCAGATACACAACATCATCAATGTCAATAAAACCACCACCATCAACTTCACCGATGTTCACCTCGCAATCACCAGTTTCACCATTGGTAATCACAAATGAGAGATCAAGTGACTCTTCGGTCAGGGGATCATACAGTTCATGCCATTCTCCAACGCCATCCCAGTAAACAGCATTATCATTCCAATGTTTGTGTGATGTCTTCCAACCCCAACGACCTGGATCCAGAGGCGCTACATCTACACTCAACCAGTAGATGGTCCCCTCCTCCTGATAAAACCAGAGAGTATCTTCTGTACATATATTGTACTGGATATACTGTTGATGGTTGTCGGGAAAAGTTTCCCCTACCAACGGTGAATACCAGCCTTCCCATGACTCCGACTGTAATGGAATCGCATCAAATTCACTCTCAAAGAAAAGGCCCTCCCACAAAACTTCTCCGGGTATGCTGTAACCGTTCGGGCTCTGATCAGCAGGGATATCAGAATAAATATAGACATAAATGTACAATACCCGGGGTACTGAGTCGTTTAGCCACGACGCCCAAAAGTGGATATCCTTTATGAAGCCTGATTCCGTGCAGAGCCAATCATCAGCTAATTGGATTGCGTTTACATCCCATCCTAAAGTATCTGGAAGTTGTGGATAGTGCATCTTGTATGGATTGCCCGGATTCCATTCGCAAGGTTCCTCAAACAAACAAAACGACATATCATATTCTCTCTGTACAAGATCAGAACCATTCCACAGATAGCACAAGTCATCCAATCCCTCTGATCCCATCCACAGGAACCAACAATTGGGATCACCATTAAAACCCTGGATTGAAATCCATCCGGGACCGGACAATGCTGGAGTGGCTGGAAAAATGAATTCGTACTCATACAGTTCATAATTCACACCACCTGATGTATAGATTATGCCTGTCGGTATTGGAGTAATAATGGGTATCCATCCATCAATGTAAGCACCGGGTTGCCCAGCGTCATCATCCCAAAATGTAAGATCAAAAACCATTGGATCTTCTACACAGGAAGCCCATTCGGCGCCGTCATAGTAACCTGTGATACCCCAAAATCTAATACCTAAAGCACCATCTGCGTCGTCAAAGTTGTCATATACAAGGTAACCATCACCGACGGAAACATCAGAAGTAATAGCATTCCACGTAGTAGTGCCAAAAGGTGTCTGTCCGAAAATTGTACCTGGTGGACAATTTTGTTGCCTTGACTCATCAGCTTGATTGGATACATTGATACGTCCTGTGAGTTGTGCTGCATCGTCTCCTGCCAGACTTTGATCTGATACCAACGATAACACACATAGTAACACCAGCGTGAAATTCAAGAGTTGTAAAAATGCTCTCATGTAAAACCTCCCGTTGTTAAAGTGGGTTTCTATTCATGTTGACTAATAAAACATCTCCTGAGGCTGAACACTCTTCGACTGTGTCAGCCATAATAACTGTAAAGCGTTTTCTAGTTCACGGTCTGGAATCAGGTCATTAGTTCTGTAATCATTGCAATGTAAAAACGGCGGGGTATAGGGCTTTCACCACCGTGTTGTCTGCCATAGCTATTTACCTGCTATTGTGGATCTGTAATATTATAAAGATAAAACGCCTATCAGTCAAGATTAAAGGGTGTTTGGAAGGTGATATCTTAAAGAGTGTGTAGAAAACAAAAGGGGTATCTATTACCTGCGCCGGCATGAACCCTTTCCTGCCGGAATCTTCTCGTTTGCGTCAGGAAGGGGGTTCCTGACAGCGCATACATTTCATCTCTCAATCTATTCTTGTAGTTGGGACCCCTGACTCACGATATGACGAGACCATAGGGATTTCTACAAATTGTATCAGATACCGGCACTCGCAGATCCGAAAAAGGCGGGAAGGATGGGAATCCCCCCCACCAAATACAGTTAACTGTTTGACATTTTGCGTGTGGTGTAAGTCAACAGACCGTTATCACCAGACAGGATTTTGTTCACTGTCTTGACAAAATCCTTAAAAGGCAATTGCTGCAGGCTAAAAGGATGCCAGATCTTTTTATCCGCTGCCCGCGTGTAATCGAGGTTCTTTCGTACACCAAACATGGGGTACCTCCTTCCGCGATGGTGCAGCGGTTGAAGGGTTGCAAGGATTGCGTCCGGGGAGCAGACGCTTACACTATCCTCACTATTAGTCGTTTGACATACACCTACTCGGTGATTCTGTTCTGCAAGCTGTTGATGGCACGTCTCTTATAAATATGTACAACCTGCTGGGCAATACCAAGAATCTCCGCAATCTCTCGCTCTGTCTTACCCTTCAGAATAAGTTCGATCACCTCTCTCTGACGTTCGGACAGCGAATTGCGAATGTGCCACTTAAGCTTCGCACCAAGCTTCAAAATCAAACGACGGCGTTCCCGCTCATCTTTGGTTTCATAATAGGCGGATTGCTCTTCGGGAAGACTCTCGAGAGCGAGCTTTTCAAATGCTACTTCTGCGTAATGGTATTCGTTATTTTCTGACATTTCTCGAATGGTTGCGTTTAACCGAAATTTATTCGATTCTAACGAAATGTCAATAAGGTTCACGAACATTTATCTTGACAAATCAGAAGTAAGATGGTTTGTTATTAGTGTACTGTACTTCCTTCCTTTTATAATATGACAAACGCTTTCGCGGATGGGAGAGTGCGAAATACCTGTCTGGAGGTGTACGATGGCCCCCATGCGTGAACCGTCTCTATGCGAATGGGTCGGAAAGAAAAGCTGGATCCCGTGCCGGTTGCAATCACTGAGCACGAAAGAATTCATCAAGACGGCCAACTCTATCCTGAAAGGGCATCAAAGAGTTGAACCGTATGACCGCGAATCAGGATTCTGCAGGCGTTTGCTGTCTGAGAGTGACTGGGCGAGTTGAGCTGAACCGACTCAATCCTGGAAAAATAACCGGATTTGTGAACAACGTAAGCAGGGTTTCTTATTGTAGTGGGTAATTACACCCGATCGAATGATGCCCTATGACGAGTGGTCATCACGAGTTCTGAGTTTTATCAGAAGGCTCTTCAGTTCCTTTTCACTCATCTCGTAACGGTTTTCGAGTTTGGATTTCACCTCTCTGACCGCTACGCGTCTCTCATAGTCCGAAAGATCCGGTGGTAAATCCATAATCCGCTCGAGGTAAGCGATATATATCTCGTACTCAATGGGCTTGATATATGCACTGTCGACAGCAGCCTCATCAGCATTGTCCAGTGTATCAAGTCCGGCATCATCAGATACTTCTACATTCTGATCTTCATCAGATTCCATCTGATCGAACAGATAGAGATCGAGTTGTGATTCGAGTGCATACAATAGCTGTTCACTCTCAACTCTCAAACTGTCATACGCCCGCCTGAGATCAACGGTCTTCTGCTCATTCATGCGCTCGTATACATGATGGAGACTGTCTACAAGCACTTTATGGTGAATATCGAGCCGGATTTCAGTATCACGCGCTTCAAGATTATTAATATATATCTTCGCATAAATGAATGCAGCCGTAACGACCAGAAGAATCACGATCAGCAGAACATAAGCCTTCTTCATACACCAGTCCTCCTAACTGCCGATCATGTTATGAAACGTATTATAAACAGTCAACAAAAAGCGATTGGACAAAAAAAGAGAGGCTCCGAAAAGGAGCCTCTCCTGTCTATTGGAAGCAAGTCGGCTACTACTTCATGAGTACCATCTTCTTTGTGTCAGTATACTGACCCGCAGAAGCTTTGTAGAAGTAGATACCCGAGGCCATACCGGTAAAGTCGATAACCTCAGTAACGGTACCGACACCGTAGCCCTCAACGCTCTTGACGAGCTGACCGGAAACGTTGTAGATATCGATCTTATACTCGGAAGGCTCCGGAAGATCGATCGCAACGCTGGTCGACGGGTTGAACGGGTTCGGGAAGTTCTGTCTGAGGACAAAGTTGGTCGGCAGAATCTCGGACTTGAGATTCATGTTGAGGTCGTTGCCGTCATAATCGGCAGCCTGAGCCTCGACAAACGTGAGTTCGCCTTCAACTGTAACCTCGAACAGATCGTTAGAGCCGGCCGGGATGAAGTTAGGACCAATGTTGTAGACCAGCACACGAAGCTGATCATCTTCAACACTGTACTTCATATCCATGCCGGAGATTGTCGACTGAACATCGGTAACGGATCCCTGGACATCGAATACAAAGAGAGCTGCACCGATATCAACAGAGGAACTGGTGGCAACCTTAACCGAGTTACCCTGGACCTTAACCGCAGCGTCTGCCTCCATTGCGAACGGAGTCAGCTTGGCATATGCGGAAGCGTCACCCTGGATAACACGGATGAGGTATACGAGGTCACCAACTGTCAACACACGACCGTCAGCATTGACGTCGGAAGCGGCAATACAGCCTTCTTCACGATCTTCAACAAATGCACTCATGCCGAATATGAAATAGTTGGTGTACATAACCGCGTCTGCGATCTCGTTGGCGATGTTGTTGAGGTTGATATCACCGCGAGCATCGATATCATCGTTACAGATGATGTCGACACCACCAGCGTAGAAATCAATCTCTGGTATACCACCGGATTTCGGACCTGAACCATCAGGATCCTCGGTACAATTGATATCGAGAGTCTGCCAGCCCATATACGGACCACCAGCTACATTAACCTGCGGCTGCTCTACCCAGTTGCCAATGCCGTCTTCATAATACAGATAGACTTCTCTGGCAACAAAGAGGCTGTCACCGTCTCTGTTGGAGATGGTGTTATCACCGCAATCGTACCAGGTATAGCTAATCGGCACATACTGGCACTCGTAGGTGTAGTTACTGACAACATAGAATTTGAGAGAGGCAAGGTTCATCTCACCCCACGGGAAGCGACTCGGATGATTCGGGCCGTCATTGGTTTCAGCCATAGCAACGATACGAAGCTCGCCACTCGGGCAGGCATCGCCACAATTGCCGAACGGACCAAATCTGTAAGTAAAGTACTCCCAATCGCAGCCTGCGAGACTATCACCCATCTCAGCTTCAACAAAAGTAAGAATTGAAGCGTCATAAGTTATCAATAAGTCGTAACCACCAATAGTGGTTCCACCAATGGTAGCGTCTACATCGACCCATACGTATTGGCCAAGATATACACCAAGACCCGGAAGACCGAACTCATAACCATGGAGCTTCTCGATGTCGACTCTGAGGCCAACAACGATCAGGGCGAAGGTACAGGTTGTGTCCTCACAACCATCTGAAACCTCAACCGTAATCTTCCACGGATCATCAGGATCGGTAAGCCATTCTGTAGTGTACTCGGTCTGCACGTCCCATTCACCGGTTTCTGAGTCCAGATTGAACATACCCGGGAATGGTGCTCCGTCATTGCCTGTAATACCGACGAGTGTGAACTCGAGGTCTGACGGACAATCGTCGGGATCGAATGCAACAACCTGGCTCTCGGCAAGATCACCCCAGACAACGCGATAGTCGTTACAATCGACTATCTTCGGAGTCTCTGTGGTAACGCTGAGAGTGAAGTTGCAAGCGGCCTGAGCGTCATGCTCGTCTGTGACGATGATCTGATAGTCATAAACACCGCACATAGAGCTGACATCCTTCGTCCAGACACCGGTGTTCTCGTTGATCGATCCACCTGTACCGGTACCGAGGGAATAAGTCAGCGTAGTGCCGCAGTCATCGTCGTCGGCATCGAAGTCAAAGGTAATTGTGCCGTCGGCACATCCGTGCTCGATCAGCGCAGGGCAGTTTGTGAAATACGGATCAGTATTGATAACCGTATAAGTGCCCGCGTTAATCGTAAGATTGGTCTCCTCACAGGCACTGTTTAAGAATGCAGTCTCCGCGGTCACATAATCATCAAGGATGATCATGTCGCTCGGACTGATCTCAAACTGGCCCAAATCGGAGCCAACCTGTACTACTATCTCTGCCAGAACCTGCGTACCAGCCGGAATCACATCACAGCAGGAAGCCAGATCGCAACCCCAGAAACGGAATATATCAGGATCAGTCGCATCAACCATACTGAGATCGGAGCCACTGTCGGAGCCACAGGCAGTATAGAGTATCACATCTACAACTTCTGCAAATGCACCGTCCAAGGAAGATGCAAGCTCGGCAACCACGTCAAAGCATTTGATCGGGTCGTCGGCCGTTACCTCCACGGTAAGCGTCTCTTCACAGTCGTGAACGACGTCTCCGCTTACGAAGGTCACTTCCGTGTCCGCGTATGCAGAAACAGCAAAGATAAGAAGCATGAACGAGGCCAGCAAAGAAAAAACGCTTACATTTTTTTGCTTCATTACAATGCTCCTTTAGAGTTTAATTCTGAATTGTCAAGCTCCAACTGAATTTGTTGAATCTCAACTTTCCAAAGCATCCCCCTCTAAAGCGTCCGCTTCGATAATCACCCCTTGCCATCGGAGTTCGCTTGCGGATCAAAAAAGATAGATAAGTGCGCCAAGTCTGTTTTGTTCCTATCTGGCAAAAGTATATTTTAACTCGGGAAAACTAAAAAACCATGAAAGACAATTATCTCTCTGGTTCAATTCTGAGGTAAATTTTTAACAAGCAGCGGATGAATACATAATCCCTAGACACCACAAATATAGGGCCCCCACTAAAAATGTCAAGCGAAAACTTGACATTTTCCGGTACTTTTTCATCACTAATAAACCATAAGAAAATGAATATCGGGCATTGTAACTATTCAACGAAACTCCAAATAGCAAAGCGGTCCGGAGAACGGACCGCTTTGAAAAAACTATATGGGATAGAAGTGAATTACCCCTCTACTTCTTCCGCAGGAGTAGCAGTATCTTCACCTTCCATCATTTCCTCTTCCGGCATAATTTCAGCCGCTGTTCTGTCAATCGGCACCACACCGGTTCCGCCATAGGCATCAATAGAAATGGAAATGCGATCATCGAGTTTGAGAATCACCGTCTCTGGAAGCATTATCCCGAAATCAGAGAGCCGTATACTGAAATTCGCATTCATTTTGAGGATATTTCCCGGAAGACGGGTTTCTGTTACCTCATTCTGCTCAAAATAGGTCAATTTGACGTTTACATTTACTGTATCCATAACGCCATGCAGAGTGAATGTTCCTCTGCCCACGATGTCCAGCGCGCCCTCATTGACCAGAACAATATCAGCAGCTTTTCTAATCGTCATAAGCTCAAATGTGGCAACAGGAAAGCTGTCTACCGCAAGATATTCCTCCGAGAACATTTCCGTATCACGATCCTCGATTCCGGTGGTCAGACTACCAAGGACAACCTCGAAACGCGCCATCGGATTATCGGTTAATGAATCGAGATCAACCTCAACAAAACCATACAATTCGTTTGTCATACCTATTATTGTCTCAAGAGGCGCATTCGACTGAAACATAACCGAATTGCGTCCGAGAGAATCATCATACACAAATTTCATCCGGCGAGAAATTACCGAATCCTCCTCCCCCTGCGCAAATGCCGCCACTGAAAAGGCGAAACAGAGCAACAGAAGGATAGAAAAAGCTTTCCGCATCTCAACTCCTCTCAGTTTCCTGTATAGTAACAAGTCACCATGATTTTCGTTACAAAATCGGCCTTTAATCAAATAACATTTCCGCCCCGATGCAAGGAAAATATCGACCGCAATCACTGTTGAGCATTCACAGAGAATCCCCCCAATATCATTATATCGAATATTATACATATACCAATTCGCAATAAAATCCGCTAAACCGATCGTGTACCATCCAATTCTATTACTCAATCAACAGATACAGCCCCTGTACATCCATACGGTTGAATCCTGTGGATATGTACAGAAGCATGTTATCATTATATCGTATAAAATGCATATACAAAATACGTGCAAGCAACAGGGATTTCTCCTGAATCTTATTGAAATCCTCAATAATCACTCTATCTCTCAATGAAACAGGATGCCGAATGTAAGAAAGGGAGAATTTAAAAGTCAGAATGGGAGAATGCTTATCGGGGAGCTGATTGTATATCGTATATTATGCATATATCACCCGCCGAGGAAAGCCGCACCGACAATCCCGGCTCTGTTACCAAGTTTTGCACGTTTTAACTTAATTGCGGTATCAAGTGGTGGAAACAGCTCGGTCTTAAGTTCATGGCGTATGAGATCAATAAGCCTCCTCCCGCCGCCATCCACTACTCCGCCCCCCACTACCACAATTTGGGGATTCAGGAGAGCACACGCTGAAGCGAGACCTGTTGCGAGAAATCCGGCAGCTAATTCAACAGCTTTTTCCGCCACCTTATCTCCCTCCCTGAATGCTCCTAAAACATCGCGTAGAGTGATTCGATCTCCCACTCGGATAATTTTCCCCAGAGGTGATTTACCCGGATCTTCCCGCGTTATTTTTGATGCAAAACGGATATAGCTTCCGGCAGCGGCATACTGCTCGAGACAGCCACGGCGACCGCATTTGCATTTCCTTCCACCCCGCTTGACCGTTATATGACCGATTTCTCCGGCAGCTCCGATTGATCCTCGATAGAGCAAATTGTCGATTATAATCCCGCCTCCGATCCCGGTCCCGATTGTCACTGCCAAAACGTTGCTGTATCCCTTCGCGGAACCAAAACGATGCTCAGCTACAGCGGTTACATTGACATCATTATCCACAAATACCTTCACACCGGTCCGCTTTTCGACTGATTTCCGAATTTGTGCCCCTTCCCAGCCGGGGATGTTCGGCGAGATTCCGAGAACCCGCCCCTCCTTCGGATCGACCGTTCCCGGTGTTCCTATTCCGACATATTTCACTTCCCCGCCCATTTGCCGGGCTGTTGTCATAAGATTCTCTGCACATTCACCAAGACGGTTAAGGAGTTTTTCCGGACCCTGCTCCACCCGGGATGCAATTGAATCCGAAAATACAATTTCCCCGTCTCTTTGACACAAGCCTATTTTGATTGCTGTCCCGCCGAGATCAATCCCGGCGTGGAATTGTTTTTTTCCCATCAGAGTCTCCGGATTCGTTCCATGAATTTGAGCACTATGCCAGCAGAAGTCAAATTAAAAGACAAACTCCGGTTTTGGTTGCGTTCCGGGAGGGGACTCGAATATCTTGAGACAGATCAGAGGAGTTACCGATGGCTGTTGAGAATAGTCCGGATTTCGAAACCACTGCCGCAGTTTTCGCGGCTCTATCCAATCCAACCCGGATGGAGATCGTTAAAATGCTCGATGTGCGCCCGCGATCTGTTACCGAAATAGTCGACTTCTTCATGCTGGCGCAATCCACAATCTCCCGTCATCTCGAGGTACTCCGCAAGGCTGGAATTGTCTCGGTCAGCAAGGATGCCCAGAAACGGATTTACAGCCTCAATCCATCCATTCTGCGGGATACAACCCTCACCTGGCTGAACACCCTCAATTCGGTTCGTCGTAAATCACGCGGGGAATGAAACACAGACAGAGCTTTTTACCTTGAAGCTGGACATTTTGTCCGGTATAATCGTTAAACAGGTGGAGGCGAATTTAGAGTGAGAAGCTTTATCAAAATACTGCTGGCAATGATTCTGTCGGTAGCAGGAACTGCACTTGCGTATGATGGTCCCGTCATCGTCGATGACGCCAACCTGCTTGACGGAGAACAACTCGTCCAGATAGAGAATGCGATAGAAAAGTTGAATTCTGAGGGGAATTACCTTCTCGTGCTGCTCACTGTCCCCTCGATCGAGGGGCAGAATATCGACTCCTACGCGAAAGCTGTTATGCAGGTCTGGGGGATTAAGAGCAGTGAGGGTGGAGACAATGGCGTCCTGATGCTTTTGGTTCGTGATACGAAAACAGTTTATTTCATGATTGGCGAGGATGCCGATTTCGATCATGACTTCACCGCATATCTTACGACAGAGATTCTTCAACCTGCATTCGAATCGGAGAATTACTTCGAGGCGCTTCAGGATGCATTCAAAGTACTTCGTGAAGGAATCCCGGGAGAATCGAAGACATACCTCTTCTGGATTATCCCATTGCTGTTCTTTGTTCTTGTTTTCATTTTCGCCAACACACTGAATCGTAGAAAACGCAAATGCCCCCACTGTGGTGCCGCGATCCCGCCAATTGTATCGCGCTGCCCGAAATGCCTGGGCGATCTGCGTCACTGGGCTGTTGGTGAAAGCACTCTGCAAACAGAACCGGATGTCATCCTCGACAGCAGTGATCTCCACCGATTACAGTCTCTTCGCTGGCTCGATCTACGATTTCTGATGTGGCAGTCCACGAGTTTTGGTGGTTTTACAGCGGGTGGTCCCGGTGAATTACCGGAGAAGAAGTCCGATCGGGGACCATTTGAGGGACCCGTAATGACCGGAGGATTCTGATGGATGAATTTTTCTCCAAGGACGACCTTCTCGATTTGACCTCAATGCTGAAATACGTTGAGCGCCGAACAGAGGCCGAAATCATCGTGAGAATCACGAAGGATCAGGTCATGATCGAACAAACCGCTCGTGGTGAATTCTCTCGTCTCGGTCTCGATACATCCGATAAAAGCCTCGGGCTGCTGATATACATAAACCTGTTCCAACGTAAATTTGCTCTGCTTGCAGGCAAGAAAATACTCGATACGATGGGTCAGGACTGGCTGAGGGATCATGCTGAAAAACTAAGCGAGAGATTCCGAAAATACCAGTTCGGATTCGGTATCCATGAGTTAGTCTCGACCATCGGGAATCAATTGGCGGATGAATTTCCTGCACCAGCCTCTACATAAAAGGAATTATCAGTCCAGCCCGATTTCGCTTCGCGCTTTGTCGATTGCATTAACGAGTTCCTCGGGGCGTTGAGAACCGATCATCAGCTTGCGACCATTCATGAATTCAAGTTCCACTCCCCGGTTGCCATAGACATTATATGCCCTCAGGTACGGCCAAAACCTAACACCCCAGCCGCCAAACTCAGCAATTGGCCTGTAGGTGCGAGCCTGGTAGTTGGCAATATGAACGAGCGGAATCTTACGGAATTTTCTATGAAAGGGTCTGTACTTGATTATAATGGCATCTTTAAGAACTTCTGTTGTCATACGGGAGGTCACAAACAACCAAAAGAATGAAAAACCAAAGAGAATATAGACAGGACCCAAAATCCACAATAGAACGTCTGGCATGGGATTCGAACCCCACGGTTCACCAAGATATAACTGCTTGTACATGCCGAACACGAACAACAGAATCACCAGCCCTGACAGCGCGGTAATCAGCGTCCAGAGCCACAATTGGTGAAATCGCTGCTCCTCATGGAAATAGAATGTCTCATCCGGCGGAGCCTTAATCTTGGTGAACATTCACCCTCCACAGGTTCTGGTACCTCACTCCATTTTAACATAATTTACTACATCCATCTCAAGAATCTACTCAATAAAACCGGCATTTGGAGAGATCAGATACAAATCTGATACAATTGATTTCAGAAAAAAACGAACCTTTTTCGGATGCTCCCGTATAACCAATCAGAGAACATAAGTTAGCTGCTTCGAACAGACAATCTTCCTATTATCCCCAAAGCGGTCTTTACGACCGCTTTCCCCTTTTATACACCCAGGCTATTATATTAGAATATCTTGCCCGGATTAATCAGACTGTCAGGATCGAACGATTTCTTGACTCTCGCAAACAGATCAATACCATCCTCACCGACTTCCCTCACGAGAAAATCCTTCTTCGTAAAACCGATACCATGCTCGCCGGTTATCGTCCCACGCATTTCAAGCGTTGCTGTCAGGAGCAGTTTTTTCGCCCCCTCCATTCGCGCGAGGATATCATCATCGAGTTCCGGTATGATAAAACAGACATGCAGGTTTCCGTCACCGGCATGCCCGAATGCCGCTGTTTTGAGTTCGAGTTGTTTTGCAATCTTCTGAATTTCCGTCACGATATCCGAGAAAAGAGACAGCGGAACGCAGATATCTTCCGATGTCTTGATTTTCGAGAACGACTTCACCGCCGTCGATATCTCTCTTCTCATCTGCCATAGCTTATCACGTTCATCGTCGCTGACAGTACTTCTCTGTATCAATGGATCGAACCTCGATCCGATCTCCTCCATAATCTTCGAATCGCGCTCGACCTCATCCGGAATGCCATCGAATTCGATCAACAGCAACGCATCCGCCTCCGCGAATTCGGTCAACTGCAGGTACTCCGCCGTACACTCGAGCGCGCCTCTGTCCATGTATTCGAAAGCGCATGGTACAATCCCCGAACGTCGAACAGACGCCACGAATTGAGCGGCTTCCACATTGCTCTCGAAAGTAAACAAAAATGATTTCCTCGCTGAGGACATCGGCAGGAGTTTCAGAAAAATCCGTGTTACGATCCCCAGAGTTCCCTCCGAGCCAACCAGAAGGGGTGTGATATTAATCGGATCAGAATCGGACAATGCTCCCGTAGTATGAATCCCCCCCGCGAAATCGACATACTCACAACCGAGAACATAATCGCGGGTAACACCATATTTCACGCATCGCAGTCCTCCTGCGCATTCTGCTATATTACCCCCCAACGTCGATTCCTTGTGTGACGCAGGATCCGGCGGATAGAATAGACCATGTTCATTTGCCGCCAAATCGAGATCATTGGTAATTACTCCGCTCTCGACCAATGCCGTGTGGTTCGATGAATCGATGCTGATGATTTGATTCATCTCTTCCACCGACAACACAATTCCCCCGCTGAGTGCGACCGCGCCGCCTGAATAGCCTGTTCCTGCGCCACGAGCGGTAATCGGTATTCGCTCGGTGTGCGAGAACCGGACAATCTCCGCGACCTCAAATGTCGAGGTCGGGAACAGGACGATTTCCGGAGTGCTGCCTATTTCGGCAGCGTCTTGAATGTAGGAGTCGAAACCATCATCGCCGGGAGATAGTGAGCGGATATTGAATTGCCTGCGGATTTTATCGATTAAAACTCGTTTAGCCGGCATCGCTCTTCTTGGTGCCACCTCCGGTTCCGGAGCTGGTCGATTTTGATGATGATGAGCTGGAGGGTGACGAAGGTGTCTCTTTATCCCTCCGTTCAGCCTTCTTGTAGCTGTCTGAACGGTAGTCGGTGATGTAGAAACCCGATCCCTTGAAAAGTAGTCCTCCGCCCCCCGAAATCAAACGCTCAACCAGTCCGCCACATTTGGGACATTTCTTGAGTGGCGAATCAGCGATTGATTGGAATTCCTCGAACTGATATCCACATGTTTTACATTTATACTCGTATGTCGGCATTCTTCTGTTCTCCAGATAATATCGGTGTCCTCCATCGCCGGACAAACCGGCGATGGAGGTATCACAAATGCCATCTAAATGGTTGTCATAATCATCGCAATCGCCGTTACGTTCACGATGTCATCGGGTGAACAACCCCTCGACAGATCGTTGAACGGTCTGGCCATACCCTGCACGATCGGCCCTATGGCCTCTGCCCTGGCAAGCCGCTGTGTGAGTTTGTAGGCTATGTTCCCGGCATCCAGATCGGGGAATATCAACACATTAGCTTTCCCCTCCACCGGCGATCCCGGAGCCTTACTCTCAGCTATTGATGGTATAATCGCGGCATCAACCTGAAGTTCCCCGTCGATTATGAGATTCGGATCGATCTGCTTTGCCGTCTCGAGTCCTTCGAGAACCTTGTTCACATCCATGTGCTTGGCCGATCCCTTGGTCGAGAATGAGAGCATCGCCACCCTCGGCTCCTCTCCAACGAGAGCTTTCATCGTCCGCGCGGTGGATACCGCAACAGAACCGAGCTGCTCTGCTGTCGGATTGGGCAGAACCGCACCGTCGGCATAGAGAAACACTTTGTTGAACTCGCCCATGAATTCCGGTATGACCATCATGAAGCAGGATGAAACCGTTTTGATTCCCTCCGCCAGTCCGATTACCTGGATGCCTGCACGAAGGACATCCCCGGTTGTTGCGAGAGAACCGGCAACCGAACCATCCACCTCGCCGCGCTTGACCATCATTGCGCCGAAATAGAGCACGTTGCGCATGGTTGCCTCGGCTTTTTCTTCGGTCATCCCCTTGTGCTTGCGCATCTCATAGTATTCCTGCGCAAATTCATGGAGTTTGCCGGATGTGGACGGATCAATCAACTCAATCTTGTTGAGATTGAGACCGTGCTCTTTCGCAAGCTCTGTCACCTTTGATTCATCACCGAGCAGCGTAACCTTAGCTATTCCTTCCGAAGCGATTTTCTTCGCAGCCTGTACGACGCGGGGATCCTCTGCCTCGGGTAGAACTGTATGCTTCTTCAGCGATTTTGCCTTATCCTGAAGACGTGTTAAAATACTCATGCTACCTCCACTAATCGCTCTTCTGCGATGCAAGATATGCGTTGATGAAAGGGAAGAGATCGCCGTCCATTACAGCATCAACATTCGAACTCTCGTAATCCGATCTCAAATCCTTCACCAGTCTGTATGGCTGAAAAACATAGGAGCGAATCTGGGAACCCCACTCAATCTTCTTCTTGGTGGATTCCAGCTCCTGTTTCTTCTTTTCTTCTTTTTCCTTCTCAAGCTGATACAGTCGTGCCTTGAGCACTTTCATCGCAGATTCCTTGTTCTTGATCTGAGAGCGCTCGGACTGGCACTGCACTACAATACCGGATGGCTCATGGGTAATACGCACGGCGGATGACACCTTGTTGACGTGCTGCCCACCCGCGCCGGATGCCCTGTATGTATCGATACGAAGATCATCCGGATTTATGTCGATTTCGATATCCTCCTGCACCTCCGGAAATACAAATATCGAGCAGAAAGATGTGTGCCGACGTTTGTTGGCGTCAAACGGCGATATCCTCACCAGACGGTGTACGCCCGATTCCCCCTTAAGATACCCGTATGCATAATCGCCCTTAATCTCTATCGTGGCGGATTTCACACCCGCCTCGTCACCGGCTTGAAAATCTATTGTGTCGGTCTCGAATCCGTTCTTCTCAGCCCACCGCAGGTACATCCGCATGAGCATCGAAGCCCAGTCCATCGACTCCGTACCGCCTGCGCCGGGATGGATTGTCAGGATGGCATCGTTCGGATCTTCCGGTTCCGAGAGAAGAGTCTGCAATTCGAAATTGTCAAGTTGGCGGGCAAATTTGTTCGCGCCCTGCTCGAACTCCTCCATCGCCTCGGATGAATCCTCCTCCTTGGCAAGCTCCAGAAGGGTTTCGAGGTCTTCGAGTTCCTGATCGAGACTCTCCGTCTTCTCTACGATCTGTTTTTCTCGCTTGAGTTCTTTCAGGACGGATTGAGCTTTCTGAGGATCATCCCAGAATCCTTCTACGGTGGATTTCTCCTCGAGTTCGGCTATAGTTTTGTTTCTCTTGTCGAGGTCAAAGATAACCTCGAATTTGAGTCAGCTTCTCCCTGTAATCGTCAAGATCATGTTCGGTCTGCTGAACCATAAATACCTCCCAAAGCTCAAGAAGGGCAATAAATCAAATGGGAGCAAATCGTCAACATATTTATGTAGTTTTCTGTGTGGAAGCAGCTAAGGCAACATCATCTTGTAATGCCTTCGTAACCCGAAATGCAAGAATGACAGATAATGTGTTATTGGGGTGCCCCACAGTCTCTGCTGTGGGAAATTCATGTCTTGGGTATGGCAGAATCCTTCAGCGGTTCTGCCATGTTAAAACCGCAAGGGTTTTGACCTACAAGAACTCAGTGTGGCACGGGGCTGCGCCCCGTGTTTCTTCCTGCAGTTTACACTTACAACCTTATCGTATGCGCGGCTGAGAGTATGATATCCTGGGCGAAACCCAAGGCCACTCCTGCCCGGACCACGCGGATGAAGATGGGTAGTTCACCTTTCAGGTGAACTATGGCGGGAGCGCAGGTCTCCTTCCCTACGAATATTGCACAGGAGTAACAGGTTAAAGTGTCGTTCCTGTGGTTGGCGTACGTCTCGTGCGCTAACATAATAAAAGCTGGTGCACGGGACGTACACCAGCCACATTTGTTTGTTGACTATTCGCCTTAAACCACGAATTTGTTTCCGGCTCGAAAAATCGAACCCGTTCGCAGTCTCGGACGTACGACCAGATATGCACTGGGAGATAACGGACTGACATTCAATCGCAACACTCAGAGGAGGAGTGATGACACCGATAGCCCGCACGATAACAATTCTCATGAGCATATCTCTGTTCCTTTCAGCTTCCATCGCATTCGCTCAGGATGGCGATGATGAGAACAAACACACCACCGTAGAATTCAGCAGTGATTTCGGCGGATTCACCGGACAGATGTCGACAGCCGAGGTCGTCCCGCCGGGATCGATTGATCTCGGAGCCTATGCGGGGTTTTTCGAGGATATGAACGGTTTCTTCGGCACATTCCGAATGGGACTGCTCGATAATCTGGACTGGGAGGTTAAATCCGGTCTTCTGGACCTTGAATATGGCGATGATCCGCATTTCATGGTGGGGACATCATTCAAATACCATTTCATTCACGGCGAAGACAGGGTATTCCCCGATATGGCTGTCAGCGGGAATTTAGAATACTATGATCTGGATGTTGCATCATTCAGCGGTTCCTCGCTCGGATTCGGAGTCGGGTTGATCGGCTCATATCCGATCTGGCTTGCCGAGAGTCACCGTCTGACGCCATACGGAAGACTCAGCACCCGTATCGAGCACAACGATGTCGGAGACTGGGATGACACCGATTTCGATATCGGGCTGAATCTCGGCGCACAGTACGCACCGAGTCAGCGGATTCATTTCTACGGAGAGTTACAGCTCGACGATCAGATCGGTTTCATGACAGGAGTGAATTTCGCCGTCTATTGATCGCAACGCTGTATTCGACTTCAAACGGAGTGTATGATTGAGCAGTCTGGAAGCATTCCTTCTCGGTTTAGTGCAGGGTCTGACAGAATTTCTGCCGATATCATCATCGGGGCATCTGGTTATCGCAGAGAACCTTCTCGGAATCGAAGCCGCCGATCTGACATTCGAGGTCGCCGTACACTTTGCCACACTCATAGCGGTATTGATATTCTTCATTCGAACTGTTTTATCGGTATTCCTCTCCCCCGTTTACTATCTCGCAGGGAATCGCTCCGACGAGAACAGCGCATCACTACGCCTGTTTTTTGTAATTGTAATCGGTACGATTCCAGCGGTAATCGTGGGGCTTCTGCTGAAAGACCAAATCGAGCAAGCGTTCGCATCGACAACGCTCGTCGGGATCATGCTGATAGTAACATCGGCAATCCTCTTTTCTACGCGATTCGCCAAATTCAGATCGACTCAGATCGATACCAAAATCGGATTTCTGATCGGGTGCGCGCAGGCATTCGCAATCCTGCCCGGCATATCGCGCTCCGGTAGCACGATCTCAGCGGGACTGCTAACCGGAGTTGACAGGGAGAGAGCGTTCGATTTCTCGTTCGTACTATCCATACCGGCGATATTCGGAGCGACTCTTCTAACGGTCAAAGACCTGCTCGAAATGGAACAGATAGCAATCGGTATGGAATATCTGATAGCGATGGCTGCGGCATTCATATCGGGATATCTCTCACTCATCGCCCTGCGCAAGCTCGTAATCGGTGGCAAATTCCATCTCTTCGGTGTCTATACCTTGATTGCGGGATTAATCACCATTATATTCCTGTAATGCGGAAAGTCCTTGTCATACGCTACTCTCACCTCGGTGATATCCTTCTGACAGAACCGGCGGTACGCTCTATCGCTACCGCACACCCGGATGCCACGATTGATTTCCTTACGAAAGCACAGTATACGCAAGCTGCGCAGCTTACCGGAGCAGACAACTTAATCGGACTCGATACAGATGGAGTCGCGTCCTCCGCACGGGGATTGAGCCGTGAATTGAGAAAACAGTGTGCGGAGGAATATGACCTGATTGTCGACCTGCACGGGAGCCTTCGCAGCCGATGGTCAGCTTTTAACCTGAAAGCGAAAGATGAGGTCCGCTACCCCAAAAACCGGAGAGCACGAAGGCAGGCGGTCAAGAAGAAAAAGCATGATGTCAAACATCATACCGTCGATCTCTACCTGACCGCTATCAATAAGGTTGGTATTGAAACAGCATCACGAATCCCCAAACTTAGCCTGCCTGAATCCTCGCACGATAAAGCAGATGAGATATTAGACTCCAAAAAGATGTCGCGACGCGACTTTGCGGTGCTCGCAATCGGAGCCTCACACCCAACAAAACATTACCCGATCCCGCAGTGGGTGGAACTCGCGGATTTGATCGCTGCGGAGATGGATCTGGGAATCCTGATTGTCGAGGAGGAGGATTACGGCTACCTGAACCTGTTCGATGACCTTACATCAAAGAAGCTCGCACACCTAATCATCGGCGAAGAACTCACCGCTCTCGGTTCGCTGATATCACGTGCAAAATTCACGGTGTCGAACGACTCCGGTCTCATGCATCTCTCGGCGGGTGTGGGTACGCCGACATTCGGTCTGTTCGGTCCGACCCATCCGGTTCTCGGATTTTCACCACTTGGCGATAAATGCCGCGCGATAACAATTGACGAAAGCTGCTCTCCCTGTTCGCTGCATGGCAAGTCAGCGTGCTATCGTGAGGAGCGGTACTGCTTCACGAAACTGACACCGAGGCTTGTTTACGATCAGATCGTTAAGGTATTGAAGTGATGTCCAATACCAAACAACCGGCAATCTTCCTCGACCGGGATGGCACGATGATCGAGGAGGTCGATTTCCTGACCAGCGAGAGCGATATCGACATCTACCCTTTCACTGTGGAAGCTCTCACGATCCTTCGCGAACTCGGTTATCTGTTGATCGTCGTATCAAACCAGTCCGGGGTAGCACGCGGATATCTCACCGAGCAGAGGGTGATGGAGATAAACGAGGAGATATTCCGACGGCTCGAAGAGCAGGGAGCACGCCCCGATTTCTTTTTCTACTGCCCCCACCATCCGGAGGCGGAGAATGAGATATACCGAGTCGATTGCAACTGTAGAAAACCAAAAACCGGGATGATAGATACAGCCCTTCAAATGGTCGATATCGACCTCTCCAAATCGTTCTCAATAGGCGACAAACTCTCCGATGTTAGTCTTGCTCAGAATGTCGGCGGACGCGGTATTCTGGTCCTGACCGGGTATGGTCAGCTGGAGGAGGCACGGATCGAACCATCGGGGATAATCCCCGACAGGATTGTACCCACGCTACTTGATGCGGCACAATGGATTAAGGAAACTCAGAGAAATTTCTGAGTTTTTGTTGCACGCAACAACGACATCGATTATCGATTACCGAGTGCCTGTTTTTTGGCGTACGTATCATAACAATACCGACCCGAGTCAACTGAGTTTACGATGAAACACGAAGCACGCTATTTCGAGATTCTTGATGACGGAAGGGTCATGTGCAATCTCTGTCCGGTTGGATGCAAACTCACCGAGGGCAAGACCGGGGTATGCATGGGGCGCTACAATGAGAACGGCCGGATGGTCGTCACCAACTACGGTCAGATTGTTTCCGCGCATGTCGACCCTATTGAGAAAAAACCGCTCTACCACTTTCATCCGGGCGATCCGATTTTATCGGTGGGTCCGAATGGATGTAATCTGGCGTGCGAGTATTGCCAGAACTGGTCTATCTCACAGGTCGAACAGCGGACCGACTATGTCTCTCCCGAGGACCTTGTCGAACTCGCTGTGGCAAAAGATTCCAGGGGCATCGCTTACACCTACACAGAACCTTTGATCTGGTTTGAGTATCTTCTGGATGTCTGCAGGCTGGCCCACGAGAACGGTCTTTACAACGTCTGTGTCAGCAACGGCTATATCAATCCGGAACCGCTCCGGGAAATCGTCGGACTTATAGACGCAATCAACATTGACATCAAGGCAATGAATCCGGATTTCTACAAATTCGTGTGCAAGGGTAAGATGGAATTCGTGCTAAACAGCGTGAAAACCTGTGTCGAGAGTGGCATTCATGTGGAGGTTACGAACCTTATTATCACCGATCTGAACGACTCCGAGGATGACATCACGGAACTGGTAGTCTGGATCGCGAATATGCGAAAGGATATTCCACTTCACATCTCGCGCTATTTCCCTGCACACAAAATGGACAAGCCTGCGACATCGATGGAAATTCTTCAGAGGGCATACGACATCGGCAGGGAGCATCTCGATTATGTGTATGTTGGCAACGCTCATTTAGAGGGAGCATCCGACACAAGATGCCCGTCATGCGGGAATTTACTAATTCAAAGAACCGGTTACTCAACGAGAATTGTCGGTTTGGTTGATTCGAAATGCGCCGAATGCGGCAAAGAAATTAACGTAGTTCACTGAACGGTAACACTAACGTCACATGGAGGATCTTAACAGATGTACGAGAACCTTAAGGACGGTCTTTCGAAAATCATCGGCGGAACAGTCGAGACTGCATTTGAACTCAAGGATAGTCGTGGACTTTTCATGACAATCAAAACCGAAGACAAGCCGATGGCGCTCGTCGTTGAGGAGAGCAGTAACGGCTCCGGCGGTTACGGTGAAGAGGAAACAAAAAAGACCGAAATCTACGTTATCGAATCGCTCGTTTAGCGGAGAGATACACAGTAGGGTAATAATGAATCGCCAGGCAACCGCCTGGCGATTTTCTGTTTATTGATCTGCCGGCTTCAAGTAGGTCTGAGTTCCGAGACCCACCGTAGCGGAGCGAGAAACCCGACATGGTATTAGAGTGGTCTTTCGAGTAGGGCTGAACCCCATATGCGCTAACTTAAGTTACTTGTTGAGATGCATGAGTAGATTGCGCGTTTTCTTTTTCTGGGCGTGTCACAGATGTGTCGACCGAGATCCGGCA
>Ga0272443_10001517_pt1 | contig 33379 bp, 25 predicted proteins | sample SSMAcet12_FD_193581 | JGI IMG/M metagenome (GOLD analysis project Ga0272443, IMG submission 193581) | Marine sediment archaeal communities from Little Sippewissett salt marsh, Falmouth, MA, United States - SSM-Acet-12 | ecosystem: Environmental > Aquatic > Marine > Wetlands > Sediment ... | reverse complement strand
GCGGGTTTGACCCGGAAGGCGAAGACATAGGCGCGGTGTCTGCCGTCCGCGGCACCTGGTTCGTGGCTTTTCAGCATCACGAACACCTGCCCGATGATCTCCCCCTGGGGAATTTGAACGATCCACATCAGGGTCTTTCCGGACTGCGTGTTGCGGTATAAATTGGCGTACATCAACCGGTACTTGAGATATACGCCATCCCATTCAAGCGCAGGCAGGTCGGCTTTTTCCACCTGGCGGATGACCAGGTCGGTCGTGGTTGTGAGGTGTTCGGGATCGGGTGCGACTTTCATGGTTTCCCTCTGGTTTTCCCGGGATATTATGATAGGTCGGTGACCAGTTTCTCAAGCAGGTCTTTTTCCTCTTTGACGGATTTGATTTTTCCGTCCAGCCAGGCATCACGCAGCGTTTTGAGGATGCGACCGTATTCCGGGGAAGGCTGCAGGCCCATCTCGCGCAGGTTATCCCCGGTGGTCTCCGGTTGGATGTCAGCCCAATCGGTGATGTATTTCATCAGCAGCGCCCTGAGTCCCTGGTCGGGGTTGATCAGGAATGCGGTATAGAGTGCCAGCCGGGGGATGCCCTCCAGGGTGCGCACCACCGCACTGGGAGAAGCCTCCGAGAGGCCCGGCAGGGCGGCGGTCAACTTGCTGGTCGCAACCAGCAGCTTCGTCAGGTCACCCTTGAAGCGCAGACGTGAGGCGATTGAGGTCAGGGTCGCTTCCGGGAGCTTGCCCAGCCAGATCAGGTAGCTGCATGCCTGGCGGATGTCGAGGTGATCGGAATGGGCAGGCAGGTCCCAGGCGGGATCGATCTGTTCTGTATCGAGCCGGTTCAGGTCTGAATAAAGGTTTTCGTTCCAGGGCAGTTTGGGGTGAATGGCTTCCAGGATGCCCAGCTCTGCCAGGCGCGCCAACATCGCCGCAGCCCTGGGCTCTGCCAGGATCTGGTTGATCTCATGGCGTACGCGCGCTCCCGTGAGTTTGTTCAGGAGGGGCAGACTCTCTTTCATTAACGCCAGTGTGCGCGGTTCGATCTGGAAATCAAAGCGTTTTTCAAAACGCACGGCACGCAGGAGGCGCGTGGCATCGTCCACGAAGGAAAGGGCATGCAGGACGCGGATTTGTCCCTTATGCAGGTCGCTCAACCCGCCCCAGTAATCGTAGATCTTCCCGTAATACTCGCCGTCCAGGCGGAGCGCAAGCGTGTTGATGGTGAAGTCCCGTCGGTGCAGGTCCATCTTGATGCTGCTGCTCTCGACTGTGGGCAGGGCGGCGGGTTGTTCGTAGAATTCCGTGCGGGCGGTGATCAGGTCCAGGTTCTCGGGCAGTTGGCCGGGATCGTCCTTATCAGTGATAGGCAGGGCGGTCATCAGGCTTTCATGGATGCCTGCGATGTCCCATTTCGCCGTGGCAAAGCGTCGGTGGGTCAGCACCCGCCCGCCGAAGCGGTTCGCGAGCCGTTTGGCGAAGAAGATCGCATCCCCTTCAACAACGATATCGAAATCCAGGCTTGGGCGTCCCAGCAGGAGGTCACGGACGAAGCCGCCCACGACAAAAACCGGCAGGTTGACCTTATCCGCTTCAGCTGCCAGCCCATGCAGGAGCGCTAAACGGGCAGACGGGACTGCCTTCTCAAGCTTGTCGGCTACCTCTTTCTGGGTGGGGATATCCGGTTTGGGGGTGAGGGTCTTGAGCAGATCCGTGCGTGTGACGATGCCGATGATCTCTCCGGTCTCCGGGGATACAACTGGCACCTGACCCCAATCGTTCTCCCCCATCAAGGTTTGGAGTTCGTCGAGGGAGGCATTCGGCGTAATTTTGACTTCCCCGGCGGACATCAGACTCCCGACGGTCAGGTCCAGACCGTGGCTGATGGTGCGGTCCACCTCCCGCCGGTTGAGCAGCCCGACGACTATCCCGTTGGAGACGACCGGATAGCCCTCGTAACCATAGCGCTGCATCAGGCGGTGCGCTTCCTGGACGGAAGTGTCCGGCGTGAGGATCAGCGGATCGCGGGACATGATCGCCCCAACGGTCAGCGCGGGTTTGACGTTCTGATGCAGGATGGCGATCATTTCTGCAAATTTCTCATCCAGGAAGGATTGAAGCTGATCTTCATCAAGGCGCGCTTCCGGGCGCATGAGGGCTGAGGAGGCGCGTTTATGCCCGCCGCCTCCCATCGCTTCAGCGATAGCGGAGACATCAACATGGTCGCTGGTCGAGCGTGCCACCATGCGGATGCCCTGCACTGTGGAGACGAGCAGTAAAAGCGCATCCGGGTTGAGGACATCCCGCATCTTGTGGGCGACGCTGGAGATCTCATCGCGCACATCCGTTGCGTTTGCCTTAACGGCCAGGATCGTTTGACCTTCGATCTGGTAGGTCTGGACATTTTTCATCAGCCGTTCATAGAGCATGCGCTGTTCATTGGAAAGCGGGGGGTAAAGGAACTGACTGATCACGTCCAGATCAGCGCCGTGCGCCAGGCAGAACCCGGCAGCATTGAGGTCGGTTGCAGTTGTGGAACCGTAGGTGAAAGACCCGGTATCCTCATATAGCCCTAACGCAAGCGTGGTTGCCTGCAGGGGTGTCAGCCTAATACCGGCGTCGCGGATGCGTGCGATCATCTGACTGGCATTTGCCCCATCCGAAACGAGGTGTAAATCCCAATCCGGGTCAAGGTCATCCCGCCTGGGATGGTGGTCATAGACAATCACACGGGTGTCTTTGTGCATCCCCTTCAATGTGATCAGCGATTGGGTGTCCACAAGGATGATGGTATTGATTTGTTCACGCGGCAGGTCCTCCAGTTCAATATAGGGAAGGTCTTTCTCGAACTGCTCCAGGTAGCGGCGCCCGTTCCTGTTGATGTTGCGCGGCAGCAGGGGCACTGCATCGGGCTGGAGGAGCCAGGCTCCCAGCTGTGATGCCAGCGCATCCATATCCGCCTGTTCGTGGGTCAGTATCACTTTCATCGATCAGTCAAACCACCAATACATCTGGTCATCATCGTTAAAGAAATTATATACCGTCTGCGAGAGTCTGGCGAACAACCAGTTGCCTTCATCGAACGTCAGCTGGATCGGGTCATAGGCGAAGATGTTCAACACATAATCGCCGCCGGGTGTATAAACGATGGCGACATCGCTCATTGAATGCAGCAAGCCGTCGGAACCGGAAGTCCAGCCGTGTTTGTGGGCGACGACCGCTTCCGATGAGACGCCGGCTTCGATCAACACGCCGATCTTGTTGCCGGAAAGGATCTCGACCATCAACTGGCATTCGCTCTGGGTGATCTCGCCGGGGAATGTATCCGTCAGCAGGCCGCTTCCGTCAACAGCGCAGGTGTGGATCGCTGCAAGGAGTCCCCCGGCTTCACTGGAGACCGTCTGGTTGTAGTCGTCGGGGTCCAGGTCGATGTCCGTGCGTGCGTTTGCCGGCGTTTCAAAGCGCTGCAGGAGCGGCGCGCCGAGATAAAAATACCCCGCCAGGAAGGTGTTTTCCAATCCAAGCGCTTGCATATCTTCGGTCACGATCAGCGGCCCACGCGTTTCGTCCAGGTAGGTTTCCATCAAGGTGTCAGCAGGCGTGTTCTCAGAAAATACGATCATCTCCTCGAATAGGGCGGTGACATCCTCCGGGATGGGTTCAGACAGGTGTCGCAGGACGGAGATCATGATGGGGACCTTGATCGTGCTGGCGGCGGTGAAAGCGATATCGGGCTCGATAAGCGCGCCGTCCTGCACGGCGAAGTGCAGCGTCTGACCTGTATCCAGGGATTCCAGGTAGACTTCGACCAGCTCATCGAAGTCGATGACGTCAATGTTGTGGACCAGGAAGGCTTGCAGCGCCTGCAAGGTCGCTTCTGCCGCAGCTTCTTCGGAGAGATCCAGGAGGACGCTGTGGACTTCGGGAGAGAGCAGGCCGGCTTTGATATCCGCCACTGCCTGATCGATGTCAATTGCTTCCCCTGTATTGCCCTTTTCGAAGTTGGTTGTGAAGGGGATGGGCACCAGAGCAGTCCCGGAATCTGTATATCGGGGGACGATTTCGGTTTCAAGATAAGCGCGCAACGTGCCCTCGTCCACGCCGGCGGTCAGGGGAATATCGACAGGTACGAGTTTCAGACCATGCCAGAGAGTGCTGAAGAAGTCCTCATCGGTCACCTGCTGTGCGGCTTTTGCCACCAGCGCGGCGGCGTCCAGCTCGAACCCCAACAGTGACGGGTCAACCTGAACGGTCGCGTCTTTGATCTCAAGCGTGAGGGGCAGGGCATAGAAATCTACAATCCGTGTTTCGGCATCAACTTCATTCAAACCGCCCACAGGCACGCCTGCAATGACACTTCCCTCGGGGAAAACCTCCGCCTGCTGGTTGAAACGGTGGTATTCTACAACGGCGATGAGGATGCTGCACAGGATGAAAAGGATCCCCAACCCGCCGAGGATCCGCCACATTAGCTTTGAATTCATATCTTCTCCAGAGTTTTGATCATTTTCTGATTCTACCAGACCGACACGTAACAGGAAAAAATGTGTTAAAGTATATGGACGGTTTTCGGATCTTTATGGAAACCGTCATATTGGAGGTAGACGATGGATGAGAAATTGAAGAAGGTCGGCAAAGGTCTCTTGTGGGGGATCGGCAGCCTTGTTACCGCTGTAATGGCTGCAGTGACTGGATGGATCATTTACAGCAAGAAATATATCAGCCACCAGTTAAAGATGGATGATGCGCTGGATGCAGAAAGGAATGACCTCCAAACCAAACACGCCGGTCAACTCAGTTATTATGCGGACCTCAGCGGCAAAGGCGTGCCGATTGTCCTGCTGCATAGCATCAACGCTGCTGCCAGTGCCTATGAGATGAAACCACTCTTTGATCATTACAAAGGAAAGCGTCCGGTGTATGCCCTCGATCTCCCCGGATACGGCTTTTCCGAGCGCACCGACAGGTTGTACAGTCCCCAGCTTTACCAGAATGCGATCTCAGAATTCATCCAGGAGGTCGTTGGTGAGAAGGTGGATATTGTTGCGCTGTCCCTAGCTGGTGAATTTGCAGCGCTTGCCATCGCCCACAATCCAGATCTGGTCCATTCGCTGGTGATGATCTCACCGACCGGGTTCAACCCACCCAGAATGGATAAGATCACTGAACGGGCGAAGAAGCATGGTCGCAATACACAGCTTTATATGGGATTGGCTGTGCCGCTTTGGAACCGGCCGTTCTACGACCTGGTCTCCAGCCGGCCCAGCATCCAATACTTTCTAAACAGAAGTTTTGAGGGGCTGGTTCCCGAGCGGATGGTAGATTATGCCTATCACACGGCGCATCAGCCCGGCGCTGAGTTTGCGCCGACGTATTTCCTGAGCGGGAAGCTGTTCACACCTGCCATCCGAGAGACGGTTTATGAGGTCCTGGAACTGCCTGTGCTTGTCCTTTATGACCGAGATCCTTACACTTATTTTGAGATGCTGCCCCTCCTCATTCAGGAAAAAGCAAACTGGCGCTGCACCCGCATCACGCCGACAAAAGGACTGCCGCATTGGGAACAGCCGCACAAGACGTACAATGCGCTGGACGGGTTCTGGTCCGAGATTAAATAATGCCCTGAGTTCCAATATCAATTAAATAAACATCTCAGTTTGCTTTACCCGGCAGACTGAGATGTTTTTAGTTGCCGTATGAAAAGGTGTCGGGCGAAAATCCTCAGTTGGCAGGTTCGGCGGATTTCACACCCAGTTTGTTCACATCCAGGATCCATTTACTTCCCGGATCGGCCAACGAAAATAACGATTCGTCTGAAGTTGTATACTCGTAGTCCTCATTGTCAACTTCGAAGAAAATCGTGTATTCTTCGGTCCGTTCACCTTCGCGCTGATCGGTCTGTAGTGTCATATCGGGCCAGAAGGGGGCCAGATCGTCCCCGGTTTCTGTGACCGTTTCCACGACAACCCATTCCATGACGGTATAGTCGCAGTAGTCGTCATAAACTTCATATGTGCAATCCTGGACGACCTCACCGACGCCAGTGCCGGTGTCTTCAACATATTCCTCACCGCAAACTTCGGTGCTGTTGGCAACAGGCTCATCCGAGGTATACCTGTATTTTTCGGTGCAGGACAAGATCTCGGCATCTTCGGGGATCTCGTCCCACCAATCGCTCTCGGTCACGGGCGAGTAAGCTTCAATGGCAATACTGCGCTCCCATTGGACATCCGTCACGACTGCGTTGACCTCTTCTGACTTGGTAAGGATTATGATCACCGCGATGCAAGCGGCGATCAGCGCCAGACCGGCGATGACGATCAGGATCGTCGCGGTCCTGCTGAGTTTCTTCCTGGGTTTCTGTGAGGGTACTGGCTTGGATGATGCCTCAGGTTGAGGGGGTGGTGCCTGCTGTGCTTCAGCTGCCGTGCGGACTTTCCCACCGGTCTTACGGGCTTTGCCGCCCTGGCTGATGTCACCACCGCACTTTTTGCAGTATTCTGTGCCAGCCGTGTTGCGGGTACCGCAGTAGGGACAGTGGATATCAGGGCCGGCTTTCGCCATCCTGATGAGTGCTTCATCTTTTATGAAGTTGAATTGTTCTTCGTCGACCTGCAGGAACTCAACGTCATCGGGCTGCGGTGCGCCGCAGGCCGTACAAGATTTAATGGGGCCAGGATTCTGGGTGCCGCAGGACGGACAAACCCAAATCAAAGGGACAAATCCTAGTGATTTACGAGCCATGTTTCCTCCAGAGATAATTATTCCATTTTATCAGGTTACTGCTTTATTATAGATAATCTCAGGATTTAAATCTACTGCCATAGGACTGGAATTAACCCTCAACGACCTCTGCCAGGTTGAGGGTTTTTAATGCGCCTTTGATGAATATTTGCTGATAGTAGGCAACCATTTCTTCAATGCTGTAGGGTTGATCCTCTTCCAGCCACCAGGTGACCAGTTCTATCAATGTGCCCGAGAAGGAGATTGCGAACACGTCAATTGGGACTTGACTCTCCAGGTCTTTGACCGTTGAGATGGCAGAATGCCTTCAGGAAGAGATAGAACTGAACGCACCTTTCGCCGGAATGGTTGTAAATATAACACTGACTGAGAGCGCGGATATCGCAGTGGAGCAGGTCATTGGCGTGCTAATCGACGATTCGGCAGATCAGCGAGTACTTCGTGGAACAGTATGGGGACATTACTTACTTTGTGCGCATCCGCCTGCTGGAACCCGAGGCGCGGATGCGCTGGGGCATGACCGCAGAGGTGTTATTTGGTGAATAAAATATTCCCCGGAGATCAAGTGTTCCGGGGAAATTATTTTTTCTTTCCTGGTTTTCCAAGGAATCTTACTCTTCTATATCTCTTTTTACCAACCCATGTTTCAATGCCATCACGGCAGCTTGCGTTCGGTCGGATACGCCTAATTTTGAAAAAACTGTACTCAGGTAATTGCGGACAGTGCCTTCAGATAGGAACATCCGGGCCGCGATCTCCGTGTTAGAGAAGCCCTGTGTCAGCAAAGAGACCAGTTCTAACTCACGCGGGCTGAGTTTGTCTGCTAAAGCATTGTCCTTCTGCGGGATATGTTGTGATACCTGATCGAATAACTTGCCAGCCACACCGGGATCAATGGGCGTGCGTCCAGCGGCTGTATCCTGGATTGCAGCGACCAAGCTTGTTTGGTCAGCGTCTTTCAACATATAACCATCTGCACCGGCTCGAATGGCATCGAAGACCCACTCATCAGCATCATATGTGGTCAGCACCAGCACGTGCACTTCTGGATGGTTGTTTTGAATGTGTTGGGTTGCTTGGACGCCGTTCATTCCAGGCATTTTCAAATCCATTAAGACCACATCCGGTTTAGTAGCAGGGATCAAGTCCAGAGCTTCAGCGCCATCACTCGCCAGTCCAACCACCTCAATATCGGCATCTACATTGGTGAGGATGGTTCTTAACCCTTCACGGACCATCATCTGGTCATCGCAAATCAATACTTTGATCATGTCAAGGTCACCTTTGCACTGAATATCAAGGTTGATCCTACGTCAGCCCCACTGTCGATGGAGAAGTCTCCGCCGATTAAGGAGGCACGTTCTTTCAGGCCAAGTAACCCAAAAGAATCAACATCAGAGGTCTTGCTGTTGAAACCAAGTCCATCATCGCTTAGCTGTAGCGTAAGGGTTTGATTCATATACTTCAATTTCAGGGTAATGTGGGTGGCTTCTGAATGCCGTACGATGTTCTCCAGTCCTTCCTGCGCGGCACGATAGAATGCCTGGCTGATATCGGATGGAATTTCATGAGAGAATTCTCCGATATCTAGTGCCAACTCAGCACCGCAGCGAGAAGCAGCCGACTGTGCCAGTTCCTGGAGAGCTAAACTCAACCCCAAATTTTCTAACGGCTCCGCACGTAAGGCTTGCAATGCTCTTCGGGTTTCATTTAATCCTGAACGTGTGGTGCTGATCGCGTCATCTAGTTTTATTTGTGCTTCGTGCGAATCATTCTGCCAGATTGATTTAATCGCGCTCAACTGAACCGCCAGGCCGCTCAGTGTGTGAGCGAGAGTATCATGCAGCTCACGCGCCAGTCGATTGCGTTCCCTGCTGGTAGCTAATTGCTCCTGTGTTAATGTGTACCCCAGAAGCTGTTGGTTGGCGCGTCTCAGCTCAAGCTGTTGTTGGCGTTGAGCTGTCATCATGCGGGTGATCAGAAACCCCACGATGATAAAAGCCAAGTTCCGGGTGAGTATGACGCCGATAATGCTGATAATTGAGATCACCGCCTCACTTTCACTCAACATGATTAGGAGTACGGTCACATCCAAGATCGTTGACCCAATGGTGTAGAGGAATACTGCTTTAAAATTGTATTGCCAAGCGACCATGATCAAGGGGATGAAAAGTAATGGGATCAATTGCCAGGATGCTAGAATTAGGTTGAATTCAGTAATATTAAATGGAATGCTCCCATTAGGGTTGTTTTCGATGAGAACAGAAATGGTGATTTGTGGGAACGATCGGAGAAATGATGATAAATGAGAGTTAACTAACCCATTAATCGTGGTTAGAACGACTAGAATGGGAACGAAGTATTTACCAGTTTTCTTTTGAACCCATGGCCAGTATAATATTCCGAGGATGAGCAGGTTTCCAAATGGGAAGATCCAGATAGGATTGACAACCAGATTCGAAATCCCCACCCGCAGATAGATAGAAATGGCTTGAATGGTTGAAAAGCCGACAAGTATCCACGATAGCAAACGATAGGTCTTGAGTAAACCGGGTTCGAGTTGCGAATTTCCTTTCATGATTTTATCTTAGCATATTTCATCCATATTTCATCATGACGCGGATGTATAAAAAAAATGACTTGTGTCAATTCTTTGATGACACCTTTCACAAATGCTGGTGACCCATTTCACTAAGTAATATAATCATTTATGCGCTAATATTAGTAAAAAATGGAGGAAAGACGTGGTAAAAGAAAAAAACAAAACTAAAAAACGCCGCACTGGTTTATGGATTCTCCTCGCGGTTGTCGTGGTGGCCGGCTTGATCGTGGGCTGGCGGATGTGGACTGCACAGCAGGAAATGAATCAACTGCTGGCCGATCTGGAGACGGAACCCTACCGGCGCAGTGACCTGAACGCGGCCATCTACGGCACCGGTTCGGTGGAGCCATTCCAGACCGCCGTGCTGATCTGGTCTGCAAGCGGGACTGTTGGCGATGTGAACGTATCCCTTGGTGAATCCGTTGAAAAGGATGACCTGCTGATGTCGCTGGACGAAGATTCACTTTCCGTGGATATCCTCCAGGCGCAGATTGATGTGATCAATGCGGAAAACGCGTTGGAAGACACTTATGACAGCTGGGAGTCTGACCTGGCGCAGGCAAAGCTTGATTTGCTCAATGCGCAGGAGGACCTTGATGACCTGGAAACTGAACGCAAGATCATGAACTACCAGCGCTGCACGGATGAGCGGATCGAAGACCTGGAAGATGAGCTTGATGCGGCGGAGACGATGTATAAGTTCCGCCAGAACGCTGATACCCTGCAGGCGGTCAATACCGCCCAGGCGAATCTGGACTACTGCATGGCGGATTTCACCGAAGAGGAGATTGCCGAAGCGCAGCTGGAGGTTGAGCTGGCTGAAGCGAAGGTGGTAACCCTGCAGGAACAGGTGGATGTTCTCTCTGAAGGTCCTGACCCAGAACAGATAACCATCCTTGAAACCCAGCTGGCAATGGCGCAGTCCCGCATGGACAGCCCCCTGATCGAAGCACCCTTCGACGGCGTGGTGACCGTGCTATCCACGCAAACCGGCGATCTGGTCAAAACAGGAGAACAGGCTGTGCAGATTGATGACCTCTCGGAACTGCATCTGGACGTTCAAATATCAGAGGTCGATATTCCACTAGTCGAGATAGGTCAGGCAGTCGAGCTTGTCTTTGATGCGTACTATGAAGAGACCTTTACCGGTGAAGTGATCGAGATTGCCCCGGTGGGTTCCGCAGTTCAGGGCGTTGTCGAATATACCGTGCGTGTCAAGATGCTGGATGCCGATGCAAGTATCAAACCCGGTATGACCGCTGCCGTCACGATCGTGGTGGAAGAAAAAACAGATGTCTTTGTCGTACCAAATGAAGCAATATTCAATATTGATGAACAGGACTACGTGATCGTCAAACGGAACGGCACGTATGAAACCGTTCAGGTCACCCTTGGCAGTTACTCGGATTATTACAGCGAAGTCCTGGAAGGCGATATCGCAGAAGGCGAATCGATCGTCGTCAATCCTCCTTCTGAACTGACCGGAGAGACCTTCTTTGAGAACGCCCAAGGTCCTGGTTTCATGTTTGGGAATTAAAGGGCATCATGACTGAACAAAACCAAGTAATTCAGGTCAAAGACCTGACAAAAGTCTATCAGATGGGTGAAATTGAAGTCCACGCCCTGCGCGGGGTAAGCTTCTCCGTCAATAAAGGGGAAGTCCTGGCGATCATGGGCCCCTCCGGGTCCGGCAAATCCACCCTGATGAATATGATTGGCTGTCTCGATGTCCCTTCAGATGGAGAATACTTACTTGAAGGTGAACTGGTTTCCACATTGAACGATGACCAGCTTGCTGAAGTGAGGAACCAAAAGATCGGGTTTGTGTTTCAGACTTTCAACCTCCTGCCCCGAGCCGATGCCATCGCAAACGTCGAACTGCCGCTGCGCTATGCCGGCATGAACGGCGAGCGCAAAGAAAAGGCGAAAAAGGCTCTGGAATCGGTTGGCTTGGGAGACAGGATCCATCATAAACCCAATGAGCTTTCCGGCGGACAGCAGCAGCGGGTCGCCATCGCTCGCGCGCTGATCAACAACCCGGCCATTATCCTGGCAGATGAACCCACCGGCAACCTTGATACATCATCCGGCGATGAGATCATGGCGCTCCTGTTGGGCTTGAATGAATCACATGGGACGACCATTCTGGTCGTTACTCACGACCCGGAAGTAGCAAATATGACGGAGCGGATCATCCACCTGAGGGATGGTTTGATAGAAAAAGAGGAGGTGCGGAAATGAATCTTCTCTTGAACCTGAAGGAAGCTCTTGAGAGTCTGAACGCCAATAAGACCCGGTCGTTACTCACCATTTTGGGCATCGTGATCGGTGTTGCTTCTGTGATCGCGCTGCTTTCGGTCGGCGAGGGGGCTGGGGATACCATAACAGGGCAGATCGAGAGCATTGGAACGAATGTGATCTATGTTCTTGGCGGGAATTCAAGTGAGGAAGTGACCAATCCAGAGGACCTGACCCTGCGGGATGCAGAAGCGTTGGAAAGTTACCCCCAGACATCTGAGATCGCTTATGTCGCGCCGATCATTTCGACCGGGAGCGAGGTTTTATACAGCGGTGAGAGTGAAGAGGCAACCATTTCAGGGATTACACCGGATTATCAATACGTTCAGAACCTGACTATGGCGGAAGGATCGTTCATCACCGAGTCACAGGTGGAGGGACGCAGTGCGGTGGTCGTACTCGGCCCGCAGATCGCACAAGACTTGCTGGGCAGGAGCTCCGGCGTCGTTGGCAAGACGGTGCGCATCGGCGGATATCCTTACCGTGTGATCGGCGTGACGGAAGCGAAAGGTGGGAGCGCCTTCAACAATCCTGATAAAAATGTGTATATCCCGATATCAACCGCACAGGCTCGTCTGGTGCGGACGAGTTCGCTGGACCAGGTCCAATATATCCTCGTTTCAGTTGAGGATGCAGAAGACGCCGACCAGGCGATTGAACAGATCACGGAAGTCTTGCGCACCACACACCGCATTGCTCCCCGCAATCCGGATGACTTCACGATCCTGAACCAGCAGGATTTCCTGGCCGTGGCTTCTTCCATTACCGGTGTGCTGACGATCTTTTTGGGAGGTATTGGCGCTATCTCCCTCCTGGTGGGCGGGATTGGGATCATGAACATCATGTTGGTCTCCGTCACCGAACGCACCCGGGAGATCGGGCTGCGAAAGGCTCTGGGTGCCCGCAAGAAGGATATCCTGATCCAGTTCCTGACTGAGTCCGTGCTTCTTAGCATGTTTGGGGGGATCATCGGAATCGGTTTTGGTTGGCTGCTCTCATTTATTGTGGGACAGATTGCAATTAACGCCGGCACCTATTTGGAGGTCTCCATGACGTTGAATTCGGTCGTGCTGGCAACGCTATTCTCTGCTGCTGTGGGGATCTTCTTTGGATATTACCCTGCCAACCGGGCTGCATCTCTGGCACCGGTGGAAGCGCTGCGCTATGAATAGGCAGTTAAGGCTTCCCCTTGCACCCAGAGGGTGTTCCGCTCTGCTTCAAAGGGAAGCTGTCTGCGGAGCAGACTGATGAGGTGTAATAGGTTTTACAAACACCTCATCCAGCACCCTGTGGGCGTTCCGCTTTGCTTCAGCGCTACGCGCCACCTTCTCCTGGAGGAGAAGGCTTTTTATTCTTCAATGCCTTGTTAGTACTCTTCCCTAGATGAATTTCAGGATGAGTTACCAAAAACACAAATGACTGGCGCATGAAATATCATATGTTGCCAGTCATTTCATTATTATAGTTGTGTACTATTTATTGTCGGACAAATGTAGGGCGATCGTAGGGTAAGCGTCATGTTATTTACACCCAAATTTGCTACAATGTAATCAGCTAAGACACTTTTCTTCTCCTTCTGATGAGCGCCAGGGTCGGCGTCCCTGGCGCTCAACATTTAACCTCGCTGAAAATCATTATCTACCCTTTCGGTGTTGGTCTTCATAATCAGAGTAGTTCCCCAGATATTCATCAGTCCCAATCCCATGCAGTTCAATGATACGGTTCACGATTCTGTCCAGAAAATAGCGGTCGTGCGATATTGCCAGGATCGTACCGTCGAACTCAAGAAGGGCGTCTTCCAGCACCTCGCAGGAGGGAATATCGAGATGGTTGGTAGGCTCATCCAGGATGAGGAAGTTTGCGCCTGAGAATGTGATCAATACAATCTGCAGCCGGGCGCGCTCGCCGCCAGAAAGCGCACCCACGCGCGTATCGCGCTGTTCGTAGTTGAAGAGGTATTTCTTCAGGAATGCTACGCCCCTGTTCTCAGAGAAGCAGCCGGCCTTGCGGATGGTCTCCAGGAGACTCAGGTCCGGGTCCAGCGTTTCGAATTCCTGGGCGTAGTACCCGGGTTTGATGCTGGGGCCGATCGTGATCGTGCCTGAGTCGGGTTCGTCCGATCCGAGGATCAAGCGGATGAGCAGGGATTTGCCGACCCCGTTTGGGCCGATCATCCCGACCCGGTCGTTATAACGCAGGAGCAGGTTAACTTGCCCAAGCACCTGGTGAAATGAACTGTTATCTGCGGCATGGAATCCTTTCGACAGGTCAGTCACTTCAAGCACCTTTTCGCTGCCGCGCCAGCCACCCAGGTTGATCTCCATCTTTTTCTTCTCGAGTTCCGGCTTATCAATCCGTTCGATCCGGTCAATCCGTTTAAGGATGTTCTTACCCCGAATGGAGAACTTGGCATTATCGTAAACCTTGCCCCACATGAGAAGGCGTTTGGCTGCCTGTTCCAGCCGGGTGATTTCCTTCTGCTGGATCTGATACTGCTCCGCCTGGCGTTCGAGGCGCAGTTTTTTCTCAAACATATACTCAGAATAATTCCCTGCAAATTGGGTGATCTTACCACCTTCAACTTCCAGGATCTGGTCCACGACCATATCCAGGAAATACCGGTCGTGAGAGACGATGACCACACTGCCCTGGAAACGCCCGATCAGCTTCTCGAGCATGGCTTTGCCGTTTAGGTCCAGGTGGTTGTCCGGTTCATCCAATAGGAGGATATCCGGGCGGCTGATGATGATCTTTGCCAAACCAAGGAGTTTCTTCTGCCCGCCGCTGAGGTGTTTGACGGGCAGGATCATCTCATGGGCTTCAAAACCGATGGACGAGAGCAAAGCGGTGATCTGCCCTTCCAAGCCGGGGCCTCCCCACTGATTATAGGCGGTCAGGGCTTTTTCTTGCTGGTCGATCAGGCGCGCCAACCGCTTTTCATTGGCGTAGTAAGCCGGGTCAGCGAAATGTTTTTCAATGGCTGTAAGTTCTGCCTTGAGCGCCAGGACACGTGCTGCCCCCTGACGCACAACAGCCAGGGCGGTACAATCTGGGTCCAGGTCTACATCCTGCGCCATATAAGCGATATTCAGGCGTTTATCACGGGCGATGAAACCGGAATCGGGTCTCAATTCCCCCTGCACCAGTTTCAGGAAAGTGGTCTTGCCGCTGCCGTTGGGACCGATCACGCCGTAGCACCCCTCCTGGATCTCACAGGAAACCTTGTGCAGGACCGGCTTGGAGGGGTAGGCAAAGGTGACTTTATCGAGACGCAATTTGATCATCGAAATTAATAGTATCAGATATCGGGAATGGTGAGGAGTGAATTAGCAAGATGTGAACTGCAGTTTAATTCAAGAAAAAAGGGGGTAAGAAAGAGGAGTGCAGCCTTCAGGCTGCCTGAATTACATTCAGTTGCTATTCGGAATTACCTTGTATCTAATTAATGTTCATTTCATTTTAGGTCAGAAAATAATCCCGTGTTAATTACGACCCGGCTAATAATCGGCTTACTGAAAAATGGATGGCATGCAGTAGTCATCATTTTGGAAACAACTTAAGCAGAAGGACTGAAAGTGTTTTCCGGATCGTTGGAAGTTTCAGCCAGTTGTTAAATCTGGTTTTGAATCAGCTTTTTAATCTGCGGCCTTCAGGCCGCACTCCTTCTCTTTAATTATTGAGAAATCCTTCTGTAGTCACCAATCACGATTCACTGATTCCCCTCGCCCAATCAGGACATTTGTCCGCGTCCAGACCTCATCGAACATGGCTTGGGTCAGCCGCCCGGTGAGGGTATTCTGCTGGCTGGGGTGGTAGGAGGCCAGGAGCCAGGGCAGCCCCTCCCCCAGTTCGTGGAAGCGATTGTGACCGAAGTCCATCTTCGGCAGAGATAAATCCTGCATTTTGTACATGCGCAGGATGCCGTCAAAGGCGATCCGTCCCAGGGCGACATAACCTTCCAGGTTCGGCAGCAGGTTAACCTCGCCCCACATCCAGGGCAGGCAGTTCTTGATCTCGGCCACGTTTGGGCGGTTCTGAGGCGGGACACACCGGCAGATGGCGGTGATGAAGACCTGGTGCAGTTCCAGACTATCGCCGATATGGTCTGCGTGGGGTTGGCTGGTGAAACCTGCCCGATGGAGGGCCGGATAGAGGAAATCCCCGCTGGCGTCTCCGGTAAACATCCTGCCGGTGCGGTTGGAGCCGTGCGCGCCAGGCGCAAGACCAACAATCATCACTTTTGCCTGCGGATCGCCGAAGCCGGGGACGGGTTTACCCCAATAAGTCTTATCCTGGAAGGCTTTGCGCTTGTTGCGTGCGACTTCTTCACGCCATTCCACCAGCCGCGGGCATTTGCGGCAGGTCATGATCTCAGATTCAAGTTTTTGCAATGGGTCAGTCATGGGTTTATTTTACTGGCATTTACAATTATCAAAGCTGACACCACAAGCTGTTTCTCTGGAGGTTATCATTCGATTATTATCGGCAAGAAACTTTGAATTGTATTTACCTGGACTTCGTAACCATCAGATGGAATATCGTTGACCTGAACGTTTTCTGCAAGGGTGGTCACCTCGCCATTATTGATCGCAATCAGGGTATACATATCGGTTCCTGATGCATCGGGCTTGGGTTGCACATCAATAAGCCAAGTGCCTGGGGCTGTTGAGGGAGAATAAACTTTAGCATAATTGTGACCGTGTTCGTCCCATTCTATGTAGTACAAGGTATTTGCGACTTCACGATAGGTTTCTTCATCCGTCGTCGTCCAACTATCAAAAGCAATGACATTCCTTTCAGCATCGGTGACGGATAGAGTGATGGGAGAGTGAACTTCAATTTCTGTGTTTACCTGCGGAGAAACGATTTCTCTAAATCCGTCATCGGCTATGAAACCTCTGAATCTTTCTATGTAATCAGCATAGGCAAACAACCCGATGAACCCCGGTTCATATGAGGAGCCAGGCGATTGTGCGCCCACGATTTGGCCGTTGCCCACATACATGACGACATGATCTATCTTTTTATCTTTGTTCCAATCGAAGAACACGACATCGCCAGGTGAAAGGTCGGATTCAGGTTTGGAATTTGAATTGTGATAATAGATCCCATTCGCATTTTGATAATAAATTGGATTTGCTTTTGAAGAAAAAGATGTCACACCCTCTGATTTGTTATTCGCCCAGTAGATGAGCCCGGAACAATCCAGGTGTTCGATCTCGTCCGGTTCGACGAATCGACCTTCTTTCCATCCTTTGATTGTCAAATTTCCTCCTACTGAAAGGTATGGCTTTCCGACGACTTCCCTGGCCAGGTCAGCAGGTTCAGCTTTCGTGAACTCACAGATGAAGTTGCTGTAGCCATTGGTAACATCATTCCATTGACCCAAAGAATCCGGCTCAAAGTTCAGATAGTGCTCATACGGCCCATCGTGTCCTTCCCACTCGCCGTTGTTTGGCTCGTATTCCTTCCAGTTTGTATAGATCATTGATTCACCTGTGACCCATTCCCACACGCCTTCATTCACCTCATCTGTCGCGCCAAGCCAGGTGGATGGAAGAAGTTCGTAGACGAAGGTGTTTTCAGCTTCTGATTGAATGCTTACAAGATATCCGCCAGCATTGGCACAATAATCCCTCGCTGCATGCCAGGGCATTTGAGTCTCTATGGATTGGTACCAGTGATCATTATCGGGATTGTAAACTTTTGGAGAGTAGGTATTATTTTGTTGTAAAACAGTAGATCCAGCCTGAGTCGTTCCTATATTGAAAAAGAACTCAAGAACCAGGGTCAAGAACAGGAACAGGGTGATATGAAGTGACAGCTTTGTAAATTTCATATGTGCTCGTTATCTCTTTATTTGATAAATTTTTCCCACCTGTGACCCAAATGAATGGTCATTGGTGGCTTCTTCTTGTTGCTAATGGTGTAGTTGACCTAACAAACTTCTGCTATCCGAGTGCATTTTATTATAACTGCTTGGAAAATTTACTGGAAAGCATCAATATCAAAAAAACCGTACAGATATTGAATACAACATCTGTACGGTTTCTGATTACGTGTATTTGGAGTGAATACTTTTTATCGCTTTACGGCATCCCATCCGGCGTATTTACCGGTGCTGCCGAGTTCTGCTTCGATCCGCAGGAGCTGGTTGTATTTCGCCACCCGGTCAGAGCGGGCAGGTGCGCCGGTCTTGATCTGGCCGGTGTTCATGGCGACTGCCAGGTCTGCGATGGTGGCGTCTTCGGTCTCACCGCTGCGGTGGGAGGTCACTGCAGTCCAGCCATGTGTCTGGCACATCGTGACGGCTTCCATGGTCTCGGTCAATGAGCCGATCTGGTTGACCTTCACCAGCAGGGAGTTGCAGGCTTTTTCTTCAATGGCGCGTGCAACGCGTTTCGGATTGGTGACCAGCAGATCATCGCCCACGATCTGGACGCGGTCGCCGACCTGTTCGGTGAACATCTTCCAACCTTCCCAGTCATCCTGAGCCAGACCGTCTTCAATGGAGACGATGGGGTATTTGTTGACCCAGTCCACCCAGAAAGCGACCATTTCCTCGCTGCTCAGCTTGCGTCCTTCTGTACGCAGGTTGTAGACCTTTTCCTTTTCGTCGTAGAACTCTGAGGCTGCTGGGTCAAGAGCAATGGCGACATCTTCGCCAGGTTTGTAACCGGCTTTCTCTGCGGCTTTCAGGATGGTCTCAACGGCTTCCGCATTGGTCTTCAACGCAGGTGCGTAACCGCCTTCATCACCGACCAGGGTTGCATAACCTTTTTCCTTGAGGACGGACTTGAGGGTGTGGTAGATCTCAGCACCCCAGCGCAGCCCTTCGGAGAATGAGGGCGCACCCAGGGGCATGACCATGAATTCTTGTGCATCGGTGGTCTGCCAGCTGGTGTGTGCGCCGCCGTTGAGAATGTTCATCATCGGGACGGGGAGCACATGGGCGTAAACGCCGCCGAGATAGCGGTAAAGGGGCAGTCCAATTGCGTTGGCGGCGGCTTTCGCCACAGCTAGACTTGTACCGAGGATGGCGTTTGCGCCAAGTTTGCTCTTGTTGGGTGTGCCGTCTAATTCCAGCATCAACGTGTCAATGGCTTTTTGTTCGGAGGCATCTGCGCCGATCAAGGCTTCGGCGATGACCGTGTTGACGTTTTCGACTGCCTTGGTGACGCCTTTCCCACCGAACCTGGTCTTGTCGCCGTCACGCAGTTCGAGGGCTTCATGTACACCGGTGGATGCGCCAGAAGGTACGATCGCGCGCCCCCAGCTCCCATCACCGAGGATGACTTCCACTTCCACTGTGGGGTTACCGCGAGAATCAAGAACCTGTAATGCGTTTAGGTAAAGAATTGTTGTATCCATAGTATTCCTTTATGCTTCCTTTCGTAACTTTATAAATTTCCTATCCAAAAAACCTGTATGATAATATCACAAGCAGGCGGATCAACTATTGTGCGTGCAGCCTCATCTCAACTTTCGGATTGATGACAGGGTGACCCATCATGTAGCGCTGCAGATATGAATTATACCCCTGTGTTTCACAGACTTGAAATTTCATCATCCTTTCTTTTAGCCTCCACGCGCTCACAAACTGCCTTAATGAACGCCAGGAAAAGGGGATGTGCCCGGTTGGGCCTTGAAAGGAATTCGGGATGGAACTGGGTCCCGAGCATGAAGGTATGATCCTTGATCTCGGTAATCTCAACCAGCCGGTTATCCGGCGATACACCGCTGCAGACCATGCCGGCAGCGTCAAGCGCAGGGCGGAATTCGTTATTGAGTTCAAAACGATGCCGATGACGTTCATCCACCAAATCTGTTTGGTATGCAGCCTGGGCTTTGGTACCCGGGAGTAGATGGCAAGGATAAAGCCCAAGGCGCATCGTGCCACCTTTCTCTGTCACGTCATGCTGATCTGGCATGAGGTCAATGATAGGTGCATCCGTGTTCTGATTGAATTCTGATGAATTCGCGTCAGATTTTTTCAAGACCTGACGGGCAAATTCGATCACCATCACCTGCATCCCCAGACAGAGTCCCAGATAGGGGACTTCATTCTCCCGTGCATACGTTGCTGCTCTGATCATACCCTCAATACCGCGGCTGCCGAATCCGCCGGGAACAACGATCCCATCCACCTGCTTGAGCACCTCCCAGCTCTGTTCCTTCTCCAGTTCAGCCGAATGGATCCAATAGAGATTCAACTCCACACCGTGAGCCAGAGCAGCATGTTTGAGCGCCTCGCGGACGCTGATATAGGCATCATGCAGTTCGACATATTTCCCTACCAGGGCGATATTGATGATTGGCTTGGGGCGCTGGACTTCTGCAACAAGATTTTTCCATTCCGTCCAGTCGGGTTTTTGGCGTGCTTGTAAATTAAGCCTGCCAAGAAGCAGGTCGGCGATGGGTGTTTTTTCGAGTAAAAGGGGGATTTCGTAAAGGATCGGTGCGGTGATCATGGGGATCACAGCTTTAGCATCAACATCGCAGAAGAGAGCGATCTTCTCCTGGATGCTTTCATCAATGGGGTAATCCGAGCGGGTCACAATAACATCGGGCAGGATCCCAATCGAGCGCAGTTCACGTACAGAATGCTGTGTAGGTTTGGTTTTCAATTCACCCGTCGCACCGATGTGGGGCAGCCAGGTCAGGTGAACATAAGCGGTGTTCTCCCTGCCCAGGTCGAAGCGCATCTGGCGGATGGCTTCCAGGAAGGGGAGCCCTTCGATGTCGCCGACGGTGCCCCCGACCTCAACCAGGACGATCTCCGCACCGGTTGCTTCGCCCACCAGTCGCACGCGGCGTTTAATCTCGTTGGTGATGTGGGGAATGACCTGAATGGTCCCACCCAGATAGTCGCCTCGGCGTTCCCTGCTGATCACTTCTGCATAGACCTGTCCGGCTGTGACGTTGCAGACTTTGCTCAGGCGGGTGTCTATAAACCGCTCGTAATGACCAAGGTCGAGGTCGGTTTCCGAGCCGTCATCTAGGACGAATACCTCTCCGTGCTGGTATGGGCTCATGGTGCCCGGGTCGACGTTGATATAGGGGTCGAGTTTTTGGACCGCAACATCGAATCCGCGCGCTTTGAGCAGACGCCCTGTGACTGCGGCGGTAACGCCCTTGCCGACAGAACTGAGAACGCCTCCGGTTATAAAGATGAATTTGGTTGTCATCACCGCTCCTGAGTCTTAACAACGATTATAATAATAAATTACTACTGTTGATAAAAATCTTCCTAATTAAAAGCTAAGGGGAGGGCCGATGGTTCCGGCACCTCCCCGGTAAATCTATCCTGTTGAATGTTTCCTCATCGTAAAGGATGAGGGTCGTCTCTTAGGATTTCTGACCAATTTTATTCTCCAGAGTTCGGGAGAGCAGGTCTTCCTGTTCAATTGGCGTTTCTTTATTTTTACGGGATTTCTTTTCAGAATCACTGCTTTGATTGTTTTCAGCTTTTTCCATTGCCTGACGCATCGCGATTTCCATGGCAGTCAGTTCAGGTTCCTGAGGTTCTTCTACCTCTCGCTTTTTGCTGCTTTGCTGCGGCTGGAGGCTCTCAGGAAGTTCCTGGAGAGCTTTGATGCTCAGTTTGATTTGTTTCTTGCGGCGGTTAACTTCAAGGACCTTGGCTTCAACCTCATCGCCTTCCCGGACAACTTCACCTGGTGAGCGAACGTAGCTGTGCGAAAGTTCGCTGATGTGAATTAGTCCGGGGCGTTCAGCACCGATTTCAACGAAAGCCCCAAATGTTTCAAGGCGGACAACCTGTCCTTTGATGGTCATACCTGGTTTGATCTCTCGCCATTCCATGGCAAGCGGTTCCTTCATGGTCAATTCAATGCGGTCCTTGCGGATGCGCTTGACCCAGAAGTCCAGTTTTTGACCCTTTTCCAGGATCTCTTCAATGCTGTTGATTTGTGCCTTTGGTTTGTCTTTCTTTACAGCCTGGGAAATATGTATAAATGCAGGTATTTCACTACCAATATCAACCAACGCACCCTGCAGCGTTGTCTTAAGCACCGTCCCCGTATAGCGCTCCTTTACTTTAATCTCTTGTTGGTCCATAGCGCTTCACTCCAAAATAACAATTTTCACGAAGGGTGATTATACCGTGCGGGGGGTGTTATGTCAAACCGCGTGGAAGACAACCGAGTGAATGAAAATATGGATGAAGAGACTTTTTTTGAGAATGACGGCACCTGGTTGATCCATCATGCCAGAGTGCTGCCAGATCAGTACTTTTTACGTAAGATCAAGAAGGCGATCAACCCGCCCACAGCAATCACTGCAAAGGTGATTTCAATCCAAAGGAGTACATTTGGTCTCTCAACTGGCGAGTCTTCATCTGTGGACGCTTCGCTCTGCTCAATGACTTCGCCGGCTGCCTCCAGGTTTAACCCGAGGATTGGGCTTTCTTCCGCTGACTTGCTGCTTTCTTCTTCCGGTTGGATTGCTTCCTCCGGCGCTGCTTCAACTTCTTCCTCTACTTCTTCTATCGAATCTTGATCTGTAGAGGAAATCTGTTCATCACTGCCGCCCCTACCTACAGCTTCGTTTGCTCCGGAATCGTCCCAAATAATCAGCGGCTCAGCCGTGTCTTCAGCAGTAAGAACATCCGAATCGGCCACCGATGCAGACATTTCCATTTGACGGGCAGCCCCAATACTCCCCCAGAGCAGCTCAATGCTGATCAGGGCGACAAGCAGGATGCCTGCTATCGAAGATGCAAGCTTCAGCGCTCTGAACATGGGCGCACTTTTCCTGCGGCGGACGGTGACTATCTCTGGTGTTAGTGTGAAATTACGGGGGGCTTTCAGGTGTGATAGACTGCTCAGGGTAAGTTTGGTCCTGCGCAAATCTTTTAACTTTTCACGCAGTACAGGGTCATTTTCAATTTGGGTTTCCAGTTTCTGCCGCTGCGCAGAATCAAGCTCATTATCTAGATAAGCAGAGAGCAGCTGCAAATCATGGGTTCGGATTTTTTTATCCTTCATGCGGCTTCCTCATCTTTTAGACGGAATAATTCCGGTAAAAGTTCCCAGAAGCGCTGAAGGCAGTTTTGTATGCGTTCCCTGGCGCGCGCCAGGCGGCTTTTAACGGTGCCCAGTGGTGTACCTGCAGCGATTGCAGCGGTCTCATAGTCGAGTCCTTCAACATCCACCAAAACAAGGATCAGACGGAATTTTTCGTCCAGTCTGTTGATGCACTGCTGAATTGCCTCCTGTAATTCTGCCTGTTCAAAGCATTCTTCCGGGCTGGCTGAAGGATCTCTGATCCAAGCGGGTTCTTCCAAGGATTCTCCATCATTTAGCTCGGGTTCAAGTGCTGTGACAGGTTTCCGCTGCCTGCGGCGAAGCTCATCATAACAAGCATTGCTGACGATCCGCAGCAGCCAGGCTTTAAATGAACCGCCGCGGAACTGCGCCAATTTCTGGTAAGCAGAGATGAATGCTTCTTGCGTCGCGTCTTCTGCCGCGCCGGGTTCTCCCATGATCCGATAAGCGATGTTATAGGCTATATCCTGGTAGTGCAGCACCAGGCTGTTGAAAGCGCCTAAACTTCCATCAAGTGTTTCCTGGATGAGTGCTGTTTCTTCCATTATTGGTCGTTTGCTTCCGCGTCTTTCTTATGGTTGGGTTAATCGTTTTGTTGTAGGTGAGAAGAAATTATGTTTAATCTTCTTCACTTAAGCTTCGTAGATGAGGAAAGAGAATCACTTCCCGGATGCTGTGGCGTCCGGTGAGAAGCATGACCAGCCGGTCAACCCCAATGCCAAATCCTCCCGCAGGGGGCATCCCATAGCTGAGAGCGTTCAGGTAATCATCATCCATGGGATGACGCTCTTCATCGTCAGCTTCATAAGCACGGCCCATTTCTAGGAAACGCTGTTCCTGGTCCAGCGGATTGTTCAACTCAGTGAATGCATTGCAGAGTTCCATGCCGCCCACAAATCCTTCGAAACGTTCGACGATGGCAGGACTCTCGGGTTTGCTCTTCGCCAGGGGGGAGATATCCCGGGGATAATCATAGATGAAGGTGGGCTGGATGCAGTTCGGTTCCAGGAAGTCACCGATCAGCGCGTCGATCAGCTTGCCGCGTGTCGCGTCGGGTTTGGTCTTGATGTTTTTTGATGCCATCGCAGCCGACAGTGACTCTCCGGTCGTATGCTGTTGTATGTCAATCCCCGTCGCGTCCAGGATGCCCTTGCGTAGTTCAATTCTCTTCCAGGGTGGAGAGAGGTCGATTTCATGATCATTGTAAGTAACCTTTGTGGTGCCCAGAACCTGCTTGGCCGTGAAAGATACCATCTGTTCGGTGAAATCCATCACCTGCAGATAATCGGCATACGCCCAATAAAACTCAAGCTGGGTGAATTCCGGATTGTGTTTATATGAGACGCCTTCATTGCGGAAGTCGCGGCCGATCTCATAGACGCGCTCCAGTCCGCCTACCAGGAGACGCTTGAGGTAGAGTTCAAACGAGATCCGCAAATATAGGTCTTGATGCAGCTGGTTGTGGTATGTCGTGAAAGGCTGCGCTGCTGCCCCTCCATAGATCGGTTGGAGGATAGGCGTTTCCACTTCAATGAAATCATGATCATCCAGGAAGGCTCGCAGAGATTTCAGCGTTGCAGCGCGGACTTTGAAGATTTCCTGCACGTCAGGGTTGACGGCCAGATCTACATAACGCTGGCGGTAGCGGGTTTCAGGGTCATTGAGGAGGGCATGCCGTACGATTTCCCCATCCACCACTTCATCTTTGGCGGCCGGAAGGGGACGCAGTGCTTTCGCCAGCATGACGAAATCCTCAACATACAGGGTCACTTCGCCCCTGCGAGTTCGGAACATGTATCCGTTTACCTGAATGAAATCACCCAGGTCAAAGAATTGATCAAGTTCAGCCATCTTCTCTTCACCCAGATCGTTAACCCGGAAGAATAGCTGGATGCGTCCGTCCCGGTCATCAATGTGAGCGAAAGCGATCTTGCCCATTGGGCGCAAGGCACGGATCCGTCCTGCCAGGCTGACCTTAATGGGTGTATCCTCACCTTCAGTTTCAGCTTTTTCAAAAGCCCGGATTGCTTCCTGACTGGTGCAGGTTTGTGAGGCGCGAAGGGGGTAGGGATCTGAGCCTGCGTCCTGTAATTTTTGGAGTTTCTCTAGACGAGATCTCTCTAGTTCGGAAAATGAATCTTCAAGCATAATGCCTTCCTAAGCAATATAAAATAAAAGCCCCGACCCAATGAACGGGCGGGGCGAACTGTTATTTCAATGATTATCCTACTGAAACGATCTTGATTTCAAAAGCACCGCCTGGGGCTTCGACTTTAACTTTATCACCAGCCTTATGATTAAGCAACGCTTTACCCAGGGGGGACTCATTAGAGATCCTGCCCAGGCGAGGGTCAGCTTCAGCAGGACCGACGATGATGTATTTCTCTGGAGACATCCTGCCTTCCTTGACCGTAACCTTGGAACCAACCTGGATGGTATCTCCATTGGTGTTCTCTTCGATCAGGTGGGCGTTCGCCAACAGGATTTCAAGCTCTTTTATTCGACCTTCGACGAACGATTGTTCGTTCTTTGCTGCTTCAAGTTCAGCATTTTCAATTAATTCCCCATCTTCCATGGCATCTCGTAGACGGTCTGCCACCTCTGTGCGTTTTTCTGTACGGAGATATTCCAGCTCGTTTTGAAGCCGTTCGAATCCTTCCTGGGTTAAGTATGAACTGGGCATGATCATTTCCTTCCAAAGTGCGGTGTATTCTTGTTGGGGAAAGTCCCCTTATTTGTTAAACAAAAAAATTCGCTATTTTCGAGAATCTTATACGGACAGACTACTGGAAAACAGTGATTATCTCTAATTGGTTGATATAGTATCATATTTTGGGCTCAAGCGCAAGTCTTTTGTACATATTTAATGTATATCAATCGTGGCTTTTCCCTCACTTGACAGGATTAAACCATGGTTTGGGGGATTGAAATTAGTAGGACTATTTTACATGTTGTCGTTGTTGCGCTTTGCTTCTCGGCTATAATTCAAGTTATGATCGCGCTGTTGAACTATCTTCAAAGGAAATTGCGTCCGGAATTGAGCAACCGGTCCATGCCGATGCGCTACCTGATGATGAGTAATGTTTTGGGCACTATTTACAGTATTCCACTTAACATTGTCGGGATGATCTGGCTCGCCCAAGAGACAGATTGGAGACAACTCATTGATAACTGGCTTTGGTGCATGGGGTTTGTGGTCGCCATAGTTGCCTTTAGCCAGCTGCGCTTTTACCTCGTGCATGTCCTACAAAGCGGACATATGGTTGGAATCGATGGCGATTTTGCAGGCATGATCCTATGGGCTGGGATCCTGAGTTTTGGTTATGCAGCTATCTGGCTTTATTTGATTTGGATCCTGGTTGAGCTGTGCCTATCGTGGCGAAAATCGATTAACCGGGATATGTATTGGGACTGCATCCGTTCTGCAAGCCTGAATATATCTTCGATATTGATAGCCTCACTGATATCAATGCTGGTTTATGCAGATACAGGTGGACAGATCCCTATTACCGGTCTGACAGGCGAGAGCCTGATTCCCGCACTGACAGCAATTCTCTGTTACGCTGTGGTTTACTTTGTGGTCTGGCTTCCATTCATCGTGTATGTCGTATGGGTCCAGACAAGTAAATTCAATTTACAAAACGCCAGCCGATTCTTCTGGTTCACGGCCGGGACCTTAGAACTGCCATTCCTATTCTTGCCTTTTGGGATCCTTGCCAGTGGTTTACTTATAGAACACGGACTTCTCGTCTTGGGCATCTACATGATCGCTTTGTTGATGGTCGCATTACTCGCCAACCAGCTCAGCCGGTCCATTGCCCAAAATCAGCGTCGTGATGTCCAGTTGATGGGGTTGGAAAAACTGGGTCGTGAGATCCTGGCTGCTCCCACAGATATGCGCAGCCTGCCCGGATTATTGAAGAGACATATCCCGGAGATGTTCCAGTGCCGTAGAGCGGACGTGTGGTTGGCACCGGAGACTTACTTGCTTAAGTATCCTGATGCTAAGGATAATTACACACCTGAGATCTGGACCTGGCTGATGACGCAAACATCGCCTGCCGGTTTTCTGGAGAAGCAAGACCTGCCGTGGGATAATGCTCCTGAACAGCACTTCGCACTCATCGCTGCGCCTATTTTTGATTCACAATCAGGTAAGGCCATTGGCGGTTTGTTTATTGAACTGCTCTCCTTACCTCAGCGTTGGAAGAAGAAAACGATCCGTGAGATTTTTCCTGCAGTACAGAACCTTGCAGACCAGATCGCTGCTGCGTTGAAGCAAGCGGAAGTTTATCAAGAGACTTTGAACCACCAGCGTGTCACTCAAGAGCTGCGGCTTGCGGGAGAGATTCAGACAAGTTTCCTGCCAATCCGCTCTCCTGAGATTGATGGCTGGGATATTGCAGCCAGCCTGGAACCTGCCCGGCAGACATCTGGCGATTTCTATGATTATTTTGCCCTGGAGGATGACCGTCTGGGGATATTAATTGCAGATGTCGCCGATAAGGGATTGGGTGCTGCCCTGTACATGGCTCTGGGACGGACATTGCTGCTGACTTATGCCCAGGAATATCCGGAGAACCCAGCAGCAGTGCTTCGGATGACCAACCGGCGGCTGCTGAGCGATGCGCGGGCGAGTATGTTCATCACTGCGTTCTACGGTGTGCTGGAACCGAAGAATGGTCGTTTGATCTACTGCAATGCCGGTCATAACCCACCGCTCCTGCTCGCCGGGGGAAAAACCGGCAGGATACTTGAATTATCGCCCAATGGGATGGCATTGGGAATTGATTCTGACGCGACCTGGATTGCTGTTTCCAGGCAAATTGAACCTGAGGATACCCTCCTGCTATATACTGATGGCGTGGTAGAAGCCAATGATCCGGCCGGAGAATTTTACGGCATGGCGACGCTGCGTGAGATGGTCAGCGCGATCGCCAATCGTCCCAGTCAATGGATCATCCGTGCGATCCAGGAAGATGTGGATGCTTTTCAGGGCGGCACCCCTCAAGCCGATGATATTACGTTAATGTGCATTAAGCGCAGAGAATAGGGGATTATTCTCTCGGTTAATGTAGCATATCGAATTTACAGTGAATTCCGAGTTTATTTTAGGTCCATTATAAATAAAGATTTATCCTGGGGTTTCCTAGGGGGAATATGCAAGATTGGTAGTCTGGCATAATTGTTGCAACATATCTCAGCAATGAAAAGAACAAGGATTGAACCCTCCGAATCACGTTTGCGTGATGAAAATAAGGGAGTTAGTAATGAGTAAAACACTTAAAGTTGGGATCGTTTTGTTGGTTGTTCTCTGCCTTCTATTGGTGGCTGTTGTGGTCTTCGACCTGCCTGCTCTGGGTATGTCTTTGAATGAGCCTACACAATCCAACGAATCGGTCGAGGTTGCCGGAACGCCCGAGCCGGGTGATAAGGATTTAACCGAGGCTGTTTCTAAAGCCTTGAATGATGCATCTGATGATTGGCAGCAGCATAATTACCAGATCGACCATATCCAGGTCCAGGATGATGGGAAAATGGCGATGGTCTGGCTGGCCGCAACCGATCCGGAAACCGGTGAGTTCCTCGGCAGGGAACCGGAACTGGCGATTGCTGCTCTGGGTTCGGATGATAACTGGCATGTTGTGCTGAACGGCGAAGATGCCTTTGCTAATACTTTATCATCGTATCAGTATGCAGATAAATGTATTGAAGGTGATCTTGATATTGAAGCGGCACCGAAGAGCACCGATGTCTACGGCGGGTATTACCTTCCATGGGCTGAGGGCTTGAAGAAACGACTGACCTGGTCGGTTTCACATACTTCCTGCTACCCGATCTATTACTGCACGCATGCCTTTGATTTCGCGGACGGCACAATGTTCCCGATTGTGGCGGCTAAGGGCGGCACGGTTTACCATTGGAAGGATACCTGTGCAAACGGTGATTCATCATGTACGAACAGCATCACGATCCAGGACCGTTCCACGACCCCCTGGACGTATCAAATTTACATGCATATTGCGCAGGGGAGTGTTCCAGATAATCTGAGAGAGGTCGGGGCAACGGTTCTCCAGGGGCAGTACATTGCGGATGTTGATGACACGGGTTACAGCACCGGACACCATTTGCATTTCATGGTTGTTGCTCAGGATACAATGTATATGTCCACCAAAGGCTATGTCTTTGGAATGGCAGTGGATATCACATTTCGTGATGTGACCATTAACTGGGATGAAGAAACCCAGGGTGGGCGTCCGCGTCTTGCTTATGAAGCAGAGACTTATGGCGGTGTAGGGACAACCTATTATACTTCTGGCAACGCACCAGCGAATCCGCCCACCGGTGGGATATCGACGCCGATGGATAAAAAAGTGATCTCAGATTCCAACCTGACCGTTACCGGTTGGGCAAAAGATGATGTCGGCGTGACGAAGATTGAGATCCTGGCAAATTTTAACGACGAGTGGATCCAAATAGGTGAACAGGAAGACGGCACATCTTTCTCGGTCACTGTTGACCTGTGTGATGCGGGTATACCGGATGGCCCATTTGAATTGGGGCTGCGCGTTTGGGATTACGAAGGCAACCCTTCATCCATTCTGACGGTTCGCGAATTGGTCAAGGATGTGGAATGCGGGACGAGTGGTACGGATCCAACGGTCACATTTATTCGGAATTCAGGCGATTTGATTCTGAAGAATGGTGGGTTGGTGAGTGCGAATACAAAGGTAGGAAGTACTGGCAGTGCTGTCACCTCCGTAGAATTCTGGTTCCACGGTCCGAATTGGAATGGGGATGAATGGGTCAACCTGGGATTGGATGCGGATGGCTCGAACGGCTGGCAGGCGGTCGTCAATCTTCCTGGCTTATCGGAGGGTTCCGACTATACCGTCGTTGCTGTTGCAACTGATGCTATAGGAAACCAGGATGTGACAGCGTCATTTATCGCGATTGTGGATAAGACATCACCCGTGGTTGTAATTGATCCAGTTACGTCACCTTTCACTGGGAGCACGGTCACGTTGAATTGGACCGGCAGCGATGCGCTGACAAGTATAGACCATTATGCCCTTTGGGTGGATGATAATGGTTCCGGATATCAGATGGTTGAAAGCAGCTTGAGCGGATCGGTAGATTCTTACCAATATGATGTTAGCGATGAACAGCTGCTGATTTTCAAATTGGTTGCCTATGATGCTGCCGGGAATACAAGTTCAACAAGGACATCGCTGTATACAACCGGCTATGAGTTTCCCAATGCATACATGTTCTCTGTGTTCATGGGAGATGATTAAGGGCGATCCGAATAATCGTTCAATAGTCATCTGACAGTTGATAAACCTACAAGAGACCTCTTTGCTTGGTATAATGTTCGTATAGTTACAAACAAGGAGGTCTTTTGACAGTTGCTTTGATCACAGGGATTACCGGGCAGGATGGGTCCTATCTGGCGGAGTTTTTGCTGGACAGGGGCTATCATGTCATTGGCATGGTACGGCGCACAAGCACGATCGGCTTCAGCCGGATCGCGCACATTCAGGATCGGATTGAACTTGCACATGGCGACCTGGTCGATCAGGGTTCGCTGTTTGAGATCTTTGATGCCTATCACCCAGATGAGATATACAACTTGGCAGGTCAGTCTAATGTCCAGCTTTCCTGGTCGCAGGCGGCACTGACCGCTGATTCAACTGCTCTGGGTGTGACCCGGCTGTTGGATTGCATGCGTCAGGTGACTCCTGAGGCACGTTTCTATCAGGCATCTACAAGCGAGATGTTTGGGGAAGCGGATGAATCCCCGCAAAATGAACATACTCGCCTGAATCCTCGCAATCCTTACGGCATAGCGAAGGTTTATGGACATCTGATTACCCAGAACTATTTACAAAAGTATGGGTACTACATTGTGTCTGGGATACTTTACAACCATGAAAGCCCCAGGAGGGGGCTTGATTTTGTAACCCGCAAGATCACACGCACCGCTGCCCAAATCAAAAAGGGATTGGTAAAAGAGCTTCGTTTGGGAAATCTGGAAGCTGTGCGTGATTGGGGATTCGCCGGCGATTATGTTCGGGCGATGTGGATGATGCTGCAGCAGGACCAGCCGGACACCTATGTGATCGGCACTGGGATTGGCCATACTGTACGAGAATTTTGTGAGGCGGCATTCAATGTTGTTGGATTGGATTTCCGTGATTATGTTGTCGAAGATGAACGTTACTTCCGTCCTGCCGAAGTGAATCCTCTGGTTGCAGATCCGACGCACGCGAATCAAATATTAGGCTGGAAGCCGGAAGTAAGTTTTGAAGCATTGATCGAACAAATGGTCATGGCAGACCTGGCTTCCCTATGAGTAGCCGTTCTTTTAGGGATACCTGTATAATTAGGGCATTCAACTAACGCTATCTGCGATTATGACCAATCAACCAACAATCAGTGAACGCGAACAGGAGATTTTGCAACTCGTTGCTACGGGTCTGACGAACCGCGAGATCGCCCAGCAATTATCCATCAGCCATAACACAGTCAAGGTCCACCTCAGTAATATTTTTGAGAAGATCAACGTCGCTTCTCGGACGGAGGCAGTTCTTTACGGAATAGAACATGGGCTTGTCGATGTTCCAGGCGGCGAAGCCGCATCTGAGAAACCCCGTCTGACCTGGCGTGATGTCTTGCGTAAATATATCTGGGTGTGGATACCGCTTCTCCTTATCCTGGTGGTGTTTATTGTGCTTGTCAGCAGGGGTGTGATCTTCAATGAAGCGGAACCTGAAACCTCATCTGATGTGGCAGAACGCTGGCAGGAATTAGCAGCCTTGCCGGAAGCACGGAAAGGAATGGCATCGGTCGCGTATGACCAGGATGTCTTTGTAATTGCCGGGGAAGGGACGAAAGGCGTCAGCGGAACGGTTTTTTATTATTCGAACGCAGATGATACCTGGACAAAGATGAGTGATAAGCCCACACCCGTCACGGATGTGGGGGGAGTCCTGATTGGCGAGAAAATCTACCTACCCGGCGGGCGCACTGCTGCGGGAACGCCGACAGATATCCTGGAGATCTTTGACCCGCGGCAGGGCTCATGGAAAACCGGTGCATCCCTCCCAATCCCGCTCAGCGCCTATGCACTGGTGGATTTTGAAGGGATGCTCTATCTGTTTGGCGGATGGGATGGGACCCAGGCTCTGGATGTTGTTTTCGTTTACGATCCTATTTCAGATTTGTGGCGAGAAGGCTCACCGATGCCTACAGCAAGCCAGGGTCTCGGAGCAGTGGCATTTGAGAACCGGATTATTGTCCTGGGCGGTCAGAACGGGGGAAAAATCCTGGATCAGGCCTGGGCTTATTTCCCCTCACGGGACATTGAGGGTGCGAATCCCTGGGAAGCGTTCGTTAATATGCCTGCGGGGTGTGTTGATTTTGGCGTGGCAAATGTATATGATACGATCTATGTGATTGGGGGACAGGTTGAGGACGCTGGCGCTGAATTGGATGGCGCGTGGATGATGACAGGAGAAAATTGGGTGGACCTGCCAGTGAATCAGGATTTCAGTAATCGGCAGATCGCGGTGGTCACATTGGGGGCGCAGCTATTTATCCTGGATTCGGAAGAATCACTGGCACAAACGAAAACCTGGGTTTACCAGGCTTTCTATTACAGTATCTATATCCCTTATATGCCGTAATCATTAAGAACAGCTTAATTGCAGAATGAACTGGCGATAAAAGGTCAGTTAATTTATTTGTGGGATCTTATCATTCAACCGATACCAGGTCGAATAAGATTCCGATCAATGGCCTTTCATAATACGTATCGCTGTATAGGAAATCACTTTCCTCGAATTCCGTTCCTTCGATATCTCCTAGTTGAAGGCCGATCATATGATTAATTTTGAGGGGTTCTTCCAATGCAAAGGAAAAGACGCCGTCATCACCGATGACAGTCGTTCCGAGGATGACTCCACCTTCTGATACATCTACCAGGAGGATCGGAACACCGGCTGGGCCTGTACCTGTGACGACCTGGTCGCTGATTGTTAAGGGAATGGTGATGTGGAATTCGGGGCCTTGTTTATACCCAAGGTCAACTTCTTCAACTGGATACGCATTATCATCAGGAGGAGTGACCACTGTAACCGGATAGCCTTCTTCTTCACTTTCAGCGGGATAGGCATCCATTTCAGTGGAATTTTCACCCTGTGTTGTCTTATTACCAGCGCAGCCGACCAGCAGGAATACACATATTAAGGTAATGAGGATGGATTTAATTTTCATGGTTTCCTTTCCCAGAACGAAGCTGATAAGGATGGTTAATTTATATTACCCTGAGTAACGAAATAGAATTATTCTATAACAAGAGTCTCTAAAGCAGTTATGATGATTATTTAATTAGATCTAAGACATGCATCAGGTTTTTACGGCTTCCCCTTGAGGGGAAGCTGTCTGCGGAGCAGACTGATGAGGTGTAAGAAAACAAAAGAACACCTCATCCGACACTTCGTGCCACCTTCTCCTCAAGGAGAAGGCTATTTTATTTCTTATATATTGTTTATTCTATCTTAGATTCAACTCATTAGTGCAACAAAGCTGGAAGTAGAAAGGTAAGCTGCAGTAGAATAAGGCCCTTTCAACCTTCCAGAGTCAAAGGAGCACTTATGGGTTACACACAGCTT
>Ga0272443_10001514_pt1 | contig 33443 bp, 28 predicted proteins | sample SSMAcet12_FD_193581 | JGI IMG/M metagenome (GOLD analysis project Ga0272443, IMG submission 193581) | Marine sediment archaeal communities from Little Sippewissett salt marsh, Falmouth, MA, United States - SSM-Acet-12 | ecosystem: Environmental > Aquatic > Marine > Wetlands > Sediment ... | reverse complement strand
TGATCGGCACTGCTCCTGAGGTGATTGACTCTCCCCCTGAAATGATCACCACAGCTCCTGAAATGATTGAATCCGCCCCATTAGGCATAGATTCGGCACCGATGGTGATCTCCGAGCCTGTTGGTGAAGCTGCTGTGATCAGCGAACCGGCGGTAATGGAAGATGAAATTGTACTTATAGATGAAATTTCTCCCGAAGCTGGGGTTCCGGAGACAGATCTTCCGGAGACTGCAGAGCAGCCCGCTGAGGTAGTCGAAGCCGCAGCTGCAACACCTCAGGTCAAGCCGCTGACTCCAATGAGCGGGGATGAACTGATAGAGGCACTTGATTCTAATCCCGCAATGGCAGTCGAGCTCTTTATCGGCACCGGAGGCAAAGGGGACAATGTATTCCTGTCGGATCTTTTCGATCCTGATGATGTGTATACAGATCTGAGAACACGGATACTTCCCTCCTTCACTTTTGAATATGTCTATCCCGGTATCGCAACGTTCACTCCTGAATCCTATCTCTCTCTGCGCGCAGGTATCGGCTTCACGCTCTACGAAGAGGCGGCAAGCGGGAACTCGGTCATTGCTCCGGATATCAGAGCAGGGGTTTCCTATACCCGTCGTTTTTCTGAGAAGTGGAGTGCTGACGCTGCTCTCGGCTTGTCTGTCATGTTCGCCGACAAGGACCTCAGTACCGGCTCACAGGCGAATCTGTTCTACGGTCCGTATGTCGCACTGATCGGACGGTATGATATCAGTGAAGTTTTCTCAATCGCTGCGATGGCTGAGACGAGGTTCCTGATGAGTAACCTCTTTACGCCCTATGAACTGACAGGGATTGTCCGTCTTGGCGTAACCTATCGATTCTAAAGGTAGTGGAGATGAAAGAACGCAGCATACGACGTCTTCTTGATTATATCTATTTTGTTCAGGAAACCGAAGCATACCATATGAATGAGGAAGCTGAAGAGCTTGTCTACGATGTGCTTGACGGCAAGGTTGAGCCGGATGAGGCTGTATCACGGATTCTTGATGCGTACGGTCTGACCGGCGATGCACTGATGACGGATACCGAGGACCATCTTTATCCGGGAACTGATGTGCTGATCAATCTCTTCGGTCTCACCGATCAGGAACTCCTCGATGAAATAGAGACGCTGATTGTGTCAGTAAGAATGGCGGAGTTATTAAAAACTGAGCATGAAGGAGCCTTCGATTTCGAATATCTCTGTGAGATCCACCATAGACTGTTCAGCGATATATATCCGTTCAGCGGTTCACTGCGTGAGACGGCCGTGACTCAGAAGACAGTCTTCTGTTTTCCCCAGTTCATCGAGTCGACAGCCGAGGAGATCTTCACCAGGCTGAGGCAGGAGCGCTATCTCAGGAAGCAGGACTTCGATACCTTTGTTGACAATCTCGCCTACTTCATGGCGGAAGTACACGCACTGCATCCGTTCCTCGAAGGCAACACGCGTGTTCTGAGAATCTTCTTCCAGCAACTCTCTCATCGTGCTGGGTGGCATATCAACCCATCCCAGACCGATGATGCCAGACTTCTGGAAGCCGATATCGCAGCTCTTGACGGCGATTATCAACCCCTTATTTCACTCCTGCATCTTGCAGTAGAACCCTTGACCTGAACCCCATAAAGGAGCGTGTCCCATGGTAAAAGCAATCCTGTTCGATATGGATGGAGTCCTTATCGACTCTGAAGAGTATATCAGTGCCGCAGCAGTGGAATATTTTCATGAACGGGGTGTTCCCGTGACACCTGAGGATTTCATTCCTTTCGTGGGAGCTGGTGAGAACCGCTATATCGGAGGTGTTGCCGAGAAGTACGGATATCCGATCGACATCGAACAGGCAAAACTCGACACCTATGCGATATACAAACGTCTGATAGAAGGAAACGAAGAGGCCCTGCCTGGAGTTCACTCCTTCATCGAGACCTGCCATGCGGCACACATACAGATGGCTGTCGCTACGAGTGCTGATCCAACGAAGATGGAGATCAATATTGATGTCATGGACCTCGATCGTGCCTGGTTCGATGCGCTCATACATGGTAAGGATGTGGAGAGGAAGAAGCCGTATCCCGATATCTATCGTATGGCAGCTGAACGTATCGGAGTGTCAATGGAGGAATGCATCGTGTTCGAGGATGCAACGAATGGAGTGGAAGCCGCCAAGAGGGCAGGGGCTCTGTGTGGTGGTATCACCTCGAGCTTCACACGCGCTCAGCTGAGGGAAAAGGGTGCCGACTTCATCTTCGATGGGCTTGGATCATTCCCCTCCTTTTCGTCGATTGAAGAATTCAATGAGCTGATTCAGATGTTCATCGGCCGCGAAAAAGCTTTTGAGGCCCGTTCTCATGCCTATACCCCCTATTCCTCGTATCCGGTGGGAGCTGCTATAGTGAGCGGACGAAGCGGCAAGATGTACAGCGGGTGCAATGTGGAGAACGCGAGCTACGGTGCAACTATCTGCGCGGAGCGTGGGGCTGTGATGAAGGCTGTAAGTGAAGAGGGAGAGCTCGATATCGACATGCTCGTGGTGGTTACAAAGGATAATCCTCCCTCTCCCCCCTGTGCAGTGTGTCTGCAGGTTCTCAGTGAATTTTCAGGACCGGAGGTCCCTGTGTACCTGTGTGATGAACAGGATCATATCACACGGTATCAGTTCAGGGATCTTCTGCCGGTTCCATTCAAGTTGAAACAGTCCTAACAGACCCCGCCTTCCAATGACATGATCTTATCGACTCTCCGTTCATGACGTCCGCCTTCAAAGGATTCATCTATGAAGGCATCGAGCATATCAAGTACGTCATCCTGATAGTCGATCCTTCCACCAAAGGCGATGAAGTTCGCATTGTTGTGTTGTTTGGCCATTCTGGCCGCAAAGGAGTTCTGTGGAAGGGCGCATCTGATGCCATTGATCTTGTTCGCTGAGATTGAGATGCCGATACCGGTACCGCAGCATACAATACCGAACTCATACCCTCCTGCAAGGTATTCTCCGCATGCCTTTGCCGCCATATCAGGGTAATCCACCGAATCCTCGGAACTGACACCGAGGTGATTCACTTCGTACCCGTACTTCTCGAGATGGGTGATGATCCGCTGTGAGATCTCTACAGCGCCATGGTCATTCGCAATCACTACTTTACTCATTTATTTTCTCCGACTGGTGAGGTTGTATGCTTCTATTGTATGCATCAGAGAGGCAATTGCAAGACCTCAGACTATCATTTGTCACTGACAGACAGTCTCAGGTGACAAAGATTTCTCTGTCTGAAGTACATGGATCGATTATTTCTTCTGATAGAGGCGGTACCAGGGAGTCGTAGGATAGAGATGATGCTCAAGATGATACCCGAAGAACCAGCAGGAGAGCATCGCGAGAATATGGTGCTTCTTCTGTGTTCTGGAGCGGTGGGCCCCCATCTCCTGAGTGTGGGGCAGGCGGTGGGGAAGGAAGGTCCCGAAGGTGAACAGTTGAAAGGTCGCGAGAAAGGGGGGAATCACCCACAGGAGGATGACGTTTGAAAGGGGGGCTCGTGCGAAGTAGACCAGAGCGTTGAACAGCAGTGCCATGGTGATGATCTGCAGTACAGTCACATAGGTAAAGAAGAAGTGAAAGAACCAGTAGAAGTAGTTCTGACTCTTCACACAGAAATCGGGGTCTTCTGAGGATGCCGGATGATGGTGATGCTGCATGTGTTTCCTGAACATCTTCCTGTAGGGAAAGGCTGCGAATAGCCACAGAGCAATCTGACCGAAGGCATCATTGACCTTTCTGGTACGGCTGATGCTGCCGTGCATGCTGTCATGACTGGTGATGAACAGTCCGGTATACAGATATGTCTGTATCAGGATGTGCATGTACAGGAGAGGGGAAGTATAGTTGACCTGAAGAACGAACAGAGAATAGAGCAGGTGAACGCTCCAGAGCAGGATGACTGTTGTAGATACTAGGATTCCCATAGAGATGACCCTCCACTGTGGTGTAGGTATTCTTCGACACTGATCATGCCGCTGAGCAGAGCAAGGGGCATTCCTCCTCCCGGATGAACTGTCCCCCCGGTGTGGTACAACCCCTCATACCGATTCGATCTGTTTCTGTGCCGCAGAAAAGCGGAAAGACGTGTGTTGGAAGAGATTCCATAGAGACTTCCCCGGTAGGAGCCAGTCTCTTTTTCGATATCATGCGGAGTAAGGAGCTCTTCTTCCTCGATCATGGCACCCACGTCGACCTTCAGCTCCTGCTCAAGCCGTGCGAGCACTGACGCCCTGAGCCTTTCTATCTCATGCGGATCGCTTCTTTCCCCGCTGTGGGGAGCATTGATCAGGACGAACCAGTTCTCCTTTCCCTCAGGTGCATCAGAGGGGGTGACCTTACTCGTGATATTGATGTAGATCGTCGGTTCGCTCGGAAGGGTGTGCAGTGAATGTATTTCATGAAACTCTCTGTGGTAATCACTGCTGAAGAAGATGTTATGCACAGACAGTTCTGTGAAGGTCCCCGCGATACCCCAGTAGAATACTACAGCCGAAGAGGAGGGCTCCAGTTTGAGGTATCTGCGGTAGAGGGGACTTTTCGTGTCCTTCAGCAGGTCACGGTAGAGATGAATGGTGTCGACATCGCTGAACACCGTGTCAGAGGAATATCTTTGGCTGTCCACCTGTACTCCTGTGATCCTGCGGTCACTGTTATACAGGATTCTCTCAACAGGGGTTGATGTGCGGATCTCACCTCCCAGCTCCTCTATCCTTCGTTTGAGACCTTCCACAATACCGTATATCCCGTTTTCAACAGCATAGCCGCCAAGGCCATGTTCTACATGGAAGATGTTGTTGAACGTGGCGGGCGTACGGTAAGGGCTCGACCCATTATAGGTTGCAGCGCGGTTTGCAAGCTGTATCATCCTTTCGTCGGTGAACATCGTTCTGTTTGCCTGATCCATTGTACGCATTGTGTCAACACGGTTGAACCGGAGCAGGGCATGAAGAGTCTCTCTGTTCAGATAGGTCTCCCTGCGGTGGAGAGACTTCTCAAGGAATATGCGATGAGTCAGCTCATAGATCTCACGGGTATATGAGGCATATCGTCTCATCTCCTCTTCGGTTACTTCAAGACTCCGAGTGAAGGCGTGCACCATTGCTTCCCCGCTGTCACTGCATACACGAGTGCCGTCAGGGAAGAAGTAACTGGTGATCGGGTGCAGTTCCTTGAAAGAAATATATGCATCAAGAGCCACTCCGCTGAGACTGAACAGTCGCTCGAAGACTCCTTTGAGAGTCACAAGGGATGGGCCGGTATCGAAGCGGTAGGCACCAAGATATCTTTGTGAGGCTTTCCCTCCGACAGCATCATTCTTTTCGAACAGGATCACCTCCCGGCCGGCTGCAAGGAGACTCAGTGCGGCGCTGAGTCCGCCAAGGCCTCCTCCGATGACAATCTGGGGATCTGAACTCATAGTGATTTCCTCGAGTGAACGAAATTTTTGGCTGTGACGTAGCTGATAAGATAGAACCCCAGCATGCTGATATTGTACAGAAAGTCTTCAACCGGGATGGAGAGAACTCTGACTCCGAGAATGTGCTCGGGTGAATAGAGGACCACAGGAAGGCCGGTGAGTATTCCATTGACGAGAAAAAACGCCACGAACGAGAGGCCGAAGAAAGCCAGAGTATGATTCTCCCTGAAGACCGTTTTCTGTGTAAAGTTGGCGATGATGAGCATCAGGGAGAAACTGATGAGGGCAAGGGTGGTATATTCCGGCAGCCCGGCAGACAGTGCCAGAGCAATAGAGAGAACCGCAGGTGTCATCAGGAGGAGTGTGATGTTTCGTTCTGATATGATTGTGCGGACAGGGAAATATCCTAGCAGCACTTCATAGATGAATATCGTCGCATAGGGAACGGCAAGAAAGAAAAGCCACTCGCCGAGGGGGAGGTGAAGGACTGTGATGATCCCGCTGTATTCGGGGTTGAACGACCAGTGTCCCCTGATAGTCACCAGTACGTCCCAGATGATGTACAGTGCTGAGACCGGAAGTAGTGAGAGGAAGAGGTAAGGCCAGTGGGTATGGAAATGTACTTTCCTGTCGAAAGAGAGAAATAAAGGTGGTATGATAACAGCCATGGTGATCAATAGGTATGTATACATGATTCCAGTATATCATCAAACGGTTGAAAGTTGAAATGATTATAGTAATGAAGTAGAATGAACACGATCGGAGGCAATACGATATGAAAAAGGTTGTTGTAATTGGTGCAGGATATGCAGGTTTGAGCAGCGCAGCACTCCTTGCGAAACAGGGTTTTGATGTCACCCTTGTTGAGAAACTCGATACGGTGGGTGGAAGAGCCCGTCACTGGAAGACGGAGGGGTTCACCTTTGACCTCGGTCCTTCCTGGTATCTGATGCCTGAAGTGTTTGAACACTATTTTTCCCTCTTCGGGAAAAAACGTGAGGACTATTACACTCTTAAGCCCCTTGACCCCTATTATAAGGTGTTCTTCTCGAAGGAGGAGACGGCTCTCCTGACTGCGGATCATGAGAAGAACGGTGATCTGTTCGAATCCTTCGCAGTCGGTGGAAAACAGCGGTTCAATGATTATGTCGACAGTGCCACCTACAAGTATCAGGTCGCAATGAACGAATTCCTCTATAAGGACTACAAACACCTCGGACAGTTCTTCAATAAAAAGATCATGACCGAAGGTCTTCGACTTGGTATATTCAAGAAGCTTGATGATTTTGTCAGCCGATATTTCACTGATAGAAGGGCGAAGCAGATACTTGAGTATGCGATGGTCTTCCTCGGCACGCACCCTGTCAAGGCGCCCGCGATTTACTCGATCATGAGTCATGTGGACCTTCGTCTCGGGGTGTTCTTTCCTGAAGAGGGAATGGCAGGTGTCGCCAAGGGGATGGCCAGACTCGCCAAGGAGATGGGAGTTAAGATTGTGACCGGGGAGGAAGTGACGAAGATCGTCACCGAACATGGTCGGGCTGTTTCCGTTGAGACAGCCGCCCAGACCTACCCTGCGGATATCGTCGTCTCATGTGCAGACTACCACCACACCGAGAGGAGCCTCATCGATTCTTCACAGGCCTCCTATTCCCGGAGGTACTGGGAAAAACGGGTCGTTGCTCCCTCGATGTTCATAGTATATCTCGGCATGAACCGAAAACTGAAGAACCTGGAGCATCACAACCTGTATTTCGCTCCTGACTGGAATGGTCATTTCTCCACGATATTCGACACTCCGGCATGGCCAGAGAAACCGTGTTTCTACCTGAGCTGTATCAGCAAGACAGATCCCACAAGTGCTCCCGAAGGGGCTGAGAATGTCTTCCTCCTTGTTCCCACAGCTCCGGGCATGAAGGATGATGATGAGACCCGTGAGTCCTATCTCGCCCATGTGCTGACCCATGTCAGGGAGATTACCGGTGAGGATCTCACCAAGGACGTTGCCGTTCGGAGGGTCTATACCCAGCGGGATTTCATCCACGACTACAACGCATTTAAGGGAACGGCTCTGGGGCTGTCCCACAATCTGATGCAGACAGCGATCTTCCGTCCTTCGAACCAGTCGAAGAAGGTTGAAAACCTTTTCTATGCCGGTCAGTACACTCATCCGGGTGTCGGTGTGCCGATGGTCCTCATCGCATCTCAGATCGTCGCTCAGAAGATACAGGATCTGTATGGCGAGTAAACTGCACAATACAATATTCAGAAAGGGGAGTAAGACCTATTACTTCTCCTCCTTCTTTTTCCCCAGAGCTATCAAACGGGATGTCTATATTCTCTACGCCTTTGTGCGTGTTGCTGATAATCTCGTCGACACAGAGGATGGGTCTCTGGAAGCGTTCCTTGATTTCAAGGAACGGTACCGCAGTGCTCTGGAAAGTAGAAACGCGTCTGGAGATTCCGTCATAGATCTGTTCATAGACCTAATGCACCGTAAAGGTTTCGACCCTGCCTGGGTCGATGCTTTCCTGTATTCGATGGAATACGACACAGGTGATGAGATCTGTACCAGCATTGATGACACCCTCAGGTATATCTACGGTTCAGCGGAGGTCATCGGTCTGTTCATGGCAAGGATCATGGATCTTGATGAGCGTTCGTATCAGGCTGCGAAGATGCTCGGCAGGGCGATGCAGTATATCAACTTCATCCGAGATATTGATGAGGATAACGGGTTGAAGAGGCGCTACATCCCTCTGGAGGGCACTCCGCTTGCTTCACTGTCCAGGCAGGAGGCGTACAGACAGCCCGAGGCGTTCAGGGCATTCATTCGGCGCGAGATTTCCCGGTACCACAGCTGGCAGAAACAGGCGGAGAAGGGGTATTCCTGGATACCGAGGAGACTCAGAATACCGATCATGACTGCCGCAGATATGTACTGCTGGACAAGCAGTGTGATCTATCGGGACCCGTTCATCGTATTCGAACGGAAAGTGAAACCCTCCAAGAGACGAATCCTCAGGAAAGGCTTCGCCCGTGCCGTAGGAGTAGCAGCATCATGTTACAGATATTCGAAGTGAAAAAGCATCTGATCTTCATTCTTCTACCCGTTTTCTATATCATGGGCGTCCTCTGGCATGCGCTGGAGTTTACTCTTCCGTATATGCTTATCATCACTCCCTACACGATCCTGATAACGACTGTCATCGGCTTCTATGCGGAGTTGAGAAACCTCTCCTGGCGTCTGCTTGTATGGGCTCTGGGTACTTTTCTTATCACCTTCACCCTCGAAGCCGTCGGGGTTGCCACTGGAGATGTCTTCGGTTCCTACCGGTATGGTCCGACTCTGGGGGTCTCCCTTTTCGGTGTTCCTCTGCTTATCGGGCTGAACTGGACCCTGATTATTTTCGGGTTCAATATTCTGTTTCAGCGGTGGGTTTCATCCCGGATCGCTGTGGTCCTGCTTGTGGCAGCTTCGACTGTCGTGTTCGATTGGGTCCTTGAACCGGTTGCCATCACCTATGATTACTGGAAGTGGCAGGGTGGTACGATACCGCTGCAGAACTATATCGCCTGGTTTGCTATCAGTCTCGTATTCAGTACCGTCTTTCAGCTGATGAAAATCAAGCCGCGCAGGCTCATGCCCTCTTTCGTGGTTCTGGTGGAGTTCGGATTTTTCCTCCTTCTTCGGATATTTGTCATCTGAATGAGATCAGGAGCAGCAGAAAATATGGTACAGTAGGGGCAAGGAGAACCTCATGGCTACTGTATATGTTACCGGGCATAGAAACCCTGATGCCGACAGCGTGTGCGCAGCATACTGCTACGCAGCTCTGAAGAATATCGTCGATGAATCTAATACCTATATACCCATTCGTCTGGGCCATCTGAACGAGGGAACGAAGAGGCAGTTCGAGGACGTCGGTGTCACCGCTCCGGTGTTTCTCAAGGATGTGAAGCCGAGGGTTCATCAGGTCATGCAGCGCGATTACTGGGCTCTGAACCCGGAAGACCCTGTTTATTCCCTGATCAGATACCTGAGGAAGAACCACGCTTCCGTAGTCCCCCTTCTTGATGGGGCCGCCTATCACGGGCTTCTTTCCCTTGATGAGATCACAATGTATTTTCTCAGAGAGAACTCTAAGACGCGGCCTCAGTATCATTTCCATGTTGCTAACTTCTCCCAGGTCATTCAGGGCAGAATTCTTCAAGGTTCTCCCATTGCTGCGTTCAACGCCTATATCATGACCGGGGCCATGGAGTTCGAGGTATACCGTGACCGTCTGAAGGATATGCTTCCCGATCTTCCGCTTCTGGTGGTTGGGAACAGAAGTGAGCATATTCAGTATGCTGTCCAGCAGCAGTTCCCTGCTATCATTCTTACCGGTATCACACAGGGTGAGACGGTAGACGTCGACTTCTCTTCCTTTGAGGGCGTGGTCTATCAGAGTGATCATGATACGGCGGAGACTATCCGTCTGTTGCGGCTCTCCCTTCCGGTGGCTGACCTTGTCAGTGAGACCCCTCCCCGTGTGGATCGCGATACTCTCTTTGATGATGCGAAAAAGATACTCGTCAACAGTCCTTTCCGTGGACTGCCGGTCTTTGACGAAGGATCCTTCGTTGGATTCGTCACTCGTCGCTGTTTCCTTGAGAAGCCCAGACCGAAGGTCATCATGGTTGATCACAATGAGTTGAATCAGAGTGTCGCAGGGCTCGAGGAGGGGGATGTGATGGAGATCATAGATCACCACCGGTTCGATGCTGAGCGGACGAAAAGCCCGATATTCATTGCAAGTGAGCCGGTGGGATCGAGCTGCACCATCGTCTACCATCAGTATCTCCGCTGGGCGGTGTCGGTGAACAGGGAGAATGCGTTCCTTCTCCTTACCGGAATCATCAGCGATACGATCAATCTCAAGAGTCCCACCACGACGGCACAGGATATCCGTGCCGTGAAGGATCTTGCTCCCATTGCGGGAGTGGATGATCTGGAGGCTTTCGCCAATGAAATCTTCAGCAACTCGGTTGTGCTCTCCGATTCAGAGCCCAGAGACGTGATTGAAGGGGATTTCAAAATGTATCGGGAGGGGGAAGTCGCGTTCGGAATCGGTCAGGTCGAGGTTCTGAGACTCTCTGATGTGGACGATGTGAAACAGAGGTATCTACAGGAACTCGAGCAGGTGAAAAATGCCCATCATCTCGACTGGACTCTGCTCCTTATCACTGATGTGAAGAGGGGAAACAGCGTGCTTCTCACTACTGATTTCCTCCCTGATGAGAGAGCTTTCTCCTATCCCCTCACCTCAGAGCATATGTACCAGCTTGATGGGGTTCTTTCGAGGAAAAAGCAGGTGCTTCCGGAGATTGTGAGGGTCCTGGAGGAGCATAACTAGTGGATCGCTGAGATGCTGATGATGGAGGGAACGGCCTTGATGCTCTTGACAACCTTCTTAAAGTCATCCTCATTGGCCACCTCCATCGTGAACGAGCCGATCAGTTTTCCCGGGTCTCCATCTTCAAGCCGACCCTCGATGAGGTGTCCGCTGTACTTGCGTATAGCACCTTCTATCTCTGCAAAGAGGTCCTGTGTGATCTTTGATATGACACGGAAACGGCGGGTCAGACGTGGTTTTTCGGTCTCCCACTCCACCTCTATACTTCGTTCTGTGATCTCACTCATGTTCTTCAGGTTCTTGCAGTCGGTACGGTGAACGATGATTCCTCTTCCACGGGAGACATATCCGACTATCTTATCCCCTCGTCTGGGATTGCAGCAGGAGGCGAGGGATATCATAATATTCTTTTCATTACCGACTTTGAAGGTCATCCGGCTGTTGTCTACGATTGAGCGTACGATCCCGTCCGAATCAATCTCATCGGCAGGACTCTCTGTTTCAACGGCGGGTTTTGTCTCTACCTTCTTCTTTGCGATGATATCCTTGTCGATGATAAGTGAGTCGTCATTCTTGTTGAGCCAGGAGCGTATCTTCTTGCGTGCGTTGGTCGTCTGTGCCAGACGGAGCCAGTTCACATTCGGATGGGCATTGGGGCTGGTGAGAATCTCAATGACCTGTGTGTTCTTCAAGGGCTGACTCAACGGTATGATGGAACCGTCTGCCTTCGCTCCGGTAGTATGGTTTCCTATCTCTGTGTGGATATGGTAGGCGAAATCGAGTGCTGTTGCATGAGCTGCCAGTTCAACGATATGGCCCTGGGGGGTGAATACGTAGATCGTATCCTTGAGAAGTTCTCCCTTTATATCCTCGAGGAAGGTCTCGCTCTGCTCGATCTCGTTTGACCAGCTTTTCAGTCGCTGAAGGATCTTTGAGAACTGTTCACTCTGTGGACCCATCCACTCCGACTCCGAGACTCCGGTCACTGACTTGTACATCCAGTGGGCGGCCACACCGTATTCTGCAGTCCCGTGCATCTCGCGGGTGCGGATCTGCACTTCAAGCAGTTTCCCTTCCGAGGCCATGACCGTGGTGTGCAGGGATTGATAGTTATTCGCTTTGGGCATGGCGATATAGTCTTTGAACCGTCCTGCAATGGGCGGCCACAGCTTATGGACTATGCCGAGGAGGGTATAGCATTCATTGACGGAATCACAGATGATTCTGACGCCGAGGATATCTCCCATGTCTTCAAGCGGGATCTTCCTCTTTTTCATCTTCATATACACTCCGTAGGAGTGTTTTGTTCTGGACTGAATCTGGATGGTGCTGATACCCTGCTCTGCACAGGTTCTGTAAAGAACCTTCTCGATTCTGTTGAGGTAGGCTGTCCTTTCGCTCTTTCGAGAGAGAAGGTATTCTTCTATATACTGGTAGGTCGAGGGGCGAAGCACCTTGAGGGAAAGATCTTCCAGCTCGCCCTTGAGTTCAGCCATGCCGAGACGATCGGCGAGCGGGGCAAAGATATCGAGGGTCTCGTTTGCTATCTCCTTGGCTCTGTTCTCATTGAGATGCTGAAGTGTCTTCATGTTATGAAGTTTATCGGCAAGTTTGATGATGATCACTCTCACATCTTTGCTCATTGCGAAGAACATCTTGCGTATCGTTTCTGCTTCCTGCTGACTTTTGTTCTTCGCCTTGAGGGCTGATATCTTGGTCTCTCCTTCCACCAGATCTGCCACTGTCGTTCCGAATTCCTCGGCCAGAGTCTCATATGTCGTGTCAGTATCTTCCATGGTGTCGTGCAACAGTCCCGCGATGACGGTATCCACGTCCATGTTCATGGAGATGAGGATCTCCGCGACCGCATAGGGATGGATGATGTAGGGTTCCCCGCTCCGTCGTTTCTGACCTTCGTGTGCCTTGCATGCGAAGCGGGCAGCCTTGGCTATCCTCTCCTGCTCCTGAGGTGCGTAGGTATGAGCTTTCTGTATGAATCTGTTGGTCAGATCCTCGTACACGTCATTCTCCCCGAGACCACTCGGTCTCTGCCACCCATATCAGGTGTGACGGTAATGTCGGCGAACTCTGCAGCCGACATGAGTGTCTGTACCGCCTCGACTTGTCTATAATCACATTCAATCACAAGATAGCCATCTTTGTGTAGATACGAAGGAGATTCCAGGATGATATTTTCTATGATCGATAATCCACTTACACTCTCATCGACTATGGCGCTTCTCGGTTCCTCATGCACCTCAGGTGAACACTCAGCATACCACGCGGGGGTGACATACGGCGGATTCGTCACGATGCAGGTAAAATCCCGTTCCTGAATGTTACTGAACAGGTCGCTGTGAATAATCTCGGGGTCAATGTTATACAGAGCTGCGTTTTCCCGGGTGACTGAAAGAGCCTCTTCACTGATATCACTGAGTGTAACTCTGCTTGAAGGGTGTTCGAGTGCGATGGTGATGCCGATGCACCCGCTGCCGCAGCATAGGTCTAACACTCTGGGACAGCTGCTCTCCTTACTCAGGAGTCCAAGTGTTGTCTCGACCGCTGTCTCTGTGTCCCTTCTGGGGATGAGTACTGCGGGACTGACCGTGAATTCCCGTCCATAGAATTCCTTTTTGCCGGTGAGGTAAGCAATCGGATGATGAGCGGTTCTTCTGGCAACAGCAACCCGGTAGTTCTGCTCCTGAGAAGCTGTAAGAGAGTTATTCTCCTTCGTGTAGAGTTCAACACGTGTAAGGTTCACGATATGGCACAGAAGGAGGGAGGCATCAAGCAGCGGGGTGTCACTTACCTGTGAGGCATGAATCTCACCGGTTGCCCATCTGAGAGCCTCCTTTAGTATCATATATTGAGGTCCTGAAGAGCCTGTTCCGCTTCAGAGATTTTCAGCTGTTCAATGATTTCGCTGATGTCACCTGCAAGTGCCAGTTCCAGTTTGTACAGTGTCAGGTTGATTCGGTGGTCGGTTATACGGTTCTGAGGGAAGTTGTAGGTCCTGATACGTTCCGATCGATCTCCGCTGCCTACCTGACTTTTCCTGTTGTCACTGCGTTCCTTAGCCTTCCTCTCCTCTTCGAGGTCATAGAGACGTGAACGAAGGACACGCAGAGCTTTCGCCTTGTTCTTGATCTGTGATTTCTCATCCTGACAGATTACAACAAGACCGGTAGGAAGGTGGGTGAGCCGAACGGCAGAGTCTGTGGTGTTGACCGACTGTCCTCCCGGACCTCCGGCTCTCATCACGTCGACCTTGAGTTCTTCCTGTTTGATCTCGATATCTGTCTCCTCTGCCTCCGGAAGGACAGCAACAGTAACGGCCGAGGTATGGATTCTCCCCCCGCTTTCAGTCTCCGGTACTCTTTGGACCCGGTGCACACCACTTTCGTATTTCATGTTTCCGTACACGTCGGTTCCGGAGATGCTGTAGATAATCTCCTTGAAACCGCCGATGCCGGTCTCATTCGCACTGATGATCTCGACTTTCCAGCGGTGCTGCTCTGCATAGTGTGAATACATCCTGAACAGATCTGCGGCAAACAGAGCAGCCTCATCGCCACCGGTACCTGCCCTGATTTCCATGATGATGTTTTTTCCTTCCATCGGATCGGGAGGAATGAGGAGCATCCTGCTTTTCAGTTCCAGCTCCTCTTTCTGTTCTCTGAGATCTTTCAGTTCTTCCCGCGTGAGGGCTATGAGTTCGCTGTCACTTTCCTCTTCCAGCATCTGTTCGGCGTCATGTATCTGTTGTGAAAGACTCTCCATCTCATTGTAGGCATTGACAATGGGTTCGAGATGGGCTCTCTCTCGCATGAGATCCTTATATTGTGAGATATCGCTCATGATAGCGGGGTCGGAAAGCTTTTCATCAACCCGTTCAAGCTGTCTCTTATAGGGTGCAAGTACTTCGATCATAGGGACTCCTTGTTCACCTTCACCAGTGGAGCACAGTATAACGATGAATACCTTCAGATGTCCAGAGTTGCCAGTTTCTCCTTGTTCGCGGCGATTCTCTTCTCATCGAGAGTGTTCATGTGGGAAAAGATCAGTGCTCCGAGAAGGAGGAAGAAGGCGGGAATAGCCGCCATGTGAAGACTGATCCCCATTTTTGCCAAAGAGGTGACTTTAGACGGATCAAAACTGGTGGCTTCATGGACAAGGTAGAAAACAAGTGCCTGAGTGGCATATGAAAACCGCATGAAGAATGCTCTGATGCCCATCAGGACCCCGTCATCCCGTCGTCCCTCCAGAACAACGATCTCATCAACGATATCGGCCATTGCCGGTCCCATGAAGGTCCAGAAACCTCCGAAACCGATCCCCCACAGGGTCATCGCAATCGTGAACCCGTTGATAGTGGTGATGAACGTCATCGGGAAGGCGAACATCGCCATGACCACAGCGGTTATGGAGAGCATGTTCTGGTTGTTCAACCCTTTTTTCGAGAATGTGAGCCAGATGGGAATTGATGCAAGTGTACCTACGAGCATACCTGCGAATATCGTTGTCGTCCCACTGCTGTCCACTTCAAGGATATAGTCGGCTACGTAGTGAATACTGCTTGTCATGCACATGGTAGCTGACTGATAGAGGAACAGGAGGATGAGGAAAGCGGTAAGGTCGCGATGCCTGAGGGATTTCTTCAGGAGTGTCATGAAGCCTCCTGCAGCTGCCGTGTGTTCCTCTCTATGCGCTTTGAAGCGCTCGATCATCCCTTCATTCTCCCGTATTCCCTGAAGGAGCAGAAGGATACCGAAGAATGTGATGGCACCGACGACAATGGCAGAGGTTTTGTAGCTGTCAATGACCCCGTAGCTGAAAAAGAGGGGAGGGATGATAAATCCGCTGGCGATACCGAGGACGCCTACGGCAGTACTGATTCCGGCTGATTTTGCCCGTACTTCCTGGGTGCGGAACTTATCAGGAAAGATCGATTGGTAGTTTAGCTCCCAAAGAGAGTAGGAGGTGTCGAAGATACAGATGGTGATGACCATCCAGAGGAACACTGGCAGCGGTCGAGTTCTCACCTGATCGATAAGTGATTGAGGAACAAAGAAAATCAGGATGAAGGTGACGGCGGTAATGATCAGACCAAGCAGGATCCACGGAAAGCGCCTGCCGAGGCGGGCAGAAAAGGGGGCTCCCTTGTTGGTGAGGTAGCCGATAAGGGGATCATTCACAGCGTTCCACACAGAATAGATGATGGTCGCTATCGCTGCATAGAGAGGAGCGAGACCGATTTCTGTCTCGTAGAACTTATATACCACTGCTCCGAAGGCTCCGGTGAGGAACTCCGCAAGATATTTGCCCATCCCGTAGGACGCCATCGTCACCAGCCCGATATGCTCCTTCTGTTTCATACAGTCCCCTTTTACATCTCGTTCAGTCCTATTCTCTTGAACAATCTCATCCCGTATTCTCTGAGAGAAATCAGTACTCTCTTGTCTTCCTCGTCAGCCTCAGGAGCTGCAAGATGCTCATCAATCTTGCGTGTGAAGAACGACGTGTCGATCGCATGACGACCCACTGGATTCATGATTCTCTGGGCACAGAATTCGTGCCACTTCTGAGATTCCTGTGAATCGAGAAGGTCACTGTGATTTCTTCTGATGTAGCGCCACAGGAGTTCATGGAGCCGTACATCATCAAAGGGGAAGTCTCTGGTGAGAAGCTCCTCAGGGCTCATCTCGCCTATAAGCTGTGACCGTTCCTGGTCCCTGTCACTTAAAAACGGACCGCTGTACAGAGACTGATCTACATCGTCTATTGCAGTGAAACTCTGGTTGTTACCTGCCCTTAAGAGATGAAGTGTCAGGTTCTCACACTCTTTGAGCATTTCATAATGCCTGAGTGACTGTTCTACATCGATATTGAGACGTCGGGGTATCTCACGGTCACTGGTGAGAAGGGAAAGAGGAGAAAGGAAGGGGATCTTGTTCACAGAGATGCGCAGCACGCCCTTTGAATGCAGTAGTGCCGGGGACTGAATGAGCTTGTCGGGAAGCGAGTCAATCGCTTCAAGAGCATGAGAAAGTGCCTCCCCGGCCGTTTTCAGAGCTTCTTCCGGCCTGAGAGCTCCCCCCTGAGCCTGTTTGATTTCCTGTATTGCCCGCTGAATCTCATCGCGCTGACTCACTGCCCTCAACAGGCTGTCGTGTGTGGCAATATTCTCGATCAGTTCGCTCGGGTCAACGCTGAGGTCGAATGCAATGATCGTATTCGGCTGAGTTGTCAGGGCCGTGATCGGCGTGATGATCCGTGTAGCCCCGTCGGCACTGATAAACTCGCGACTGGTGAGTGCCAGAGGAGAACCAAGTGGTGTGGGAAGAAGGGAGCGGACAAATTGTTTGTTTCTCATCTGCAGGAAGTAGCTGAACAGCTTGGGCTGTTTTTCCTGTATCAGGCGCGTGAGTGATATCGTTGCCTTCACGTCACTGAGGGCATCATGAGCATCCTGGTGCGGGATGTTGTTTGCTTCGGTGAGGCTGGTGAGCTTGAACGAAGGATACCCGGAGGAGGGGTTGATAGGCCAGTTGATCCCCTGCGGGCGGAAGTCATGGGTGCTTCTCACGAGGTCGAGTATATCGAATCTGCTGTTTCCGTTGGAATACTCCCTTGCGTAGGGATTGATGAAATTCCTGAAGAATCCGAAACGGATGAACTCATCGTCAAACCTGAGATTGTTGTAACCCAGTACGCAGGTGCCCGGCACACTGAAGTGTTTTTCAATCTCTTTGAAGAACGTTCGTTCGTTCAGCCCCTTCTCCTGCACTTCATCCGGGGTGATGTGGGTCACCAGGATCGCAAGAGGATCCGGAAGATAATCATCACTGAGACGGCAGTACAGGACAATCGGTTCATCTATGATATTGCATTGCACATCGGTTCGTATGGCGGCAAACTGGGCAACCCGGTCATACCTGGGGTCAAGACCGAACGTTTCGAGATCATAGAACAGGAAGGAGGGTGTTTGAGCCATAGCACACTGTACCACAGGTCTGCCTGTTTTGACAGTCAGAAGAGATTCTTTCCTTACTCATGCCATCACCTCTCACCTGTTCCCGTCTTCCCGAGCGGGACTTCTTTCTGAGTCTTTTGCCTGGTTTTCAGAGCGTTCTGGAAAAAATTTTTTCATATAAATCTATACAATACAATAGAATGAAAAAATAATTGAAAAAACTTTGACCTTTTTTACGGTACAAGTATGGTCAAAGTTACCGGTTTCCTTCTGATACAACTTCTTCCACTTCTTACATATTGTCGGTAGATGTCTTGTGTCACTTCCAACATAAAACGGTTAGAAGTTTGATCAAAGAACTGTGAATAGGCTCTTTTGGATAGGTTTCTGAGTGTCATAACTTCTTCTTTTACCCATAAATCCCCTGTGTCTCAATTCAGCAGAATAGAGACGAAACAGGGGCGCATTTAGTACATCTGTCACATTATAAGACCTTTTATTGTAACGATTTAGCACATTGACCGATCAGTTCTCCCGTCGTATCCTGTATATGTGATCAGGAAGATCACGGTAATCAGTGAGATTACGTAACGTTGCCTGGGAGGAAGAACATGAAGTCATCAGTACTGTTCAAGACATTCTTAATCATCATGCTCTTTCTTCTGACACTCTCAGCACTCAGTGCTCAGGTCGTGGCCTCCAGAACACTGACAATCTACGGCAGTATCCCGCCGAGAACTTCGGTCAGTTTTGACGCCAACGGCATTCCCGTCCTTTCGAGTAACAGTATCGGTACCGAACTCGCTGTTATCGAACAGGCAGCTGATTCCTACCTCTTCGAGGTCACCGCTCCCTAAGACTGTTCTCTTCCCTTGCAGACAGACTCCTCCCTGACGTATGGTAGATCACTTCTCTAACCGTGTTGAAAAGTGATGAAGTCCTATTTCATGTTCCTCTGCCAGGATGGACGGTATCCTGAGCAGGTACAAGTGTTCTTGGTGAATCCAGAATTACGGAGAGTAATACATAGAAGGTGTTTTCCCCAAGAACCGGAATATAGGCGGCTCTATTTCATGTATCAGGGGGAGACGCCTCTCCTCCTCGTTTCTGTCTGGTGTAACTGGTATGGTAAGCTCCGGAATAATGGTAAAACATGCGGAATGGACCTCTCTTGAGGACTGTTGTTTGTATGTTCTCTTCTTTTATGTTTTAAATGTAATTCGACAGCTTTCTTTCTCTGTTTCTCGTTATACATTCAAAATCTTCCTGTCGAATTCGGTCCAGGATTTCATCCTTATCCCCGTCAGTCGGAACCAGAGCCAATGTGAAACAGCCTAAGATGTTAGAAATAGCAGGGGGAACAGTGTGGCAAGGAATGATATCATCCTATCGCAGAGTCTGTTTCCCGCCTGTATGCAGGCTCTGATGGCAGGCAGTACGTATTGCCATCGAATAGCGCGGAGGTAATGGTTCCATTTCCGTCGATGGCTGCTGTAAGTGTGAGAACGCAGTCCAGGTAAGTCCACTGCCTCTGGAATGCAATACATCATGTCAGGCCTGGCCGAAGGTCCGGCTTCTTCGTGCAAAGATTTTCGCTGTAAAAGTCTGAAGCAGTGCTCTCGTCCAGATGGTGTTTCGTTCTCCTGCTGAAGGAACGTCACTGTTGGACAAAGCTTTTCTGAGTTTTTTGTCTGGTTTTCAGAGCGTTCTGGAAAAAATTTTTTCATATAAATCTATACAATACAATAGAATGAAAAAATAATTGAAAAAACTTTGACCTTTTTTACGGTACAAGTATGGTCAAAGTTACCGGTTTCCTTCTGATACAACTTCTTCCACTTCTTACATATTGTCGGTAGATGTCTTGTGTCACTTCCAACATAAAACGGTTAGAAGTTTGATCAAAGAACTGTGAATAGGCTCTTTTGGATAGGTTTCTGAGTGTCATAACTTCTTCTTTTACCCATAAATCCCCTGTGTCTCAATTCAGCAGAATAGAGACGAAACAGGGGCGCATTTAGTACATCTGTCACATTATAAGACCTTTTATTGTAACGATTTAGCACATTGACCGATCAGTTCTCCCGTCGTATCCTGTATATGTGATCAGGAAGATCACGGTAATCAGTGAGATTACGTAACGTTGCCTGGGAGGAAGAACATGAAGTCATCAGTACTGTTCAAGACATTCTTAATCATCATGCTCTTTCTTCTGACACTCTCAGCACTCAGTGCTCAGGTCGTGGCTTCCAGAACACTGACAATCTACGGCAGTATCCCGCCGAGAACTTCGGTCAGTTTTGACGCCAACGGCATTCCTGTCCTTTCGAGTAACAGTATCGGTACTGAACTCGCTGTTATCGAACAGGCAGCTGATTCCTACCTCTTCGAGGTCACCGCTCCCTAAGACTGTTCTCTTCCCTTGCAGACAGACTCCTCCCTGACGTATGATAGGACTTAAGAACGAGAGCACAAGTCTGTAACAAAAACAGAGTTTCAGGTGATTACCTGGTGAACATTGATTTTTTCGTATCTCTGTGACATCCGGTGAACGGTTAATGACATATAAGGAGTATTGGTGACAGCCTCTTTCAGAATGCGGACACTGGCAGTATTTCTCTTTATAGCTATGAAGGTACTGAACATCCACGCAGTCACAACCCAGGATGTTTCTCTCGCTATGAAATCTGTCGTGATATCGACAGCGGTTCTGAGGGGAGGATCTCTGGTCTGGCCGGTACTCGAGTTCGAAGAAGCCTCATTCGAACAGGAAGGGACCGGCAGTTCCTTCTCTCTCCATGCCGAAGGGGCAGATATCGGTTTGATGAGGGAGGCCTTTTTACTCACTGATCCTCCGGAGGCACGCCCGATGGGGTTCTTTGAAATGCTCCTGCAGGGCGTTACCTCACTTTTCCCCGACTACTTCATGATCCGTGATTATGTTGAACGACAGTACCTGATGCCCGGTGATATCGTACTGAGTGGTACAATGGCCGCACAGCGCAGGGGCGATGTCCCGTTCAGGTACGAAGGTTCAGGTACATTCGAAGTCGGTGGAACAAGAGTCAGCGAGTCTTTCCTTCTTGATTTCTCCTTTATGATCCCTCTTGAGGGGAGTTCTGTTGGAAGTATTATTCCTCTGCGGGTGATTGCTGATGGAGAGGATTATATCGAGGAGGCAAGAAGGATCTTCCGTGTGAACCTGAATTAGAGGGTATCGGCGTCGGGAATGCGGGAAAAATCTTGTTAGGTTTACCGGGGAGGTCCTCTATCGTGCTAGACATACGGGAGCTCCTTTCTTACACTGTTGTATGATCGCAACAGGGAGAGGATTTCATATGAACGATGTATACAGAAGAACCGAAGCATTCCTTGAAGCCTATTCACTTCACGAGCAGGCTGTTGACATGAACAAGAGCTGCGAAAGGTTCATGCAGGAGATGTCTCTAGGTCTCAGAGGGGATGTGTCTTCACTGAAGATGATTCCGACCTATACGTCGGCAGATGGCTCGATCAAGGCCGGAGAGAAGGTCGTTGTACTGGATATGGGGGGGACGAACTTTCGTGTTGCCCTGGTGACCTTCTCTGATGATCTCACCCCTGAAATATCCCATTTTCATAAGACGGGCATGCCGGGAGTATCTCATGAAGTCTCCTTCGATGAGTTCTATGCTGCAGTTGCGGATCAGGTCGAAAAGGTCATCGACCTTTCTGATAATATCGGCTTCTGTTTTTCCTACGCGGCAGAGATTACCCCCGACAGGGATGGAATCCCTATCGTATTTTCAAAAGAAATAAAAGCTCCCGAGGTTATCGGTAAGCCTATCGGCAGGAGTCTCCTTCAGGAACTGTCCAGGCGGGGCTATGACGTGAAGAACAAGAAGATTGCCGTGCTGAATGATACAGTGGCGACTCTGCTTGCCGGCAGGTCGATCGCACAGGAGGGTGAGTACAGTTCCTACATCGGGTTCATTCTCGGTACTGGGACCAACACTGCCTATATGGAGGCTTCTGACAACATTTCCAAGGTTTCCTCCTTCTATTCACCTCACATGATCATCAATGTCGAAAGCGGCAACTATGACCTTGCTATCTCACCACTTGACCGTACGTTTTTCGAAACAACGAAAGAGCCCTCGATCTATCATTTCGAGAAGATGATAAGCGGTGCATACCTTGGTGCTTTCAGCCGTATCGTTCTCGAACAGGCAATAGAGGAGGGTGTTCTCTCGGCATCCTTCGCATCCAACTACCGGAGAATCGAGCCTATCAATACGATGAGGATGTCTCATTATCTAGAGATGCCTCTCAACGGTGAGTACGATCTGGTCCGGTGTATCCACAATGAAGAGGATGCGCTTGCTCTGCATCTGATCCTTGATGCGATCATCCGACGGGCAGCGAAGCTGACAGCGGTCAATCTCAGTGCGGCGGTCCTGCTCAGTGGTGAAGGGACGAACCCAAGGCATCCCGTTCTGATCAATGCTGACGGAACAACGTTCTACAAGACTGAGAATCTGGAATTCTACACGAGAGAATACCTTGATTCGTTCCTCAAGAGAAAAAAGAGACGGTACGTGAGGATGGTTCATCTGGACAATGCACCGATCCTTGGGGCCGCGATAGCGCCACTGGTGTGACTATCGATTCTCAGTTTCTTGCAGCCTCTTTATCTGCTGCCCTCACAAGGTCTGTGTGCCAGGAGAGGAGTTCATCGTGACGCGCAGTGTCATCCCCCTGTGCGTCGACCATGATCCTGAATACCGGTTCAGTCCCGCTGCCCCTCATCCAGAGAAAGTCACTTACATTGCCTTCCCTGTCATGCAGAAGAATTTTGAATCCACCGGTGTAGGGAGGGTGCCTGTGCTCAGCTCCACCGTGGGGGGTGCAAGTCACGCCTTCTGTCTGCTCCTGTGAGTAGCTGAAGATTCCATAGGAGCGGGCAAGTTCATCTTTCCTCTTCTCGAAACTTTTTGCGAAGAGCCGTTCATAGGCACTTTTCAGTCTCCCGTGGTCCTTGCAGATGATCTTCAGCTTGGCATCCTTTGAGAAACTTCCTGTGATACTCCTTTTTTCCAGACTCCGGATAGCGAGAGCCAGCGAGGGTCTTGGGGAGCGCAGTCGTGTAACCTGAGAGAACAGCTCTCTGTCGGTAAGGAGTTTGATCAGAGATAAAAGGGTGTTCGCCGGGTCCCTGACGCGAGAGGGATGCAGGATGATCCCGCCGTTTGAGCCTTCTCCCACGAGGGGAACGGTGTAGCCCTGAGAGCGAAGTATTTCCCCTGCCTGTACGACATGGGCTTCTCCCACTTCGACCCTTTCCACTCTGATGCCGAAGTGTTCTCCGATATGGTCTATCATGAGGCTGGTCGGTCCGTTTACCGCAATTGCAACCTTCTCGTGTGTGCGTCTTGCCAACACTCCTTCGATCGATGCGATGAGGGCGAAGAGTTCCTGAGCACTCAGTATCTTCACTTTTTTCAGCAGCTCGTCATAGTAGACGATGTTTCCCCTGTCGCCATCATTGTCGGGAACATAGCCTAGTATGAAGGCCGGATCCTTGAGGTGTTCCCTTTCTACGAGGGCGCGGCAGAGGTCGAGATTCTCACCCTCGGGGACGATCTCATGCACCACGTTTCCAGGAGTGTCATTGAAAGCGAGGAAGGGGATGGAGAGGGATTCGAACAGTCGGCGGTCGATAGAGACTGACCGTGCCGAACCATTGAGTTCTCCCACGATACCGATCCTTCCTGAACTGATATTTCTTCTCAGCGGGTGATCTTCGTCCATAATGCCGTGGGTCCGAAGGATCAGCTCATAGTAGGCATCAAGGGCTTCGCCCTTATACCTGTCAGAGGTTTCGAGGATCTCCTTGATGCGCTCTGCGCTGACGGATTCAAGCCGGTTCTGTATCCGCTGTACTGACGAGGACGCTTCTACTATGGAGCGGAACCTCGTAATCAGGTCAGCAGAGATCTCCTGATTGAACACACCTCCCTGCTGCCCGAACTTGAAGCCGTTGTGTGCGATCGGATTGTGACTGGCACTGATGTAGAGGAACACTGAATCAGGGAGCGCTGAGCTGTAGGCAAAGCACTCGGGTGCACTGGCAATGGAGAGATAGCGGATATCCCGTTGCTGTGCAGCAAGAATCGACAGGATGACCCAGGCGATGGTCTCACCATTGATACGGGCATCGCGGGCGATGATGAGAGGGGCTGACTGGTTCTGCAGATATTCATCCATTGTCAGGGCGATGTGGGCGACCAGCAGCATGTCGATCTCCGGAATAAGGGGGTTCCTTTCCTGTTCATCCCGGTTTTCAGAGAAGATCTTGCGCCATCCTGAAGCACTGACGATCATCTCACGATAGGCCTGCATAAATGCTTCTCTGTCATAATCAGCCGACAGAGCCTGCAGTCTCTGATAGATATCTCGGTAATTCATGTACTCTCCCGTTACGTTGAGAAAGTATATCCCTCTTGTATCGTTATCTCAAGAGATATAGTATGGAACGCATGAATACCGTAGCGGCGATCCACGATCTTTCCTGTTATGCCAAGTCCTCCCTCACTGTTGTCATACCGACTCTCAGCATGATGGGAATTGAGGTTGCTCCTCTTCCTACCGCACTCCTGTCGACACAGACGGACGGGTTCAGCGATTACCATTACCGTGACCTCACCGATGACCTCTATGCAGTGTTAGCCCACTGGAAGACTCTCGGCCTCTCTTTCGATGCCGTGTACTCCGGCTTTCTCGGCTCCGCCGATTCGATAGAGTTCGTCACTGAGGTCATCGAATGGCAGAGGGAACACTCTCCCTTGATCGTGATCGATCCTGTGATGGGAGATAATGGGGAGTTCTACGGACCGATGTCATCCTCCATGGTAGACGGAATGCGTTCTCTGATCCGGAACTCGGATGTGATAACTCCCAATCTTACCGAGGCCGCAATTCTGCTTGGTCAGACGTACCGGGAGGACCTGTCCCGTGAAAACGCTCTTCAGTGGGCGAAGGACCTGTCCCGAATGGGAGCAAAGCGTGTGGCCATCACGAGTGTAATTCAGGGGAATGATACCTGCGTGGTCTCCTATGATGCTTCTAGCGGTGAAGAGCAGGTCTACGGACAGGATCAGCTTCCGGTGACCTATCCGGGGTGCGGAGATCTGTTTGCCAGTATCCTGACCGGCAAGCTCCTGATGGGCTGCGATTTCCTTACTGCAGTGCCTCAGAGCGCGCAGCTCGTGAAACGGGCGATCGAGGTCTCACATTCCCGGCAGGTCCCTGTCTCGCATGGAATCTCGGTCGAACGTATTGCCCGCGAGCTCCTTTCTCTTGCCTGAGCTCTTCTGGTGTAGCGGTGTGGGCTTTACCGCAGGCTCTAAAGTGTTCCGAGTGAGAAATCTCCCACTATCTTATACACCTTTCCATCCTTCACTATGGCGAGGTCCCTCTCAGGAAAGAAATCCTTCAGATGAGAGGAGAGAAACCGAACGGCATCCTTTTCGATTTCAGTGCGTTTTTCCGGTTCGACCCTGTCCAGAGTCGATATCTCGACATCCACCAGGTACCCTTTCCCCGCCTCTGAACCGTAGCCGAGAGTGAATTTCACTCCTGTGCTGAACAGTCCATCATAGGCGACTCGGGCTGCCCTCCCACGGGGTGGCCGATTGGGATGAAGGCGGAACGCGCCGTCATAGGTCTGTTCCAGGTAATCATCAAGCAGGTCGAGAAGCTCTCTCATCCTTTTTTCGAGGTCTACCTGCCTTGGGTCGGAAAATGACACGGAGCTACTCCTTTGAGGCTCTCAGGGGCGAGAAGAACCTGATTATATCCTGTTCGAATTCTTCATAGAGGTCATGTCCATATGCCGCCATCTCTGCGAGCACTTCATCATCGGTCTCATCAAGTCTGATATAGCGTGATTTGGAGTTATGTATTCTCAGGTAGTGAACCGAATCAAGAGACTGGGCAAGAAGATCGGCCGTATGCATCTGGGATGATGCATACAGACGGTACAGTGGTGTCCCCTTTGTCGGGTCCATCCAGGAGAGTACTCCCCTGTTTGCACGGGTATATTCGAGAGTCGGACCTGCATTCCCGGTAGAGAGGCTGAGCATATGGAATATATCCGTATCGGGAAAGAGTCTCTTCGCCTCACGGTATGCATAGAGGACCGGATTGTTTGCAACTATTCCTCCATCGATCAGATGGAGGTGGGAATCAAGGACGACGGGAGAGAAGTAGGTGGGTGCGGCACAGGTTGCACGGGCCGCCTTTCTCATAGCGACCTTTCCAGTGTTGTAGCTTGTGAGAAGATGCGGGTGATCGTTCAGATAATCGTAGGTGACCACCATCGTCGGTTTCAGAGCATCTTCCATCAGCTTCCCACCGAAGAGAGTCATGAGGAGATCGTTGAATGAATCATCCTCATACTTACTTGTGAACAGCTGGTTGATGAATTGTGTGGGGAGGAACGGATTCGGTTTGGGGAAGATGGTAGAGCTCTCTTCTCGATAAAGCGATACTATCCTGTGTGCACGTCCTGCCATTCCGTGCGGTAAGGAGAAGTAGGAGGGATCGGGGATTGTGAGTGCAAGTGCAATCAGACCGCCGGTGCTGGTTCCCGCGATCAGATCGAAATGGTCGGTGATTCGGGTGGAGAGTCCCATTGTGGGAAGGAGTTCCTCGATCCGTGACAGAACAGTCGCAGGAATGATACCTCGACTTCCCCCTCCGTCTATCGTGAGGACGAAACGTTCCTTTCTGAGCTCCTTTTCATCTTCACGTTGCCTTCTCTTTCTGAGATACTCCAATAGTCCCATGCTTCCTACCATGGTATATTTTACCGGTAGGGTCAAGCTGAGGTGTTGAGAAAGGGGATGGTATGGATCAATACATGAGATGCGAACTCTGTCCGCACCGCTGCAGGGTGAATCGAAGGGTCGGTGAGAAGGGAGTCTGTAATCAGAGCGACGTGATGAATATCGCATGGATCGGTCTTCACAAGGGAGAAGAACCCCCCATCAGCGGAGAACATGGCTCGGGAACGATTTTCTTCTCAGGCTGCACCCTTCACTGCCCGTACTGCCAGAATCATCAGATCAGCCGCAGAGATACCTCATTATATACACCGGTCACGCCCTCTGAACTCAGTCGTTACATGCTCGACCTCGCACTGATGGGTGCTTCAAGCATCAATCTCATCACCGGGACCCATTTCATTCCCTCGATCCGTGAGGCATTGCTGATGGCGAAGGCAGAGGGGCTCGCTGTTCCCGTCGTCTGGAACACTTCGGGGTTCGAACGTCCCGAGGCACTTGAATGTATCGATGAGCTGATCGACTTGTATCTGATTGACATCAAAACGCGTGACAGAGAAGTCGCGAGGCGGTTTTGCGGCTATGGGAGGTATATTGACACAGTGGAGGAGGTCATGGAATACCTCATAGCGAGGCATCCGGTCACTTCGTACGACACTGAAGGAAGGCTCTTCGGCATACTCGTGAGACATCTTGTCTACCCGGAGGAGATGGCAAGTACCCGGGATGTGCTTTCCTACTTCGCAAAGACCCTGAAAGAGCATGCCCACCTGTCACTTATGGTGCAGTTCTCCGACCCGTTTGGAAATGAGCGGTTTGATCCAGTCGGTGAGGGGGAATACGAGACTCTTCTGGGATTTCTTGATGAACTCGGGATCGAGGAGGGGTTCGTTCAGGAACTGGAGGACTCCATCGACTGGATTCCCGATTTCACCAGAGATAACCCATTCCCGGAGGGCTTCGCCGTTCCGCTTGAGTCGTTCATCAGGTATCGGGGAGAGCTGTAGGAACCGCCGATTCCCCGTATGCTCTCCCATTGTGAGACTTTAGGAGATCAGGGTGCCGATAAACTCCTTCGAGTTGAGAATGTTGAGGGTGTTCTCTATGTTCCTGCCATCGGCACAGATCACGCTCAGGTTTCCATCCTGAGCCTCTCTGGAAGCGATAGGGTCAAACGGGAGGTTTTTTCCCGGTGTCCAGGTGTCACCCACCATGGCGCGGAAATCATCCCAGGATATCGTATCCAGTGCAGTGGCCTCCGGATCCACTGCGGGGTCTGCTGTGTATACCTTCTTGATGTTCGAGAGGTTGATGACGTTCTTCGCACCGAACCGTCTGGCCAGGTACACGGCATCAGTGTCGCTGCTGAAACCGGGCTTCCAGCCTGCGGCAATCAGGATCCGTCCGCTGAAGGCGATGTCCGCGCTCGGGTCGGTGACAACCTCATCAAAGCACACATCGGCGAAGACTGCTTTCATGAGAGCACCGTTGAGCCGTGTCGCTGCGATACCGATCATGTCGAGTTCGTGGTCGCTTACGTCTGTGCACACGGTTTTATAGCCATTCTGGTACAATCGAGCGGGGTATCCGCCTCCGGTCACCAGGATCAGGCGTGCTTCCCGGTTCTCCTCAAGGTATCCCATGATCGCCTCCCGGAACTGCCCGATGAATGCGGTATCGACTCCTTCCGGTGAGATGATCGACCCTCCAACTGATAATACGGTGACATTGTTCATGGCTTTCCTCCATGATTACTGTATTGAAAAACGGTGTATCTGTCACTAGGGGTATCGCATCAGTATTCCTCCAGGTGCCGTACACAGGAGGAACTCCTGAGTCTCTCTGATTTTGTTTTCAAAGAGGCTCTATGCGCTATAAAAAAATCCTGTGCCAGGTCGAAGCAATTTGCTATCATACAGTGTCGTGATGTCCTTCTGTTCTTCTTCCCGGTGAAATTGTTTCTCACGGCTGCCGGCAGGCTGTGAGCGGACGGTCGTTCAGTCGTTCATACAAGATCGGCAATCTGTGCACCCGTCAGGGCACACAGGTCATCAGGTGCAAGGGCGACCTGCACTCCCCGAACCCCGGCACTGACGTAGATGCTCTCATACAGTTGACACGACTCATCGATGTAGGTCGCATAGTGTCGTTTCATTCCGACAGGGGAGCACCCTCCCCGTATATACCCCGTCAGAGGAAGGATTTCCCTGACTCCTATCATCTGGACCTTCTTCTCTCCCGCCGCTGCCGAGGCCTTTTTAAGGTCCAGTGTGTATCCTCCGGGTATGACACAGACAAAGACCGTTCCTGAAGAACCTCTGAGTATCAGGGTCTTGAATACTCGTTCGATATCGAGTCCTGCCTTCGCTGCCACAGAGGGTGCGCTTAGGTCCGTTTCATCAACCTCGTAGGTACTCACAGTATGGGTAATGTGTGCCTGCTCCAGCACTCTCAGGGCATTTGTCTTCTCCATGGTAAAGAGTATACTCGATGCTGCGTCCGTGTGTTGAGCCCCCGGGAGGTCTTTCCGTCTCAGTCGCTCTGGGTGACGGGTATTGACGTGAACGGCAAAACCAGCTAGGTTTCACACAGTAACACGAAAATATAATATCGTGTTACTGTTTCAGGCTGGCCCCGGCTCTGCACCAGGGGGTGTGGAAATGCGGGGTGTGAGTCACTGCACAAGGAGATACTCTATGATATACGTTCAGCGATCCCGTGTTCTCAGAACACTGTTCATGGTACTGCTGCTTATGTTCGTCCTGGCTGGTGGTACGATGGGGCTGTTTGCTGCCGCACAGGCAGAGGAAGTCACAGAAGAGAGTTTTACCACGGTCACTGATATGCGCGGCAGGAGTGTGACCGTTCCGCAGAAGGTCGATTCCCTCATAGCACTCGAAGCGGGTTCTCTCCGCCTTGTCTCGTATCTGGATGCGACGGACAAGATTATCGCCGTAGAGGATGCCGGACACGGGAGGGAGAAGAGTGACTATGGTTTCTTCAGTCTTGCCACCTATCGCCTGGCTCGACCAGAACTCAGGAACCTTCCATCAATCGGAAGCAGTGAAAATGTTGAAGGACTCATTGCTGCTGACCCTGACCTGATCATCTCTTCTCAAAGGGACAAGGGACAGCTTGATCATCTGCAGGAGGTAACGGGGATCCCCGTCTTCGCTGTGGATGTGGACCTGGAACTGTATGATACTGACCGGTTTTTCCGTCAGCTTGAGACACTGGGAGAAATTCTTGACCGCTCTGAGCGTTCTGAGAACCTCGTCAACGGGATCCAGGATGCACTGCAGGACCTTGCCGTTCGTTCACAGAAGATCACAGACCCTAAGCGCTCCTATGCCGGAGGGATGATGTATTACGGACCTGCCGATCTGCTGAGAACGACTGGAGACTATCTTCCCTTTGACCTGCTAGGAACATTGAATGTGATGCCGACCAATCCCACCGGCAACCGTCAGCCTTATATGACCTCACTGGAAGACCTGATCGCAGCAGCCCCTGAATACGTGTTCATAGATGCTGCAAATGTGAACCTTTCCCGCTCCGGTTTTCGTGATAACCGTGAGGTTCTGGAGGAGCTTGTTCCTGCCTTCAGAGCACAGGAAGTCTATACGACTTTCGTCTATAAGTATTACGGTACGAACTGGGAGAATCAGCTGATCAATGTGTACGCCGTAGGGAAGATTCTCTATCCTGAGGTCTTTGCCGATATATCGATAGAAGGGAAGGCCCAGGAGATCTGGAATCTCTTTTTCACAGATGATGCAGACCTTGACCATGACACGGTTGTCAGCGCTCAGGGTTCCGGTGTGAAGCGTGTTGACTGGTTCGAGTAGATGAACGGGGAACCGGATACTAACCATGGAGGGCATGCTTCCTTTGCCCCCATTCATATGCTCTATAGGGGATACCTGAAAAAGAAACTCCTGTTTCTCCTCTCGGGAGTCGTCGTTCTGGTTCTTATTGCTCTTTTTTCAGCTACGGCCGGTTCAATCAGAATCGGTTTTGCTGATGTCGTGGTCAGCCTTCTGACCTTCGATCACGGTGGAGCAGGACGGATTGTCTGGGACGTACGGATGCCGAGGATCGTCGCGGCAGTACTCGTTGGCGCGGGGCTCAGCCTTTCCGGGACCATGATGCAATCAGTTCTGCGCAATCCTCTGGCCTCTCCCTATACGCTCGGTCTTTCGAGTGCGGCTGCCTTCGGAGCCTCATGTGCTATCGTGTTTTTTGATGCCGGTGTAGGGACCACTTCTACGATCCTGATAAACGATACGTTCACGGTAGCGGCCTCTGCATTCATCTTCTCCGTGCTTTCAACCCTGGCTATTCTCCTGCTCACACTCCTTACGCGGATCACATCCGAGTCGATGGTACTTGCCGGAATCGCCATAGGTTCCATATTCTCTGCAGGATTGACGTTGATGCAGTATCTTGCGAACAGTATTCAGCTGGCAAGTATCATCTCATGGACCTTCGGTGATCTTGGACGGGCAAACTGGCAGTTCATTTTAATCACTTTCCTGGTATTCCTCCCTATCGCTCTGATAAGTTTCTTCTATCGATGGGATTTCAATGCCATGGATACCGGAGAGGAGACGGCAAGGGGCCTTGGCATCAGGACCGGGGCTGTCAGAGTTCTGGGAATGCTCAGTGCATCAGTTCTCTCTGCGATTGCAGTCTCTTTCTTCGGCACCATAGCCTTCATAGGTCTTCTCGGTCCTCATATAGCACGGAGGATACTGGGAGGGGATCACCGCTTCCTCCTGGTCGGATCCCCTCTTATCGGGGCAGTCATTCTTCTTGTCGCTGACACTGCAGCGAGGACTATTCTCAGTCCTATGGTGCTGCCGGTGGGGATACTCACCTCTCTGATGGGAGGCCCGCTGTTCATCTATCTCCTCATTGCCACACGAGGCAGAAGACGATGATGTTCTCAATCAACGGCCTTCAGTTCAGCTATCGCAGTACGAGCGTCATACATGACACCTCCTTCGAAGTAACCGAGGGGGAAATCCTTGCTATCCTCGGGAGAAACGGAGCAGGGAAGACAACACTGCTGAAATGTCTCAACCGGGTGCTGCATCCTCAGGGAGGAACGGTCGAACTGGACGGAAAGGACCTGGTGGGGATGAGACCTGTAGAGATAGCACGAAAAATCGGCTGGGTTCCCCAGCGGGGAGAGCTGTCGAGGATGAAGGTCTACGATGTCATTCTCCTCGGACGCAAACCTCACTTCAGGTGGGAACCGGCTGCTGAGGACTTTCGGCAGGTGGAAGATGCGATCAGGTTCATGGGTATAGAGGATATCGCACTTAGGTACGTGGATGAACTGAGCGGAGGAGAGTTTCAGCTCGTGCAGATTGTCAGAGCTCTTGCTCAGGACCCGAGGATCATCCTGTTCGATGAACCGACGAGCTCCCTGGACATCCTGAATCAGCATACACTGATGAAGAAACTGCAGACGGTGATTCACGATAGTTCCCGTGCTGCCGTCATGGTTATGCATGACATCAATCTTGCTCTTCGCTACAGTGACAAATTCCTTCTCCTTTCTGACGGTCATGTCAGTGCTCTCGGAGACCGCAGTATCATAACCTCAGATCTGATTCGAGAAGTGTACGGAATCAACGTGAGGGTGATCAAGGATGGAGATGACACTCTGGTGATCCCTCTGTAACCCGCTCCCGGCACTCAGAGGTGCATGTCCATCTCTTCGGTGGGTGGATGATGGTCCCTGAAAGGGAATGTCTGTTTTCGTGACATGAGGATTTCCGGTCGTGTTATACTGAACGCAAAGGAGCTTCCTATGGGTGTACAGAGAGGATATACCATTTCTCGAGGACTCGTTATATGTATATTCGTGTGTGTCCTTCTCTCTTCCGGAACGGCAGGCTATATGCTGATTGCCGGACTTTCGTTCATAGACGCTCTTTATATGACGATCATCACTGTCTCCACAGTAGGCTTTCGTGAGGTGACTGATCTTGATAGCGCCGGGAAAGTCTTTACCATCATCATCATCCTTGGCGGACTCAGCATCATTTCCTATGCACTGGTAGAGCTTGCTGCGTTTTTCGTTGACGGGGGAATGCGACATATCATCAGGAGGAGAACCATGAAGAAACGGATAGCCGAGCTGAAGGATCATATTATCGTCTGCGGTGCAGGACAGACAGGGGCAAGCGTGCTTGAGCAGTTTAAACTTGCCGAGACAGACTGCGTGGTCATCGAATCCGACGAAGAGAGAATCCGAGAACTCAACGACAGCAGTCTTCTGTTCATAAACGGTGATGCAACGAATGAAGATGTACTGGAAGAGGCAGGGATCGAGAGAGCCCGGGGTGTGGTCTGCTGTCTGGCAACAGATGCTGATACCGTCTACACCGTTCTCACCGCGAGAGGAATGAACCCGAAATTACAGATAGTTGCACGGGCAATCGAGAAGGGTACCTCCCAAAAACTCAGGAGAGCGGGGGCCGACAAGACGATCTCGGTGAATGAACTCGGCGGAACACGTATGGCCTACCTGATGCTGAGGCCACATGTTGTGTCGTTTCTTGATGCCATCACCCGTTTTGATGACGAGGTGCTCGACCTCGGAGAGGTTACGGTACAAGCAGGTTCCGCCTTGGCAGACTCCACACTCAAGGACGCACGGCTACCCGAGAAGACCGGTCTCATCATCATCGCTATGCGCAAGGCCCGGGGAAAACTTCGGTTCAACCCCGGACCGAAAGAGGTTCTGAGTCCCGGGTGCAGTGT
>Ga0272443_10001513_pt1 | contig 33451 bp, 38 predicted proteins | sample SSMAcet12_FD_193581 | JGI IMG/M metagenome (GOLD analysis project Ga0272443, IMG submission 193581) | Marine sediment archaeal communities from Little Sippewissett salt marsh, Falmouth, MA, United States - SSM-Acet-12 | ecosystem: Environmental > Aquatic > Marine > Wetlands > Sediment ... | reverse complement strand
TAAAAAGATTTTGTTTTTGGGATTATTTTTTTGAACATATAATTTTATAAATTTGTGTTTGTTTATTAATTTATGAATTCTGTTCAAAAGAGGCTGCGAAATTATGTTGCAAGAAGAGTTAGAAGATCTTCTTTGTTAAAATTGCATAGAAGAAAAGAGGAGAAGGGTTTGGCCCATTTGACAATAGAACAATTTTTACAGGAAAATCATGTTTCTTTATCTGATGAATCATATGATGTTTCTTTGCCCCCTGCTTCTTTTTATTCAAGATCTTTTTATGGCCAGACAATTAGAATTTGATGTTTTTATTAACATAATACTTATAAAGAAATTTATTTTTATGTCTTTATGCAAGGAAATTATGAGAAGATTATCGAGAAGATAGCCAAAGTTTCTGAATTAGAAAAAGAAGAAATTGAACGACGTATTGAAGCAAAGCGTGCTAAACTTTCTGGGCTTATTAGTCGGGAAGGTGCTGCACAAATTGTCGCAGCTGAACTAGGAGTTTCGTTTGAGCATGAAAAATTGAAAATTGATGAACTTTTGCCAGGTATGAGAAAAGTTAATGTTGTTGGAAAAGTTATTAATTTATTTCCTGTGAGAAGTTTTACAACTAAAAAAGGAGATGAAGGAAAAGTAGTTAATTTTATTTTAGCAGATGATACCTCAAATATTAAAGTTGTTTTATGGGATACAAACCATATCGCTCTTGTTGAGAGTGGTCAGGTGAAAAAAGATAGTGTTGTAGAAATTGCCAATGGTGCAATTAGAGATAATGAAATTCATTTGGGAAGTTTTTCAGAATTTAAATTAAGTTCTGAAACTTTGAATGAAGTAAAAACAGAGAGGATTGTGAAAGAAAAATTAATTGTAGATTTTAGAGTTTCTGATTCAGCACAGGCGCGGGCATTTGTTGTTCAAACTTTTGAGCCGAGGTTTTTTTATGTTTGTCCGCAGTGTAAGAAAAAAGTTGTTAGTGGGACTGAAGGATTTGTTTGTGCAGAACATGGAATTGTTCCTCCAGAAAAACGCGCTTTAATGAATTTAGTTATTGACGACGGAACAGAAAATATTCGTGCTGTTGTTTTCCATGAAGCTTTGAAAAACTTGGGCATTGAAGATTTAGAAAATATTGAAGAAATAATTTCAAAGCGCCAAGAACTTTTAGGCAAGGAAATGTCTTTTCGGGGAAATGTTCGGATGAACAAATTTTTTAATAATCCTGAATTTATTATCGAGAATGTTGAAGAAGTTGATTTAGATAATTTAATTGGGGTTTTGGAGAAAGGTTAATAAAAGATTTTTTTCTAATTTATACTATGGTGTTTGTTAATACTTTGCCTTACATAAGCAATCCTATTGAAGAATTTTCTGATTTTAAATTTGTTAGTTGGGAGAAAGAGATTTATCCTAAATTTAAAGGAGAAACGAAATTGGAAGAAGCAAAATTTTTTATTAATCTAATAAAGAAAAATAAACTTAAAAGTATTATTGATTTTGGAGTTGGTGGGGGAATAGAACTTAGCGGTATTCTTGAAGCTTTAGAGAAAAATGAATATATTTTAAATAGTGTTGAAGCAAATGAAGTAGACGACGAATTTATTAGGCAGACAAAGAAGTTATTTAAGGATAAAAAACAAGAAGTTGTGATTCATAAGGCTAATTGGGTCGATTTGCCTAAGGCCAATCCTCCTTATATGCATATTTTTGATTTTGGTTTTTTGACCGGGAATTCCTTAACTTATATTGGGGGAGGAACAAGAGAATACACAAAAAAAGCACAGCAGAGTGTTGTTAGTAAATTTGCAGAGTTAATTAAATCAGGAGGATATTTGTTTATTGACTCTAGGAATTATGATTACATAAGGTCTTTAATGAATCTTCCAAAAGAAAAAATATTCGAGAATTTTACATTTGATTATAGTATTTATTATCATGGAAATATTTTTGTTTTTCCGGCTTACATTAGTGAGACAGTGATCGTTTTACATTATTATGATAAAAGTAGAAAGATTTGGAGTAAGCTTGATTTGTATCCTATTTATAAAAAAGATATGATTGAAATTTTGAGCAAAGATTTTGTGATTGAGAAAATATTTTATGATTTTGAAGAAAAACCTAAAGATAAATGTTTATTTATTCAATATTTGGTTAGGAAAAAATAGTTTTATTAACTTAATTTGGTTTTTTTATTTATGTTGCTTAGAACACATTATGCAATTGCAGTTTTTTTTGTGATTTTGTTTTTTTCTAGTGTTGAACATAAAATTATTTTTGTTGTTGCGGCGATTGTTGGGACGCAGCTGCCCGATATTGATTCACGTTATTCCAGAATTGGGCATAGAAATGTTGCGAAGATTTTGCAATGGTTTACAAAGCACCGAGGAATAATTCATAGTTTTAGTTTTTTAATTGTTTTAACAATTATTTTGGTTTTGGTTTGGCCTGTTTCTGCTTTTGGATTTTTCTTAGGTTATGGGTTGCATCTTTTTTGTGATAGTTTTACTAAAGATGGGATTCGGCCTTTTTATCCTATGAAAGCAAAGACGAGGGGGGGTTTACGCACAGGCGGGAAATTAGAACTTGGAATTTTTGTTAGTTTTGTTATTGTTGATGTGATGTTAATTCTTTATAGTGTTTTTTAATATCTCGGAATTTTGTGAAAATTTCTGGGCTATTCTCGCGCGTAATATAATGCATATTAGGGTATTTTCCAAGATCTTTTTTTCTTTTGCTTTCAAAATCAATTATATAGAAAATTGTGTCTGGAAATTTTTCTATAATTTTTTGAATTCCTTTGTTACAGGAAGGGGTGTTTCCAGGATGAGGATGGTTTATTATTATTTCAGGAAGTTTTTCTTCTGGGTTTGCCTTACATAAACAACAATAAGATACTTTTGTTTGTATCCCTTGCGTTTCCACAGAATCTTTAAGATGTTCTGCAAGTGGTCCTAATCTACTTGTTGCATTTTCTCTTCCTACGTAAATTCCTATTAGCATAAAGAAGTTTCTTGTTTTAAGTTTATAATGATTGTTGTAGTAAAGTTTTATGGGATAATTATTTTTTAAAAGGCCATTTATTTTGTAGATCTTTTCTATAGTTTTCTGTGATAAGATCATTTAAGGCATTTAGTTGAGCGAATAAGTCTTCCAAATTTTCTGGTTCTGCTGATTTCCAGTATCTTAGAGGGGAAATTTTTTCTTTTGGAATTGTAATTCTATCTATTTCATATTCTGTAGTACTAATTGCCCATTCGCATTTGTCTTTGCAATAATCTTCAAAATTTGGATCTGAATCTATTCTTGAGAATTCATTAAGTGTTCTTACAATTTGTAAGGAGGTGTATCCTTTGATTTTAGAAGGTCGTCTTTCCCTTAAGTAACCCTCTCTTCCTTGAGTTTGCCCACATAATCTTACATCTGCTGGAGCGATTATTATTTTCTTTTTATCTTTTTCACTTGGATCATTTGTTGGAAGTAGTGAATAGAAATTGTCTTTTGTGCGTTCTCCTTCTTTCCAAGTAATAGATCTTTCTGTGTGTATTGTTCCTCTTCCTAAGATTAATTTGATTTCAAGATTTGTCGGGAGAAACTTTTTATTAACATTTATGGAAGGGTGGTTCTTTCTGAATAATGCTGGGGGAGGAAGGCCTGAATCAAAATAGTTGTTATCCATTAACCAAAAGTAAACAGGATAATTTCCCTGCATTTTAATTCCTCCAATATTCATTATTTTTCCAATTAATCCTTTGGCTTTGTCTTCTTCACTAAGAAGATCTTTTTGGTTTTGTTCAGCAACGTTTTTGAACATTTGGGTTAGTGTTTTTTTGTATTCTTCAATTTGTGTTTCCATATGTTCTGGCATGGGTTTTTTATTCAAAAAACCTTGTTGCCAAAAATTAACAACAAAATTTAAATAGAATTTTGATTTGTCTTTTTTATGGAATTTAATAAGTTGAAGGATGTGGGGTTAAATGAGAAGGAAATTAAGATTTATGTGAAACTTCTTGATTTGAATGAGGCGACTGTTTCCAAGATTGCAAAGGAAACAAATATTAACCGAAGTCTTCTTTATTTTATATTATTTGGTTTGGAAAAAAAAGGGTTTGTTAGTTATTTTATTAAGAATAATATTAAATATTATCGACCAGTAGAACCTGAGAAAATTTTAAATTTAATTGAAGAGAAGAAAAAATCTTTTGAATTGATTCTCCCTGAATTAATTGATCGAGTTAAATTGAATAAAACTAGGCCGGTCATAGAAATTTTGGAAGGAAAAGAGGGGATTAAAACAATTCTTAATGAAATTTTAAGGTTAAAACAAGATTGGTTTGCATTTAATGTTCCTGGCATGGGTCCAAAAATACTTGGTGATTGGGTGCATTCTTATGAAAAAGAAAGACAGAAGCTTGGAATAAAATTAAAAGTTTTGATGGTTGAATCAGAACAGGGTTTGGAGAGGGGAAGAGAATTTTCTAAAATGAAAAACACAAGGGTTAAATATTTAGGTAAGAATTATGAGTCTCCTTCATCAAATTATATTTACTCAGATAGATTAGTTATAATCTTTTGGTATCCTGAATTTCCTTTTGCAATTAGAATAATTGATAGCAACCTGGTTAAAAGTTATAAAAAGTATTTTAATGAAATGTGGAAAATTGCTCGGCGGTGATTTAATGTTTCTGAATATATAATTTAATAGGCCATAAATCCTTATAAATAGAAGATTATTTTGTTTTTTATGGTAGATGAAAAATTGGCTAGGGCGAGAAAAGAGGTTAGATTTGGGGTCAGGGATTATCTTGGAGGAGATTATAGTGGGAGGGATTTTGTTATCAAATTAATATCTGAATATCCTGAAGATGAAATTATTGGCCCAATTGCTAGAAGATTGCAAGAGTATAAAGATGCTATGGGTGCATATAATTGGGCTGAGAGGGTATTAAAGAGAGAGTTGAGGGAAGCTGAATCAAAATTAATGGAGCTCTTATCTGCTGATTAAAATGACAAAAAAAGATAAAGAACCTGAGTTGACTGATTTGCCTGGAATTGGGCCGGCTGTTGCTGCGAAGTTGGAGAGTGCAGGTGTTTTTGATATGATGAGTTTGGCTGTTATGAGTCCTGCATCGCTTTCTGATGCTGCAGGTGTTTCTAGTGCTGTTGCGCGTAAAGCAATTCAGGCTGCACGAGATTTACTTGACTTGGGTTTTACAGATGGAATGGAGTTTGCCAAAAAAAGAGAAAATGTTCATTACATAACTACAGGAAGTAAAGCATTAAATGAACTTCTTGGGGGAAAAGGGATTGAAAGCCGTGCAATTACAGAGGCTTTTGGTGCATACGGATCAGGTAAAACCCAGTTGGGTCTTACTTTGGCCGTTAATGCGCAGTTACCTATTGAACAAGGCGGTGCAGCAGGAAAAACAGTTTTTATTGATACTGAGGGAACTTTCAGGCCGCAGAGAATTAAACAAATTGCAGAGGGGCTTGGGGCGAACGCAGAAAAAGTTTTGAAAAATATTTTAGTTGCGCGCGCATTTAATTCAGATCACCAGATTTTGCTTTTAGAAAAAGTCACAGATATGATTAAAAAAGGTGAGCCAATTAAATTAATGATTGTTGATTCTTTGACTGCACATTTTCGAGCAGAATATAGTGGCCGAGGCCAACTTGCAGATAGGCAGCAGAAATTAAATCGCTATATGCATGATTTGATGAAACTTGCCGAGACAAATAATTTAGCTATTTATGTAACTAATCAGGTTATGGCAAATCCTGCACAGCTTTTTGGAGATCCAACAACTGCGATCGGAGGAAACATTGTAGGGCACGCGTCAACTTATAGAATGTATCTACGTCGAGGAAAGCAAGGAAGCCGTGTATCCAAATTAATTGATTCTCCAAATTTACCAGATGATGAATGTGTTTATTGGGTAACAGATGTAGGTGTTACTGACGAGAAGAGTTAAGATGGGAAAATTTTTAGATGGTTGTAGTGAAGGAGAGGGGGTGAATAATCTAGTTGATGTTATGTGTTTAGATTTAGGCGAAGAAATTGAGTTTTCAAAGGGGTTAAAAGAAATTGTTGGAAATGTTACTAATGGAAAGGGCAACAGAAAAGGCCATAGGGTTGTGGAGGTTAAGGGAATTTCTTACGAAGGAAAAGATATGATTGAAAATAGGTATTCTTTTTCTAATGATATATCTGGAAAACTTTTTTATACTAAAGTGGAGACCTTCAGAGGATCTAGGGAAGAATGGGAGAGGGCCGGAAGATTAAGTGATTTTGATAGTTATCAAATTTTTTATGGGATGAAAGAATTGAGAGATAAGGGGGATGAGCATGGATCGAAAGAAAGCATTCGAGGAGGGATAATAAAAAGAAAAGGGAGAGGAACAAAGAGAATTTAAATGGTTAAAAGAAAACTTGTTTATGATTTTGAGAATGGTCCTTTTTATTCTTTTATATATTATGAGGGGAGAAGAATTAAAGGAAGACGGATTAGGGTGGAGGCATGGTCTTTTTTGAGTTCTCTTGTGGGCTATACAAGAAGAGCAGAAAATCAAGGAGAAAGTGTTGAAGTATTTTTTAAAGATGGTTTGGTTAAAAAATTGAAAAACAAAAAAGAGATAATTTCATAATTTTTTAAATTAAAATGAAAAAGAAATTTATTATTTCTACATTTTAATTTTCTTCAAAACAAATTATGTCGTGAACTGTTTTGTAACTATGAAGTTCTTTTTTATTGAACCAGAGCGGGACTTCGATTTTTGCGTCGGCAGAGTCGCCAGAAGCGTGGATTAAGTTTCTGACCATTATTTTGTTTGTGTTTGCATAATCTTTTGAAATGTGGGCGAAGTCGCCGCGGATTGTTCCTGCAGGAGATTCGCTTGGATAAGTTGTGCCGACAATTTTTCGTGTTGTGTTTATTGCGTCTGCGCCTTCTAAAACTATTGCAATTACTGGCCCTTCTTTAATGTATTTTATTAATTCATTTCTTACTCTTTTTCCATGCCGCTTTTCAATATCTTCTCTGTAATGCTTTTTTGCAAATTCCTCGTCAACCCAAACCATTTTCATCCCAATTATTTTTAGGCCGGCGTCTTCAAAACGCATTATAATTTTTCCGGCGAGGTTTCTAATTATTCCATCTGGTTTTATTAGAACCAATGTTTTTTCTTTTTTCATTTTGTTAAAAATGGAAAAAGGTTTATAAACTTTTATTTGGTTTTTTGTAGATGGGGTGCAGGGGATTTTATTTTGTTAGTTTTTTAATAATTTTTTTAATAGGATTTGTTGGTGCAGGGCACAATGTTTTGCCGAGCAGTGTTGAGGGAGATGTTTCTGAGCCTATTGAATTAAATATTAGTGTAGAAAATACTGATGCTGGTAATGGCACAGATATCACTTCTATTGAGGTTAGTTTGCCTTCTTCATGTAGTTTGGAAAGTAATTCTCAGGGAACAAGTTCTTCTGGAAGTTTTTCTGGTTCTGGCGATTCTTTTAGTTGGAGTGATTCAAGTTTAATTTTAGAAAGTGAGACACATTATTTTTGGTTTGATTTTGTTTGTTCTTCGGCAGGCGACGACGCTGTTGTTGTTTCTACAACTAATTCTAGTGGAACTTATGAAAATGAAATTGGTTTGGAAGTGAATGCTGTTGATGCGGGAAATCCTATCGCGTCTTTTGTGAGCCCCAATGATGATTATTCTACTGATGATGATTCGGTGTTGTTTAAATTTAAATGTACAGATGATTCTGGAGTGAGTTCTATTCGACTTTACACAAATACCCAAGATGAAGAATGGCAAAAAGAATTTGAAAATACTTCTTATGTAAATGGAACTGAGAATAGTTTTAGGGTTGAAGAAATTTATCAAGGAAGTTATGTTTGGGCGGTGTCTTGCACTGACAACAAAGAAAATGTTGACTGGACTACAAATCGAAGTTTTTATATTACTGGCGCCGGTACAACAAATCAAACTTTTTTTTGGGATTATTCTTTTTCAATAACTTCAAGCCAATTAGAGAAAGGTTATACCAAAGACATGCTTGCTAAAAGAAAAATTATCTTTTATTTTGATAAGAGTTTTCATTATGTTGGACTTGTTGAAATAAAAAATAATTCTATTAATGTGGAAGTTGCTTCAGATCCTGTGCAGGCAGATTTGGGTTTGGGTGAAACAAAGTATTTTGATATTAATAATGATTCTATTTATGATGTTGCTGTGACTTTGAATTCTATAAATAATCTTCGTGCGACAATTACTATTCTTCAGATTGAAATTCCTTTTGAGAAGGCAGACATTTTGGTTAATGAAAGCTTTGAAAATAATTCTTCGCAAGAAAGTTTAAATGATTCTGAAGAAAATTTAGAAGAAGAAACAAATAATAGTTCTTTGAATGAAGGGGAGAATTCTTCTTCTTTGGGTGGAAGTTTTTTTACTTTTATAATTATTGTGGTTGTTGTTTTATTAATTATTTTTGGTTTTGTTTTTTATAAACTTCATAATAAAAAAACTTCTAGCTACGGAGAGCAAGAAGAATTAAATGATCAATAAATTTTTATTGCTTATATTTTTTTAAAAAATTTATAAAAAATGTTTTTTTGAATGAATTTTTTTTCATATGAAAAATTAAAAAAATTTATAAACTTGTTTTTCCAATATTCTTTATTAAAAGATGGTAGGGAAAAAGTCTAAATTATTTTTTCTATTTTTGGTGTTAGCTTTTGTTGTCGCGTTTTCTTCATTTTTGTCTTCAACGCAATGTTGGTTGTATGATAATTCTCAAACTGATTGTAGTGCGCAAGCAGATTGTCAATGGCAGAGCGATGATTGGGGTGGTTGGTGTATGGAAATTGGTTGTTGGAATTTTTGGTCAGAAACACAATGCACTAATTCTTCTGATGGTTTAGATTGTTTGTGGAAATCTTCTTCTAGTTCTGGTTGGTGTGGAGAAACAAATTGTTATACTTGGGAAGGAACTGATGCTGCAACTTGTGAAAATAATTCTGCAGGGTTAAATTGTGAATGGGGTGCTGTTTGTTTTGGTTATAATGCAAATGCAAATTGTCCTGAATTTAATGATCAAACAACATGCGAGGCTACAACTGGTTGTACTTGGGGAATGTGCGAAGAATTAGGGTGTTGGAATTATGATTATACTAATTTAAGTTATTGTGAATCTTATAATGGAACAAATGGAAATCCTTGTATTTGGAATTCTGATAATAATTATTGTTATGAGCAAAATTGTTGGAATTATGATGGAACCAATGAAACTTATTGTGAAGATTCTGATTTAAATGGAGGATTAAGTTGTATTTGGGATTCTTCTTATGATTATTGTAATGAAATTGAGTGTTGGACTTTTGATTATACAAATGAAACACGTTGTGAAGATTATTCAAATTCTACTTATGGTTTAAGTTGTACATGGGATGGGCAGTGGTGTATGTCTTCTGGATGTTGGGGTCATTATTCTGCCTCTGCTTGCGAAGCAGCAGTAGGTTGTTCTTGGGAAACAAGTGATTCTGGAGGTTGGTGCGAAGAAGTTGCTTGTTGGAGTTTTGATGAATGGTCTGGGGGAAATGAAACTCAGTGTAATGGAACATATACAGGAACGAATAGTGCAGATGCTTATGGATTAACTTGCATTTGGGATAATGGTGCTTGTTATACGGACATAAATACTACTTGTGCTAATTTTACGACCGATGCAGATTGTATGGACACTTATTATTGTTGGTGGGAATGTTCTGATTGGAGCGATCAGTCTACTTGTGAATGTAAAGATCCTATGTGGGGCGGAGATGATGGTTCTGGAGGGGTTTATGATGACGAAGGATTTTTTGATGAATGGAATCCTGGATGTTATATTTTTGATATTCAAGATGATTTATGTAATGCTTCTTATGCAGGAACAAACGAATCCTATTGTGAAAATGATACTAGTTTAGGAGTTCCTTATGATTGCCAATGGGTGAATGATTCTGATTATGAAGGAAATGAGTGGTGTCTTGCTGTTCCTGAATGTGACAATGTGGTTGGTTGTAATTTTTCAGTAGATTTGGGTGTAGGAAATTGTGATGCTGTTGGAAATGAAGATAATGAAGTTATTAATGTGACACAACAATATATTGAAGAAAATGGAATTAATTGTTCAATGATTAATGATACACAACTTTGTAATAATATTCCTGCCTTGTCAACTTGTTGCGAGTGGAAAAATGGTCAATGTCAAAGTAAACTTGGAAAAGAATGTTGGGAAAATATGGACCAGAAAATTGCTGAGGAATTTGAAGGAATTAAAGCTTGTGCAGATGCAAGCATTTTTACTAATCCTGAAAAAAAGTGTAATGAGTTTGCAGGATTTCCTTTATTTATGCCTTGTAAATGGAATAGCACTTTGAGTAAATGTGAGTTTAAATCAAGTGAAGTTTTTGTAAATCAAAGTTGGAGTTTTTCTTTGATTCAAAATAAGAAAAATTGTGAGGCTGCAGGAGGAAAGTGGGTGAAAGAATGGTATTGTGAAGGAAATAGAAGTGTTCCTGCAGGAAGGTGCGAACAAAAAGCAGATGAAGAAAATAATTGTGATGTGGCCTGTTTTGCCTGCGAATATAAATTTGATGGAACTGCTTGGGATGATAGTGCTACGGCAAAGAGCGTTTGTTATGGTTCTGATTTAGGTTATTGTGAATTTACTGTTGATACAACTGCACAAAATGGATTTGGAACTTGTAGGGCAAAAGATGAATTTAAATCAGGTATTGCAACAGATTGTTCTTCTGATTGTGGTTCGTGTACTTATATGGGAAATCCAAATGCAGCAAGTAATTTTGATGGAACTAAACAATATTCTAGTTGCAATTCTCCTAAATGTTATTGTGAGCAAGCATATGAGTTTGGAAATGTAAAATGTAAGTGGGTTGCAGATTCTTCAAATTCTGATATTGGAGGTTATTGTGTTGATTCAACTAAGAAAACTTGTGTGGATTCTTGTGATAGATGTTATACTGAATCGACTTGTGAAAATGATGGTGGAAGTGCTGTTTTAAATAAAAATATAACTTGTATGTGGGATGGAAGTATAGACACTTGTTCTGAGTTGGGAGAGGTTAAGGAAATCTGTTGGGATGGTTCAGATAATGATAATGATGGTTTGGTGGATTGTTCTGATTCAGGATGTTATTCAGATCCTTTTTGTGGAAATGTAGATGGAGATTGTTTTTCTATTAATACTCAGGCAATTTGTGAGATAACTCAATTATCAAGTGGAATGAATTGTACTTGGAGAACAGATAATTGGGGAAGTTGGTGTGATTTTCCAGGAAGTGATTGTTGGGAATATGAGGGAAATGAGTCAGAGTGCAATTTACATAATTCAACTTGTGAGTGGTCTGGAGGAAGCGGAGATGGCTGGTGCGAACAAGATTGGAGTGTAGGAGAAACTTGTTGGACTTACGCAACAAATGCTACTTGTACCGAAGCTGAAGAGGATTGCACATGGATGTCTGATAATTGGGGAAGTTGGTGTGAGTATTCTGGATTTGCAAAGCAGTGTTGGCAGTATGATAATGATAGTGCTGCTTGTGTGCAAAATAATTGTGAATGGGAATCAACAGATGGTCAGTGGTGTGATTATGATTGGAGTTATTTAGATAGTGCTTATGGTTGTTGGCAATATGATCCAATGAATGGTGGAGATCAAGAAACTTGTGAAGCTAATAATTGTACGTGGATTACAGATGAATATAGTCATAGTTGGTGTGATAATCCTTTACAAGGATGTAGATATAAATATGCTGAAGATCAATCTGGATGTAATTCTGATAGTATTTGTATGTGGAGTGATTGGGCTTGGAATCCTGTTACAAATGAAATGGGTGGTTGTGAACCTATTTGTTCTAACCAAAGTTTGGGTCAAAGTGGATGCAATGCTGTTGATGGTTGTAGGTGGGTTACTGGATGGTGTATGGATCAAGCAACAAGTAATGTTGATTGTTGGAATGAAACTTTGTCTAGTGATTCAGAAGCTTGCAATGCTCAAGATTCTTGTAAGTGGAAAAATCCTGGTTGGTGTGATCCAAAAGGTTTTGCAGGAGGTGCAACTTCAACTGCTGCAGGAAGTGGAAGTGGAGAAGGCGGTTCTGAATGTTGGAAATATGATGGAAATGAATCTATGTGTACAAATGCGAGCGCAATAAATATGAGCTGTTCATGGATATTAGAACCCTGGCCTTTTTGTGAACCAGATTGGAGTTCAAGTGATTGTTGGGTATATGAGAATGTTTCTGCGGGATGCAATTCTACAAATGGTTGTTGGTGGGATGGTTCATGGTGTATGAATGAAAATGATCAGTGTTTTAATAATGAAACACTTGCAAATAATTCAACCTTGTGTAATGCAAATGATGCTTGTAATTGGACAACTTATAATTCTGGATGTAGGGAAGATTGGAATGCTTTAGAATCCTGTCATGGATATGATAATGAAACTTGTGCAGAACATGATGAATGTAGTTGGGCCACTGCACCAGATTATATGGGAGAACTTCATACTCAGTGTTGGCCGAGATTTAATCCTTGTTTCCAAGCAACAACTCCTGCTGAATGTAGTCAAAATTCGGATATTTGCTATTGGAATGCCTTTATGGGTTTCTGTGATCCAATTTGTTTTAATGAGGATTTGAGTGAGGGAGAGTGTGGGGAAATTCCTGGTTGCACTTATGGAGGAGGAAGTTGCGAACCCTCTACATTTAGTATTTCAACAGAATCTGCTTGTACTGATGCTGGTGGAAAATGGAAGAGTGGTTGGTGTAATCCTCCAGGAATGGGCAATATGTTTGTTGGAATGGATATGGGTGCACCAGTACCTATTGCAACTGAAACTTGCAATAGCAATTCAGAATATCCTTATGCTGATATTTGTAATCTTGGGTTAAAGGATTCTGGAACAAGTTTTAGTTTTGGAGCTACAACCGCAGACTTTAGTAATGCAGGTGTTTGTAATGGCCAGAATATTCAAGTATTTGGAGGGATGGGAACTGCAAATCAAGGAACTGGAACAAGCACTGTGAAATATTATGTTTATTTAGATACAGATGGTTCAAGGACTGGAAGCTGTAGTCCTAATGATAACTCTTCAATGGAGGGTTATGAATTTTTCTTAAAATATGTTTCAGAATATAATGATACTTTAGGAAAAGCAACACAAACATTTACAGCAAAGAAATGTTCTTCAGGTTCGTGGACTGTTGCAGATATTAGTTTAAGTACTTGGAAGCAGAAAATGTGTTCTATGATTGGAGGACCTATGATTGCTGTTGAAAAATCTGATTTAGAGAAATTTCCTACCTTATATAATTCAGGAGAAGATATGAGGATTTATGCTGCGGTTGCTGATTCTTCTAGGAATTCTACTATTCCAAGGGATGTAGTTGGTCCGGGGTGGTTTACTCCTGGTGCTGTTGATTTTGAGTTAGCAGGATTTTTTGATATGGGGGCTAATGCAGCACAATTTGAAGATATATTTATGACTGGGTTTGTAGAATATGAGGATTGTTATGCTGTTGGGGACGAGGATGGAGATGGTGTTGCTGATTGTGAGGATTGGGATTGTCAGTATGCTAAAGCATGTGAAAGCTCTGGAGTTAATGCAGCTAGTTATGTTGATAGTTCAATGCCAAAAATAACAGGAGTAAAAGTTGAAGAATATACTGATGCTGCTTTAATTATGTATTCAACTAATAAACCAACCACTGGTGTTATGACTTTTTATGGAAATGATTCAACTTGCGGAACTGCTAATGCAACAATTTATGATAGAGGAATGAATGTTTCAACAATGAGAGAATACAAGTTGTGGCATGATGCACATATTTACAATGATGAGGGGGCTTATAGTTTAATTTATGATTTAGATGATCAAACAGATTATTATTATAAATTAAAAGTTTGTGATTCTGGAGGAAAGTGTTCTATAAGTAAATGTTCTAATTTCAAAACAGCAGGAGATAGGTGTGGTTATTGTGATTTTGTAACTTTAATTAATTCTCCGACTGGATGGACTGTTTGGTTTGATTTAGATATTGATGGAACTTATGAACATGAGCAAGGAGGTGTTTGCGGGCCGAAAGCAGGTATGAAGACAAATTATAGTTCAGGAAGAAAAGCCAATATTAAACTTTCAGAAGATGGAACTTCTGTTGCTATGGAGTTCTTGAATGTTACTTTAACTAAAACAGGATTGACTTCAAAGACAAGAAGGATTTCTAATGCTACTGATCTTATTCACGATGAAACTGAAGATTATGTTGGTATGCCTTCTGCTACTCGAGATAAAATTATTAATAATTTGCATCCAGAAATTTGTAGAATAACAATTCCAACTAGTGGAGGAGATTGTAGTGCTTTGTGGCACTGTGATGATAGTGGAGATAATTGCGTTGATAGAACAAATGATGCAGGTGTTGAATTAGTTTCTTCAACTTCAACAAGTTGTACTTGGACAATTCCTTATTGTGAATTCTCAACTTGGGATGCAGATGGAAATGATGAAGGAAGTTCTTCAAGTTCAAGTAGTAGTTCTTCTGGAAGTTCTGGAGGAAGTAGTGGAGGAAGTAGTGGAGGCGGAGCGGCAACAACAACCACGACTACAGAAGATACAACGGGTGAAGATGAAGAGGAACCTTCAGGAGAGGGTACAACTGATGGAGGTTCTACTATAACTGGAGATGTTGTAGGAAACGGAAATGGTTTTGGGGGGAGTTTTCCCTTTGTGTTTTTAATTGTTGGTTTGGTTATTATTGCAGGAGTTATAGGTTTCTTTTTGTTTAAGAGGAAGAATAGAAAAAAGAAATATGGTTATTGAATTCTGGAGAAATCTAAAATTTTTTATAAGATTAAAAAATAAATAATTGTCTCTTTTTTATAATTGGATAGTTTTTTGGAATTGTTTGATTCAGTAAACTCCTGGAATGTATTTATATTTTACTTTTTTGCAGTAGGCTTGGTAGTTTGGATCTTTGTTGAGGTGTCTTTCTTCTGTGATTGATCTTAGGTGGTAGATTGCAGACCAAATGCACATTCCGATAAGGCCTGTTAGCGACGCTGCTGGAAGGAAAGTTATCCACCATGCGAGATTTTTTGAAATGTAGGCTGGGTGCCTTATTATAGAGTAAGGGCCGCGCGAGACAATTCCTCTGTTTGTTAAGTTCGAACATTTTGTTCCTAATGCAAATGTTGCACTTACATAAATTCCCAAAAAAAGGATTACAAGAATTCTCATAGCAAATGTTAATATGTCATTTGAGAAGAGGGCGTAGTCGTTTGCATACCATCCTACGTACTTTGTGAAAAATGAGTTGAACGGCGGGTAACAGATTAGTGCAACTATCCACCCAATGAAAGTTGGTTCTACTGAAATTATTTTATTTTTTAAAAATCCTGCTTCAGTTGCATAACCAAATGCAAACCAGAGTGTATCAAGTAAAAAGATTGCTGCTAAAATTAAGGGGTAGGTTAAATTATTAAAAATTTTAATTGAGAAGAATGAATCTGCTTGAAAAATTTTTGGAAGTTGTGATTTTATTGCAAAGAAATTTGCTAACACAAAGTTAATCATTATTGGGAGAAAAAATATTTTAACTAAAACAAAAAGGAAAGCAATTTTTTCAGATTTTTCTATTTTTACTTTTTCTATTTTGTTTTTTGAAATTATTGTTTGAAGGTTTTGTAATATTTTTTTTAATAAATTAAAAATTAATTGACCTTTTGTTTTTTTGATTTTTGTCGACGGTATTAAGAGATAATAAATTAATCCTCCAATTGTGTATATTATTGCTATGAAGAAAATTATTTGAATTGTTTGTTGTTTGAGAAAATCTTTGTAATAAGGTAGAGTTTTGTAAATTAAAAATGCAAACCAGATGAGAATTAGGTTCAAAATATAACCTTTAAATTTTTGAAAACCTCTTTTCATTTTTAATAAAAGATTTTTTAGTTTATAAATTTAAAGAGTAAAATATTTAATGTTGTTCTTTGTAAGTTTTTTATGGAAGAAAATACAGAAAAAGAATTTTCTAAGTCGTTTGCTGAAATGTCATCGAACGATTGGATGGTTGGGGATTTTCATATTCACTCTCGGTTTTCTCGGGCGTGTAGCAAAAATATTGATATTCCAACTTTAGTTAAGTGGGCGAAAGTAAAGGGATTAAATATTCTTGGAACAAGTGATTTTACTCATCCTGTTTGGCTTGGGGAGATTAAGAAGTTGTTAGTTTCGAATGGAAAAGGACTTTATTTTTATGAGGATTTTCCTTTTATTCTTAGTGGAGAGATTTCTTTAATATATACTCAGGGTCGGGGAAGGCGTGTACATTTGCTTGTGCTTGCTCCAAATTTGGAGATTGTTGACGAGATTAATTCTTTTTTGGATTCGCGCGGAAGGCGCGATTATGATGGGCGGCCGATTTTTAAAATTTCTTGCGAGGATTTTGTTAAGGAAATGAAAAAAATTTCTTTAGATATTGAAGTAATTCCAGCACATATTTGGACGCCGTGGTTTGGAGTTTTTGGAAGTAAATCTGGTTTTGATAGTTTGAAAGAAGCTTTTGGAGAGCAATTTGAAAATATTAATGCAATTGAAACTGGAATTAGTTCAGATCCTCCAATGAATTGGAAAATTAAAGAGCTGAATGAAAAGTCGATTGTTAGTTTTTCTGATTCACATAGCTTTTGGCCGTGGAGGCTTGGGCGCGAAGCTACGATTTTTCAAAAGACAGATTCTTATTTGGAAATTATTAAACAAATTAGGGAAAATAGTTTTTTAGGAACAATTGAAACTGATCCGGGTTATGGAATTTATCATTATGATGGTCATCGTAATTGCAATTTTTCGTGCGCGCCAGAAAAAACAAAAGAGCTAAATGGAATTTGTCCAGTTTGCAAGCGCACTTTGACTTTAGGTGTTGATTATCGTGTTTTAGAGCTTGCATCAAATCCTGAAAATTTTAAACCAGCAGGCGCAAAGTTTTTTTACAAAATACTTCCTTTACACGAAGTTATTGCGCTTTTTTTACAAAATGGAATTCAGGCAAAAAAAACTTGGGAAATTTATAATAGTTTAATTAAATTATTTGAAAATGAATTTAATGTCTTATTAAATGTTTCAAAAGATGATTTTATTAAAGTAGGAATTAATAATTTACTTATTGAATTAATTTTAAAAAACCGCGAGGGTAAAATTAAAGTTAAGCCTGGTTATGACGGAGTTTATGGTAAGACAGTTTTAGGCGAAAAGCAAGTTACTTTGGGTTAGTGTTTGTTCTAATAAATTTATAATGTGCTTCTTTTGTTTTTGTTTTGCAAATTGGACAAAAATTTTTTAAAGTGTATCTTTTACAAGAAGGACATTTTTTAAGTTTCATATAATTCTTAAGTGTTTATTTTTTTTAAATTTGTGTAATCCTAGAAAAATGGTTATTATTTTAGATTAATTAAATATTCTTTAAGGCGTGGATTAAAAGTAGTTTGAAAGTATTTTTCAATTTCTTCTGGGTCGACCCATTTTAGTTCTTTTATTTTATTACCGTCTGGTTTTTCTTGTCCTGAAAAAACTTCTGTTAAAAAATAGATTAAAATTAAGTCCTCTTTTTCATTCATTATTTTAGAAAATACTGCTCCGAGATTTTTTACTTCATAGCCTGTTTTTTCTTTAATTTGTTTTTTTAGTGCCCTATCTACTTCGTCGCCATTATTTAATCTTCCACCTGGAAAGCACCAGGTTAATTTTGGAATGTAAGGATCGTTTTCTCTACGCCCAATTAATATTTTCTTTTTTGCAGGATCATAGATTATTCCCAAAACTACTGCGTTGAATTTTTGAATCTCTTCCATATTTTTTGAATCAAATTTCTATATTTAAGTGTTTTGTTTTTAATGTTTTTATTTTTTAGTGAATTTTTATAATAGTTTTACTTCTCAATAATGCTAAAATTTAGAGATTGTTTTTTTGAGTCATCTTCGATGTTTTTTAGAATTTCATTTATTTTTTGGTCTGCTTTTTTTGCATCTTCTGAAGAAACTTTGATTGAATATTTACCTGCAGAGATATATTTTATTTTTGCTTTTTTAATTTCTTTTAAGATTTTTTTTATTAATGTTATTCCATTTTCTTTTTGAGTTGAAAGAGAAAAATCTTTTTTTATTTCTATTTCCCTTTTTCTTTGTGAATTTAAAATTTCTAGAATTTTTTTACAGTTTTCTTTTCCAGTTAATTTTTCTAATTGTTTTGAATTTGTTTTTGCTTCTTCTAAAAATTCATAGATTGTACTGTTTTTTAGAATTTCGGCTGTTAATTTTTCTGTTTTTTCTTTTAAAACTGTTTTTAAAATGCTCTTATAACTTTTTTCAGATTTGTATTTTTCTCTTATTTCTTTTTGTTCTTTTGGAGTTACTCTTCGCAGGGAAAGGTCTATGTGGTTTCCGTTGATTCTTAGTACTTTGCAGATTATTCTTTTTTTTGGAACAACATAATTTCTTATATTTCGTATTCTTCCTGGCGCGACTTCGCTTAAGATTATGCTTCCTGTCCCATTGCCATCAATATTTACAAGTACTACTGCTCCGGCTATTTTTTCAACTGTGCACATTACAATGTCGCCTGTTTCAAGATTGTGTGCCATGTAAATTAAGATATTAGAGAGTTTTTAAGAGTTGTGATAAAGAATATAAATTATTAAAAAGATAGATTTTATTTGATCGTTATGGTGTTGGAACGTTTTTATTCCACTAAAGAAAAGTTGGAGCAGTATACTTTGCCCCAAAAAGAATGGGATTTACTTGAACTTGAAAATGATGTTTTTCATAAAAATAATCGTGTTTCTGTAAAAGGGGGAAATTGGATGAATAATAGAAATCAGCAACATAATCTTTCTAAAATAGAAGATGTTGGCCACCCTCTTTTGTTTGTTGTTCCAGCAGATATTCTTGATAGTTTGTTGAGGGGAGCTATAGAATGGAGTGCTAGAGATTGCCCTTTTGAACCTAATGCTTTTGTTTCTGGACAAAGACTTTTGCTTGATAGTAGTATGAAATTTAATCCTGGAACCCCTAATAGAGAATCACTTCCTCCTTGGGAATTAAGTGTTTTTTGTGTTCAGTACAAAAGGTTGGGGAGCGGGATATATAAGAGATACCAAGGGGAAATTGCCTCCCTTTCTGAATGTGATTGTTTAACAACTCACTTAGATTAAACCTTTACCATTTCAACCTCAAGATTTTTTTTAAGAAGATTAATAAATTGTGTTTCTTTTTCTTGAGAGATATTTGCGCCTGCAGCGAATTTGTGGCCGCCGACTTCTCCGCCGATTTCTGTTACAACTGAATTTAAAACTTCTCGGACGTTTCTTCCTGTTCTTCCAACGTTTCTTGCAGAGATTTTTATTTTGTTTTCATAATTTGCCATTCCAATTAAGATTGTTCCTTCTTCATAAATAGAGGAGTTTGAGAGAATGCTTGTTATTGTTCCAATCATTGTGTCTTTTATGTTTTCTTTTGCATTTATGATTGTAAATCCGTTGCCTTCTATTTTTTTCGCATTAGACGCATACCTTAATCCTGAAATAAGTTTTTGTTTATATTTTATATGAATTGATTCAGCTCTTTTTTTTGCAGAATTTATTTCCATTAATAATTGGATTGCTATTGAGGGATTGCCAAATCTTGAACAAGCGTTTACCATGGCACTTAATTCTCTTGCATCTTCTAGTTTATTATATAATTTTAGTAAGAAAATGTCTCCTACAATTTCGGAAGATTTACATTTTGGATTTCTTAGCATTATTGCTGTTACTAATTTTTCCATTTCTTCTTTTTCTAATTCTATTATGCTTTTGTATTTTTTATTTTTCAATTCTATTCCTGTTTCCCTTAATAATTCAATTACTCCTTCAATATTTCCTGTTACTCCAGGGATAAATGGTTGTGAAGAAAATTCTAATGTTCTGTTCAATGGTCTTGTCGATGGATAAATTAATAATCCTCTTTTTCTTTTTATTTCTCCGTTTTCTAGAATGTTATTATTTAGTTTACCAATTTCTTTTTCAAGCATATCTCCAACCATCCCTAGGATCGCGAGTTTTGCAAGTTCTTTATTTTCTTGTAAATGGTTTGAAAAAAGATAAGTTAAACTTGAGCCGCTGATTTTTTGTTTTTTATGGAGTTCTGGATTTATTATTTCTACATTTTCTGGAATTTCTTCTATAATTTCGTGATGGTCTATAATAAAAACTTTTTCAATTTTTGATTCTTTTATTTGATTTAAATTTCCTGAAGCTAAATCTAAAAATAAAATTGGTTTATCTTTTGGCAGATCTCTTATAAATTGTTCGTCTAAAGATTTTATTATTTTTATTGAAAATCTTTTGTCAATTTTTTTTAAAGTTTGAATAATTATTGCAGCAGAACTTATTCCATCTGTGTCAAAATGACTTATTATTTGAATTTCTTTTTCTTTAATTGATTTTTTAAATTCTTCTACAACGAATTTTATTTGTTCCTCTAAAGAATTTTTTATTTCACCCATTTTTTAGAATGTGTTTTATTTTAAAGGGATTTTATTATATTTCTTGAGCTTTCTAAGTTGTGAGTAAACACGGTCTTTTTCCCTTTTTGCTCTTTTGTCTTGTTTGTTTGTTTCAAAATGTTTTTTTATTTTTTCTAATTTTTCTTCTATATTTTTTAAATCTGGATTAATATAAGTATTATTTTCTTTTAAAATTTTAGATATTTTTTTAGAATGTTCTTTTGGATGAATTCCTTCTTTTCTTAAGGTTTCTCCTATTTTTTCTGAGGTTAATCCTGTCTTTGCTAATTCCAAGACTTTTTTTTCAAAGTCTTGTTCTGTTGTTTTTTTGTTAAGGATTTTTTTCTTTTGCATTTTTATGAATCGATTCTTCGCTTTTTAAAGGTTTTTGTGCCTGGAAATTTATTTAAAGTTTGTTTGGTTTGGTTTTTTATGGCAAAAGTGGATGGCAGAATTATGGAAAATCCTTTGAGAAAAGCTAGGGAGAATAAAGGAGATTATGGTTTTTTAGATCTTCTTACAAAGAAAGAGAGAACCGAGCTTGATGCAATGATTGAAGTAATTGAAGAATATGAAAAAAGGTTAGGGAGTCCAAGCAATCCAAGTCAAGAGTGTCTTAATAGCGAGATTAATTATTATTCTAATAAACATTAAAAACATATTTAATGTATTATTTTATTTAATTTTATGGAAAATAATAAAAATTATATAATTAATAAAGAAAAATTAAGAGAGAGAATTTTTAGTTATTTGGAAAATAAAGATAAAGTTTGGTGGGCTGTTGAAAGATTTAGAGAAAAATTAAAAAAAGAAGATTATTTTGGTGCTTACGGGATTTTTTTAGGTACTCCCTCTTTGGCTTTTGTTTATTTTTATTCTAGTAAAATTTGTAATCGTCAGGGTTTTTTTTATGAAAAAGTTCTTGATGTTTTTAGCAACATAGACTCTTCTTGGGCTGATGATTTTAATGATTCTATTTGTCGTGTTGAAAATATTGCATGTAGGAAAATTGAAAAAATGATTTGTAGTTCAGAAATTTTGGTGAAAAAGAATGCTATTAGTGAGTTTGTGATTGGTAACTGAAACATATTTAAATATTGATTTCTTTTTTTTGTTATGGTTAAAATAATTGGGGTGGTGAGTTTAAAGGGAGGTGTTGGAAAGACAACTCTTACTTCTGCGTTGGGTGAGGCTTTGGCTGGTTTTGGAAAAAAAGTGCTTCTTGTCGACGGTAATTTGTCTGCACCGAATTTAGGATTGCATTTTAATATTGTTGACCCAAAATTTAGTTTACATCATATCCTTGATAGAACTGCTAAGCCAAGTGATGCTGTTTATGCGTTAGATCGATTTGATGTTTTGCCTTCTTCACTTTTTAGGAAGCTTGTTAATTCAAGCCCTTTGAAATTAAAAGATAGGCTTGGTTATTTGAAAAATAAATATGATGTGATTGTTCTTGATTCTTCCCCTGCACTTGATGACGAGACATTGGGGGTTATGCTTGCTTCTGACGAGATTATTGTTGTGACTACAGCAGACCATCCTACCTTATCAAATACTATGGGTGCTGTTAAACTTGCGAAACAGCGAGGCACACCAATTGTTGGGCTTGTTTTAAATAAAGTTTATGGAAAAGATTTTGAACTTTCATTAAAAGAAATTGAGGAAACTATTGATGTTCCTGTAATGGCTGTTGTACCTCATGATCTGAATGTTTTGAAAGCACTTTCTAATTTTGAAGCAATGAATTCTTATAAGCCGAATTCAAAAGGTGCAGAAGAGGTGAGAAGATTAGCTAGTATTTTAATTGGTGAAAAATATTCTGCGCCGAAGCTGAGGAGATTTTTTGGTTGGATAAATCCTGAAAGACAGGAAATTAATCGGCAAGTTTATTATGATGAAGTTTTCAGAAAGTAGGATTTTTTAAAAAGGATTATTTTGCAACCCTTCTTTTTGTATTTTTTAAATTTAGTTAATTTTTTCATTTGAGGGATCTATCTCAAATTTGGGATGGTTAGAGTTTAATTGATTCCCCCATAAATAGGCCCATTAAGAACTTTTTCATTCTCCCCAAAATTAGTTGGAACATTTCTTTCTCTTTGTCTGAATTTTCGCGAAGACATCTCTCTAATTTGATTAATAGTATTCTGAATCTGTTCAAAAGTCAAATCTTCAGATAAATATCTTGGCATAAGTCTCATCATAAGAAAATAATCTGGATTCACAGTCTTTAAGATATCACTATCACCATTTCCATGAATTTTCTCGTGATAAAAAGAATAATCTCTTCTAAATTTTTCATTTCCTACAAGAAGATTATATAATCTCGATCCTGCTGTAGGAATAACCATACCCACATACATCTTTCTTAAAAATTCTCCTTCTCCCGGGCCACCAAATCTATCCAAAGCCTGCCTCGCAAATTCTTTATTTTGTTCGAGAGAAAATTTGCTCTCCCCTTGCCCCCCCAATAAAATAGGAATATAAAAATCTATTCCCGCTTTTGCAAAAAGAGAAAATTTTTTATGTATACTTTCAAAATTCAGCTTCCCAATCTCATCAAAATTTAATGTGGAATACAACTTTCCCATTAAAAAAAGAACAGTTTGATTCACATTCTCTAAACCTGGAAAAGCAGTTTTAGTGTTAAGACCTTTCAAAATACCCATACTTTCACTATCCACAAAATCTAATCCTGTGTAAAATCTAAAAGAAACTTTTCCTTCCAACCCCCTAGGCCTGGCCCTCAAAAGTTGTTTGGGATAATTCCCAACAAGTACATCATCACCTGTCTCAAAAAAATAATTAACACCATATCCTTCAAATAAATGGCTTACTCCTTCCCAAAATTTTTGGGGTTTCATAAGAGTGAGTTTACTATAAGGAGTGGTGCAAAAACTACAAGGTCCTTTCTGCATGGCCTTTATACACCCGCGAACACAAGCAATAGGAAAAGGAGAAATACTAGTAGAATTATAATTCTTCCTAGTTGAATCGTATGGGAACATCTGTTGATCAAAGCCCTCAAAAGAAATACGAGAAATTCTATTTAAGTCAAAAGGAACATAAATTGCAGAATCTAATCGGGGGATGTTTCCCCTCAAAATCTCCACCATAGCTCCTTCTCCTCCCCCTCTAACAACATAATCAACAAGATTTTTTCTCAACAAATTTTCTGCATGGGCCGCAGCATCAACATTTCCCTTAACAATCGTAGCGTTAGGATTATATTCTCTAACAATTCTCGCAGTTCTCAAAGCCTGCTGAGAATTATAATAAAGGCGACTAATTCCTACCGCCCCATACTTGGGGTCTCTAATTGCCTTATCAACCAAATCAGGAGTATATCTTTCATCAAGAACAGTTACTTCAACTTCCGGCAAATTTTGTCTCAAAGCCTCCCTAAGAAGAAGTAATCCTAAGGGAGGAGACTCAATTTCATACCCAGAGTCAATACTCCTATATAAATCATCGTTTTTAGGAGAAACAAACAAAACAGATTTAGTCAAAGACATTTCAGCTCTCCTTTAAAGAATCGTTTATTATTGATTCTTGTTCAACCCCTAAAAAACTTACAAATTGATTTCTTTTATCCACAAGAATATTTCTTGGATGAATTTTTTTATCTGTCCAACAAAAAGCCATAACAATTATTTCATCTCCCGGTTTAATTTTATGTGATGCAGCACCATTCATAGAAATAAGTTCTGGATTACTGCCTTCAATAACATAAGTCCAAAGCCGTTCACCATTAGTATTATCCACAACCAAAACTTTCTCTCCCGGCCACAAATCAACAATCCTAGTTAACTTTCTGGGCAATGTAATTGATCCAAGATAATTAATATTGGCTTCCGTAACAATAGCGTTATGTATCTTTGACTTTAAAAGAGATCTCATTTTAATCACAATTTAGCAGGCACCCCGGCTATATTTAATAGCTTTTCCAGATTTTTGCCAAAAAAAGGTAAAATTTATAAATAAATTCCCTCATATATAAAAATGTCAGAATTAAATTTACTAGATAAGAAATTGCTCTATGAATTGGATTTGGATTCTCGCCAGACTTTTCAGCAGCTTGCAAGGAAATTGAGAATTGGTCAGGAAGTTGTGAGATACCGGTTGAATCGAATGTTAGACACAAAAATTATTGAAGAATTTATGGCTGTGATTGATACAGGAAAATTAGGTTTTTATCATTATGAGACATATTTTAGATTTTATAAATTGACTGAACCAAGAGAAAAAGAACTTATAAATTATTTGAAGCGTTTGAATAATCTTTTGTGGATTTCAAGTTGCAACGGCCATTATGATTTGGTTTTTTCTGTTGTTGCGAAAGATAATATTCATTATTCAGAAATTATTTCAAAGATTACAAATAAATATGGGGAGTATATTGCAGAAAGAAATATTCAGGCCACGATAAAAATTCCTCACTTCACTAGGTCATACTTGCTTCCAAACAAAAAACCAAGAGAAATTTATTTTTCAAGTTCAAAAGATAAATTAAAAATAGATAAAAAAGACTTTAAGATTTTGAAAACAATCATGAACCATGGAAGAATGCCAATAATTGAAATTGCTTCAAAGACAAAATTAAGTGAAGATGTTGTAAAGTATAGATTAAAACAGTTGAGAAAAAAACAAATTATTCAGACCTTTCGGCCGAGAATAAATAAAGATAAAATAAACAGATTGCTTTATCAGATTCTTTTTACTTTCAAGAATTTAAACGAAGGATTAAAAAATCAATTTATTGAATTTTGCAAGGGTTTTGGAAATGTTGTTTATGTTTTGGATACAATTGGCAAGTTCGATTTGATTATTGAGTTAGAACCTAAAGATCAGGATGAATTTAATGAGACTCTAAGAAAAATAAGAAATGAATTTGCAGACAAAATAACAAATTATGAAATAATAAATATAACTAAAGAACACCAAATGGATTATTTTAAAGTTGATGAAAAAGAATATTTTAATATCAAAACCCTTATAAATTAATTCGAATTCTATTTTTTAGAGCCCTGTAGTACATGTAAGGCACCAAGGTTCCTTAATAGTCAACTTCCTTTTAGTGTGGTTGTGAGTGTACACAGAGCAAAGCACAGAGCCCTGTAGTACAGTGGTCAAGTATGGTGCCCTTTGGAGGCACAGACCCAGGTTCGAATCCTGGCAGGGCTACTCATGATTAACTACAAAAGAAATAATGCCTAAATTTGATAGGGTGATAATTCGGGTGGATTATTAGTTAAAGGGGGGATGGAAAATTATTTAAGGGCTTTTTTACTTGAAATTTAGAGGTGTTAGCACCTCAAGATGCTTAATTCTTGAAAAATACAATGATAGAAACACCAATAATTTGGAACATAACAAACAAATGCCCTTATGATTGTTCTTTTTGTTGTTTGGATGCAAATAGTCCAGTTCAAGATATTTCTTTAGAAGATAAGTTAAAGATTGTGAGGAATTTAGATTCAGATTCAATAAGGATAGATGTTTCAGGAGGAGAACCTTTAATTGACGAAGAAAATATTCTTGTGATGAGAGAATTAGCAAAAAAGTTTGGAAGGGATAAAGTTTCTATAACCTCTACTGGCAAAGGATTAGTAAGAGTAAACTTAAAAGAGCTTGGAAATTATGTTTCTTAAGTTGGATTCACATATAATTTTCCTTTTGAGCCTTCTCCAGATAGACCTGCAGGTTATAATCAACATAATCTTGAATTAGCAAGAAAAGTTTCAAGAGAAGGAATTAAAACAATGGCCCAGACACCTTTAACTAAATCAAACACGAGCCCTTTGACTATCGAACAAATTTACCTAAATCTAAAAGAATCTGGGATAGATAATATTTTGTTAATTAGATTTTCTGAATCTGGAAGGGGAGATTCAAGGAAAGATTTATGTTTAACCCAGGAGGAAGTGAACAGAACAGTAAGGTTTTATAGGGGGTTAGAATCTTCTTATGGTTCTCCTAAGATTAAAATCACCTCTACAATAAAAGGGAATTTATTGGGAAAAGTTTTAACTTCCTTAAATATCTCTAATAATGGTTTGCTTTTGTCTAATCCTTGGAGTTATGATTCTCAAGGCAGACCTATGGGAGAATATGTTTTAGGAGATTTAACCAAAGAAAAACTTTCTGATTTAGCAGGAGCAAAAGTTTATCAAAGATTTTTAACTCAATTGAGGAGGAATATTTAAGATGAGAATAAATGAAATAAATGTAAAATCAGTTATCACAAAAAGCAATCTCCCTGAAGCAGATTTTGTAATTAACCCTTATGTTGGTTGTCAACATTCATGCATTTATTGTTATGCAGATTTTATGAAACGATTTACAGGTCATGCTGGAGAAGATTGGGGAAATTTTGTAGATGTAAAGATAAATGCTCCAGAAACTATTGATCCAAAAAAAATTCCCAAGGAAGCTTTACTCCTTTTTGGTTCGGTTACTGATCCTTATCAACCAATAGAATCTAAATATAAAATTACAAGAAGCTGTTTAGAAAGATTATTAGAATCTCAACCAAATCTTGAAATTTTAACAAAATCCCCTTTGGTTTTGAGGGATATAGATTTATTAAAACAGTTTAAACATTTAAGGGTTGGCATTTCTATTGGAGTATTGGACGAAAAACTATCTCGTGAACTTGAACCTTATGTTGCTTCCCCTAAAAAAAGAATAGAAATTCTAAAAGAATTAAATAATGCAGGAATCGAAACCTATCTTTTTGTTTCTCCTATCTTTCCTGAAATTTCAGATATATCTTCATTATTAGATTCTGTTGAAGGAAATGTTGGAGAGGTCATGTTTGAAAATTTAAATATTCGAGCAAATAATCGAGAAAGAGTCTTAGATTTTATAAAAAGAAATAAGCCCGATTTAGAAGAATTTTATTTGGGATTGCAAAAGAATGAGCGTTATTGGAATAGTTTAAAAGAAAAGATATCCCAAGAATGTGAGAAAAGAAAAATTAAATATAAAATATTTTTTAATCATGGAAAAAAAGACTAAAGAACAATTAGCAAGATTTTTACAGGTTGCAAAAAAGAAAACATTTGCATCAGTAATCTCTATTCCTAAATTTTACAAAGATAAAAGTAAAGAATATGTTTATAGGGAGGGAAATTGGGTATATCGAGATAGGTATTATGGTTCGGAAGTAGATACTGGACAAGAACTAGTTTTTCACAAAGAAAGATTAATCTGGTCTATGTCTTATCGTGGAGGGATGCTTGATTCTAAAAAAGGTCTTTCTAAAAAATGTTTCTCTTTTTTAAAAAAATGTTTGAGAAATGCTCCAATAGATTTTCCAATTCGGGGACCCTCCAATTTTGAAGAAGGGAATTTTAAATATGAAAATTTGTGGCAAGGAAGTTTAGAAGATTTTGTTGGAGAAGAAAAAATATTCTTAAATGGGGAACAAATTTACTTTAGAAATTATCTTGGAGGTTCAGGAGAACCAAGAAGTTTAAGATAATTTTCATTTTTCTCAGTAAACATTTATTAATGAGTAAGGTTTTATTTTGCTGTAAAATGTTAAAAAGTAATAAAACAAAAAAGAGTAAAATTGGTTCGAAGGTAACGATTTCCCGTCGAGGAAAACGCAACGGATTAAATATTTCCTCTACTACCGACGACCTAAGACCTAATTCCAAAATGGCTCGGATTACGAATCCTGGCGGGGCTATTAAATAGGTTTATAAATTTTTAATTTCCCTTTTTATATCTCCCTCTTTTTTCAACAGCACTTAATCTTTCGAGAATTTTTTTTGATTCTTTTGGATTTAATGATTTATATCCAGATTCGATAGCTTTCCAAAATGGTTCATAGTGCTTGTAATGTTTTGCAGCGAGAGCTTGTTTTAAGAGGTGCAAGTCAACTGCTTTGTCTTCTATTTTTTTTGAGATGTAACCTAAGCCAAAATCAATGAAGAATATTTTTTGCCCAATTAAAATCATATTTGAAGTTGTTAAGTCTCCGTGAATAATGTCTTCTTGATGGAGTTTGAAAATATCTTTGCCTATTTTTTTTGTAATTTGAAATTTGTTTTTTAATGTGTCTAGACAATTAGAAAGTTTTTTGCCGTCGATAAAAGGCATTTTTATTATATTTTTTTCTTTTGTTTTTTCTGGAATTGGGCAGTTGATCATTTTTGAAGCTTTTTCCAATAATTTTTTTTCAGATTTTGTTCTTGATCTTGTTATTTTGTTGTCTAGTTCTTTTATTCTATAGGATTTTGATGTTCTGAATTTTATTATTTTATTTTTTTCTAAAAAGATTTTTGCTTCAGCACCCTGTGATATTAATTTCATAGTTATTTTATCCTAATAATATTTATATAGTTTTTATTGTTTTTAAGATTATGAAAAGATTGGCTTGTTTTTTAGTTGCAGGATTTTTGGCTAGTTCTTGTATAAAATCAACTTTTAAAATCGAAGGAGAGGCGGGGGATGAAGAATCTTTTTCTGAAGGATGTGAGATTTCTGATTGGGCAAGACCACTATATGATTCTGTTTATTCTGATTGTGATGCTTTGGAATTTATTATAAATAAGGTCCCTCCAAATTATGCAAATATTGTAGCGAGCGCGGTTGCAGAGGGAAAGTACAGTGTTGAAAGATTAATTAGTGATTTTAGTTCTGGATTGGATGAAGAAGAGCTTGTAGAAAAAATGAATTATTTTAAGGATGGAAAATGAATTAACTATTGCTCAGGCTTTGAAATTGGCTGTTGAAAAACATAATCAAGGAAATTTGCAGGAAGCAAAAAATATTTATGAAAAAATTTTAGAAAAAGATAAAACAAATTCTGATGCTTGGCATTTATTGGGGTTGGTCTTTTTTCAGTTAAAAGATTATGTTTTAGCAATTGAGAAAATAAAAAAAGCAATAGAATTAAATTCAAATAGTGCTCTTTATTTTGGAAATTTAGCAATGGTTTACGACGCTGTTGGCGACGAAGAAAATTCTACAAAGTGTTTTGAAAGAGCCTTAGAAATTAATCCACACTACAATAAAGCACATCTTGCTCATTTTAATTTAGGAATTTTTTTTAGAGATAAAGGGGAATTTGAAAAAGCTTTGGAGCATTATGATGCCGCAATAAAATTAAAAAATGATTTTTTTGATGCACGCTGGAATCGCAGTCTTGTTTTACTTTTTTTAGGAAGATTTGATGAGGCTTGGGAAGATTATGAATGCAGATTTAAAAAAGATAGTCCGACAGATTTAAGAATTTTTAATAAACCAAAATGGGATGGAAGTTTTTTGAATGGTAAAAAAATTTTGGTTTTGTCTGAACAAGGTTTTGGAGATAATATTCAGTTTGTTCGTTATATTTCTTTAATTAAAGAAAAAGGAGGTTACGTTATTTTAGAATGTAAAAAAGAAATTAGGAAATTATTTCAAGGTTTTGTTGGTGTCGATGAATTTGTTGACAAGACAGAAGATTTTTCTAAAATTGATTTTGATTGTTATATTCATCTTATGAGTCTTCCAGGAATTTTTAAAACTAATTTGAAAAATATTCCTAAAAAAATTCCTTATCTTAAACCAGATTCTTTTCTTGTCGAAAAATTTAAAACATTTTTTGATAAAACTAAATTTAATATTGGTATTGTTTGGGCAGGAAATCCAAACCAAGTAAATGATAAAAATCGTTCTACAAGTTTTGAGAATTTTAAAATTTTAAATGGAATTCCAGAAGTTAAATTTTATTCTCTACAAAAAGGAGAGGCAACAAATCAAATTTTTGGAACCGAAGTTATTGATTTGTCGAGGCAGATAAATGATTTTAGTGACACTGCCGCAATTATTGAGAATTTGGATTTAATTATCAGTGTTGATACTAGTGTTGCTCATTTGGCAGGGGCTCTTGGAAAACCGACTTGGACTCTTTTAACTTTTATTCCTGATTGGCGTTGGTTTTTTAAAGGAAAAAATTGTGTTTGGTATCCAAGTATGAAATTATTTAGGCAGAAAAAATCTGGAGATTGGAAATCTGTTTTTGAAGAAGTTAAAATAGAATTGGAAAAATTGGTTAGAAAGATTTAAAATCGCATAACTTTTCTTTTTCCGAATTTTTTTGCGAGCTTCATTAATTTTTTTTGGTCGAGTCCAGAGTTCATATTCATATTTGCACCATCTTTAATAAGTGATGTGAGCATGTCATATTGTTTTAGCAAACTTTTGATGTTAGAATTGTTTACTCCTGCACCTTTTGCAATTCTGTTGATTCTTGAGTTTCCGGTTTTTTGTCTTTTAGAATTTCTGGATTTTCTAATTCTTCTGGAGTCATTGATTTTATTATGTGTTCCCATCTCGAAATTTTTTCTTGTTGGGCATTTAATGCTTCGTCAGGAATTTTCGCTTTACCTAAGCCAGGAACCATGTTTTTTATTTTGTCCATTCCTCCTAGAGAATTCATTGATTTTACTTGTTCGATTACATCTTTTAGTGAGAGTTTTCCTTGTTGTAATTGTTCTTGGATTTTTTGTTGTTCTTTTTCATTTGTTACGGATTTTATTTTTTCAATTAAACTTTCCAAGTCGCCCATTCCTAAAAGTCTTGAAAGAAATCTTTCAGAATCGAATGTTTCTATATCATTAATTTTTTCTCCGTTTGTTATAAAATAGACTGGCGCTGAAGTTTGTGCGCATGCAGTTAATGCTCCTCCGCCTTTTGCAGTTGAATCCATTCTAGAAATTATTACTCCTGAAATTTTTACTGCTTCTTGGAATTCTTGGGCTTGTTTTTTTGCAGCTTGCCCAACATCAGCAGGCATTACTAAAATTTTTTCTGTTGGTTTTATTATTTTATCTAATTCTTTAATTTCTTTAATTAATTCTTTGTCAAGCATATGTCTTCCTGCAGTATCAATTAAAATTACTTCATAATTTTCTAATTTTTTCTCAAAATGTTTGTAAATTTTTATTGGGTTTTTTTCTTCAGGCAGGATAAAACAATTTAGGTTATATTTTTTTGACATTTGTTCGAGCTGTTCTGGTGCTGCAGGCCTGTGGACGTCTAGACCAATTAGTGCAATTTTTTTTCCGCGTTTTGCAAAATAATTTCCTAACTTTGCTATTGTTGTTGTTTTTCCTGCACCATAAAGTCCGAGAAACATTATTTTGTTTTGTGTTTTTTTTAATTCAAGTTCTTTTTTTTCTCCAAGAATTTTTACAAGTTCTTCGTGCAGAATTTTTATAATGTGTTCTTTTTTTTCAATGTTTTTTATTCTTTCATCTAGTGCTGTTTTTTTTATTTTGTCTGTTATTTCTTTTACTAATAAAATATTTACATCTGCTTCAATTAATGCTCTTTGTAGGTCTCGCACAATTGTGTCAACTAGGTTTTTGTCTAGAAATATAGCGTTCGCTATTTTGTCTGTTGCTTTTTTTAATACTTGGCCTAGTTTTTCTAGCATTGCGAGGACACCTACGGTTTCCTTCGCGTAACCTTCCCTCTCGGCGCGGAAAAATGATTTCTTACTTTGCCTCCGACGGAAATCGCGCGAGGAGATTTAAATTATATAGAAACGAGAATAATGAGAGTTATTAAGTTTTTGGGTTTAGATAAATATTATAGTTATGGCCTTCTTCATCTTCCGAACATCTTATTGTTCTGGGTTTTTCCTTAAGATTTGTTCTAAAAAAGGAAAATCCTTTTGGAAAATTTACATCTGTAATGTTTCCTTTTAGTGGATAAATATCAATAATTAATTTTTTAGAATCTGTTTTATCTGGGTAATATTCTACTCCTAATTCTAGTCTTTGGGGGATGATGCTTCCAGAAGGCATTTTTTCTAATGCTTTTTCCAATTTCTTTCTCGTATCCCAATCTTTTTGATATTCGTGTATATAACACCTTTCTAATATTGAAATGCTCATAAAAAAGATATTTATTATTTCTTTTTAAGAATTATTGTTTTATGAAATAGATATTTTAAAGTTAAGTTTTTTGGTAGAAAGATTTATAATGTTTTTTTCTTGGAGTTTTTTATGATCTGGGATAGAATTGGGAAACTTTTTCAAACAAATGACTTTTATATTGAAGATGGATGTTTTAGAAAGAAGTTTGGAGTGAGAGATTATCCTGCTTTATTTTGGGGATTTTTGGATAGGAAACCAGTTATGTCTGCTAGAGATAGATATGAAAGAGAAAAAACCCATATTTTAAATTTATCTGGAAAGGGATTGAATACTCCTGTTTTGATGAATTTTTATGATAGAGAATTAACATTGGAGATTAAAGTTTTAGATATTACTAGTTTAGTAAACGTTTTTACAGATACAGAAATTTCTTTTGATGATAAATTGTTTTTATATCTTGGAGCTTTGCATCAACTTAAAGGAATTCATGATTTAGATATGTTTCATGGTGATGCTTATCTGAGAAATTTTTTTAGAATTAATAATGGGAGCATTCGCGGGCAAGGAGTTTATACTTGCGATTTTGAACATGTCCGTAAATCCCCTTTTCCAAAAACCACAGATGTTTTGGTAATTACTGCAAATACTATTTCTTTGCTTGGGAATTTTAAAAAAATAGTTAATGGTTTGGAATCTATTTATGAAGATAATTTTAGTTTTCCTTTTGGGATAATTGATAAAGCTTTTTTTAGGGCGCGGTTTGGAGTGGGAAAAGAATTTTTTGATTATTTTTCTAGGTAATTTTTCATAACCCAAGTTCTTCGATGAATTTGTTTTTGTTAAATGGGGTTAGATCATTGTATTTTTGGCCTGTTCCGAGGTAAAGGATTGGTTTTTTTGTGACATAGCCAACTGAGAGTGCTGTGCCGCCTTTTTCATCTGTGTCTGCTTTTGTTAAAATTATGCCGTCGATTCCGATTGA
>Ga0272443_10001512_pt1 | contig 33460 bp, 28 predicted proteins | sample SSMAcet12_FD_193581 | JGI IMG/M metagenome (GOLD analysis project Ga0272443, IMG submission 193581) | Marine sediment archaeal communities from Little Sippewissett salt marsh, Falmouth, MA, United States - SSM-Acet-12 | ecosystem: Environmental > Aquatic > Marine > Wetlands > Sediment ... | reverse complement strand
CCGAGGGGTCCCTGGGGGTGGTCAGGCACTTGTTGATCTTGATTTCCCCGGTCTCGTCGTTCAGCAGGACAAAATCCGTAAAGGTCCCGCCTATGTCACAGCCCAGGCGATAGCACTTGTTCGACATCTCTTGCTCCTGATATTTATGGTCAGGCGTCCCTGGCATGATTAACGGCCGGGTGGAGGTCTGCACACCACCCTCCCCTGCTGTGTCCCTGCGCAGACAGTGCAGGGGAGGAACTCCCGGCCGTTAGCCATGCCAGGGACAGAATACCATCCGGGCCCTCCCATTTCGTCGCCCCGGCGCAGGCCGGGGCCCAGTGGCTTTGTTTCCTAACGCTATGAAAAGACGCTGGATCCCGGCTTTCGCCGGGATGACGAGACGTTTTTTCGGGGCCCTTCAAGGGTTTTCCCGGCTTGCGGAATTTACCCATAGAGAACCCGGACCCCGGCGTTCGCCGGGGTGACGCCAGGGTTTCTTCGTGTCCTTCGTGACTTCTCGGTGCTCTCCGTGTAATTGCTTTTCCATCGCCTGCCCGGCAGCTCCGAGTCACCGCGATGTCGCGATTCCGATTTCGATTTCGGTGAAACCCCGTTGCATGACCCGGAGGAGGATTCCCTCAATACACGCCGTATTGCCTTGTGAAATCCATCATGGCCCGAACGTTTTCCGGCCTGGCGTCGTCCATGGGGGACGCGCTGTCCAGAATAAAGCCGCCGTTTTTGCCCACGGCATCTATCAATCGTTTGCAGTAATCCTTCACGTCATCAGGGCTCCCGGCCCACAGGATGGACAACGGGACATTTCCCCGCAGGCAGACCACGTCCCCGATAACCTCTTTCGCCTTGAAAATATCCGTGGCCTCGAAGTGGTAGACGCACGTTCCCCTGGGGACGTCCCCTATGATCTCGAGGCGACTCGTGCAGTTCCCCTCCCAGAGCACGGCGGGGGTCAGCCCCGCATCCACGAGTCCCCATATGAGCTCACGAAGCGTGGGCCAGAAAAATGTCCTGAACTGATCCTGGGACATAAATCCGTCCAGGCCCTTGTGGATGGGTATGAAGACCCTTGTCGCGCCTCGATCCTTGGCCTTGAGTCCCATTCTCAGCATGACGGGGAGAAGTTTTTCGCAGGCCTCCAGGACCTGATCCGGGTGCCTGAAGAGATCCAGCATGGCCCCCTTCGTCCCCCGGAGAAAGTCCGAGAGCGTGTCGAAGGGCGCCTGGGTCATGGCGCCGTAGTTTGGGGGGAACCCGAACCCGCTCATCCTCCGTGCATATTCCCCACCGCCCTTGACGACCCTTTTGAACTCCACCGCGGCCTTCTGGAGGGCTGTCAGGGCCTCCACCACGTCGTCGTCCGCAAAGCAGGAAAAATCGAAAAACCCGAGATAATAGGAAAGGATGTGGAGGGGCGGAAGCTTTTCAAAGCCCTTGAGGGCGTCAAACGTCCTCGGCCAGTGCTTTCGCAGGACATGGTCCGTGGGATCGGCGAGAAATGACTCGTATTCGTCCGCTCTCATGTACTCGCCTTCCACGTACTGGTATGTGGACATGGGGCCCACGCCGTGACCGGGCCACCTGAGCGCCTTGTATCCAAGCGCGTCCAGGACCGGTCCCAGGAATCGCGTAGCGTAAGGGTTGTCGTACATGTCCGGTTCGTACTCGAGGGTCGTGTCCACCCAGGCTCGAATCATTTCCTGTTCGTCATACATGGCCTGCTCGAGGGTCAGGCCCTTGTTTTTTGCGGGGAAGAACCCGAACATCCCGCCGATGGGAACCCGGTCCGGCGTCCGCAGTGCAATGACGTCGTCTACTCGCTTCTTTCTCTGCTCAAGGAGCTCGAGGTTGGACATGCTTTTCTCTTTAATCCTCCCGCGGGTTGTGTCACTTACTTTGCCGAAAGGCGGAATCCATCGAAACACTGATTTTCTTCATCCCGGCGGAGGCCGGGATCCAGTGTCCTTTCAAAGCCTTATGAACCAAAGTCACTGGGCCCCGGCCTCCGCCGGCGACGAGCAAGGGGTCTTTCGGTTCCCGCGGTGCCGCGATTTCGATTTCGATCAGTTACCTCATGATTCCAGGCAAAAACAAAACAATACTGGGGAAAAGGGTCAAGATGATAATACATACAAAACAAGCCAGCAAAAAATAGCTTGCACTCTTGTAGATAGTCGCAATGCTTATTTCCATGGCAAGGGCTTTGACAACATAGATATTGACTCCCACCGGAGGCGTTATCGCACCCATCGTCGTGACCATGGTCAATATGATCGCAAACCAGACCGGATCGAACCCCAGCGCCATGCCCAGGGGGAAGAATATGGGGATCGTCAAAACCAGAAAGCCCAGGGCATCGACAAAGCAGCCCCCGATGAAGTAAATAGTCAAAACAACTAATAAAATTAAATAGTTCGACACTGGAAGATTTGCCGCGAACTCGGCGAGCTCGAACGGGATCCTGGTGACGGCCATGAAGCGGCCGAAAATGATGGCCCCGGTGACCAGGACGAAGGCCATGCAGGACACCTTGATGGTGTCCTTTATGGAGCTCAGGAAATCCTTCACGCCGATTTTCCGCCTCGGGACGGTGACGAGCAGGGTCAGGAACACACCGGCCGCCCCGGCCTCCGTGGGTGTGAACATTCCCAGATAGAGCCCGCCTATGACCAGGGCGAAGATGGCCACCGCATCGACCAACCCCTTGAGAGAGACGATTTTTTCCATCCACCCGGTCTTCGGTCCTGCGGGCCCGTAAGCCGGGTGCAGCCGGCACAGCACGACGATGGTGAGGACGAAGAGCAGGCCCAGAATGGCGGCAGGCAGGATTCCCGCAAGAAAAAGCTCGATGATAGACTGCTCCGTCTGAAGCCCTATGATGATCAGGATCACGCTGGGGGGCATGACCGAACCCAGTGTCCCGCCCGTCGCCACGGTGCCGCTGCTCAGCCTGGGATCGTATGCGTACTTTTTCATCTGCGGGAGGGCGATGGCCCCCATGGTGGCGGCCGTGGCCGTGTTCGAGCCGCAGATGGCCGCGAAAAGCTCGTCCGCCCCGATGGTCGCGATGGCCAGGCCTCCCCGCCAGCTCCCGAACCAGGTGTAGGCCGTTTTGTAAAGCTTTTCGGCGATGCCCGAATAATACGCCAGGTAGCCCATGAACACGAAGAGTGGAATGGCCGTCAGGCCGTAGTTCGAAAAAGTGTCCCAGAGATCGGCGCTTATCATTCCCATGGCCGCTTCAAAGGAGATCGACTGGGCGAACCCGAAGAAACCCACCACGGCCATGGAAAACCCTACAGGCATGCCGAGGAAGAACAGGCAGAAGAGCAGGACGAAGATACCTATTATCCCGGCTAATTCAGGGGTCATTTTTCATCCCTTTCAGGTTTGAAGAATACATCCAGCATGTCCACGACCAGGACCAGCGAAAGAGCGAAACAGCCGATGGCGACGCAGTAGACAAAGGGGTAGAAGATGATGCGGAGGGTCTCGGTGACCTCCCCGCTGTTTTTCAGCACGGTCCCCCATTTCATGGTTTGATAACCCGCAACGGAAAAAACGAAAACGCACACGATCGAGTTCACCACCGTGAGGACGCGTTTCAGGCCCTCGGGGAAAAAGGAGACCAGGATGTCCACGGAGATGTGCCCGCGCTCCATCTGGGTGAACCCCAGCGCAAAAGCCGTCACCAGGGCCCCGATGAATCCCACCAGCTCGAAGGTCCCCTTGATGGGGACCCAGACGGCCCGAAGGATAATATTGGAGCAGATGAGAGCGACCATCGCCACAAGGGCGAGGCCCGCCAGGCACAGCATGAAGTTGTTCAGACCCCGGCAGACCTTTCGCAGTATCCTCATGAGACCTCCTCTCGCCCCTGCAGGCGGCCGGGTCGCATCGACCCCGGAGCCTCCAGTCGATGCCGCATGTGCGGGAGACCGCCCCCGCTCACGAAACACCCGCTGAAAGCGCGCGCTTCGGGGGGGGGCGGAAAAACCGGTTTAAAGAATCTATTTCGAGTACTTGTCCCTGAACGCCTTTATGTCGCTGATAATTTCCTCGGCCGGGAAACCCTTGGAGGCCGCGTCCTTCACCCAGTCCTGGACCATGGAATCCAGCATGGCGTTCCACTTGGCCAGCTGTTCAGCCGGGGGCTCGATGAACTCCACGCCCTGGGTGCTCTTGGACCACTCGATGGATTCCAGGACGTGATTGTCCATGTAATTCCCGACCCACTTGCCGTGTTCGACAGCCATGTCGTCAATGACCTTCTTGACGTCGTCGGGGAGGGAGTTCCATTTTTTCTCGTTCATGATCACTGAAAAGGGGTAAATGACGGAATTCGTGACCGTCGCGTACTTGCAGGTTTCCGCGAACTTGAAGTCCTTCATGACCTCCAGCGAGGAGAAGAGCCCCTTGACCACGCCTTTCTGCAGGGCTTCCGGCGTCTCGGGCATGGGCATGCCCACCGGGTTCGCACCCCAGATCTTCAATATCTGGGCCGCCATGCCCGAAGCCCGGACATTCACGCCCTTCAGGTCGTCCAGGGCCCTGATCGGGACGCTCATCATGAGGTTCGCCGGCGCCGAGGTGAACATGGTGATCACCTTGAGCCCGTCGAACGCCTTGGGCTGGTATTTCTTGTACACATCGAAAAGCACCTGCCCGGCCACCAGGGAATTGGGCAGCTGGAGGGGCAGGCTGGTGGCGTTCGTCACGATGAAGCGCCCGGGCTGGTAGGCCATGCACATGACCCCCATGTCGGCCTGGCCGAGCTTCACGCCGTCCACCATCATCTTGTCCTTGAGGAGAGACCCCCCGGGATACGTCCTGACGGACACCTTGCCGTTGGTCCTCTTCTCGACTTCCTTTTTCCACTGCTCCATCTGGATGCACGGGAACGTGGGGGCAGGCGACCCCGACGCGTAGTTCAGGTTGATGGTTTCCGCGGCAGCCGGCCGGTCGTGGGGCGCGAGAAAAAGAACCCCCAGCAGGCACACCAGACAAATCCCCCATTTGGCAAAATCCTTCATGGCAACCCTCCTCTTTTCTGAATTGGACAGATCAATAAAAATACTTCTTCCAGAACTCCTCGTCCTCACCCACCCTTTCCTTCCAATATTTGTCGAACCTCTCCTCGAAGAAGGTCTCGAGCCTCTCGAACCACTTCCTGTGGCGCTTTCCGCTCCGCCTTTCCTCCAGGATGTCCGTCAGGAACACGGGCAAGTCCATCACCTTGTCCTTGGGGACATAGGCGCCGGCGCCCTTTTTGACGGCCTTGACCAGGTTCTGCGGGTCCAGGGCGTGGGCCGTCAGCATGAGCGCCGGGATGTCCAGCCGGGTTGTCATTTCCAGGAGGCCGTACCCGTCCACCCCCATGATGTCCAGAACCGCCGCGTCGTAGGACCTCGTCTCCAGAAGGTTTTTCGCCTCCTCGAAGCTCAGGGCCTTGTCCACCTCGCACATGTGAAGGACTTCCTCGATCGAGTCGAGGACGTCGGGCTCGTCATCCACCACGAGGACCTTTTTCCCCTTTAAATCAACAGACGGCTCCATGGTTTTCTCCTTTGCGGCAGCAGGTTCATGCTTTTCTGTTTTCCTGCGCCTTCAATCTCTTTGTTTCCTTCACAAGCCGAACGGCTCACGAATCCCTGTTGTCGAAAACCCGCTTGCTCTTCCTCTCCGAGCGCGGGAGGCCGCCGTAATCCACTATCTCCACGGCGGCGCTCACAAGGATCTGCTTTTTGACGTCCGCCGCGATTCGATCCGAGAGCTCGCGGTCCCCGCCGCCGTCCCGGCCGTTCTCCCGCTCCACGCGGAGGGTCATAGTGTCCCTGCCGTCCTCCCCCCGATCCAGAACGAGCTGGTACTCGCTCCCGATGCCCTCCATGCCCGAGAGGACGTGGTCGACCTGGCCGGGGTAGATGTTCACGGCCCTGAAGATCACCATGTCGTCGGACCGCCCGAGGAGCCGGTCGTGCCTCGGCAGGATCGACCCGCAGGGGCACTCCCCGGGGATCAGCCTCGTGAGGTCGCGCGTCCTGTAACGGATGAGGGGGACCGCCTCCTTCCTCAGGGTGGTGACCACCATCTCGCCCGTCTCGCCCTCGGGCACCGGCTTCAGGGTCTCGGGGTCCAGGATCTCCAGGATGTAGTAGTCCGCCCAGTAGTGGATGCCCGCGTGATGGGGGCAGTCCAGCCCGGCGCCCGGGCCGTAGAGCTCCGTCATGCCGGTGATGTCGTGTATGTCCTCCACCTGGAGGAGGTTCTGGATGCGGGCGCGCATGGCCTCGCTCGAGCGCTCGGACCCCAGGATGACCTTGCGCAGGTTGAGCTGGTTCAAGATGCCCCTCCGGGTCACCTCCTCCGCGAGCAGGAGGGCCATGGAGGCGGTGCACGTCATGACCGTGGTCTGGAAATCGATCATGAACTGGCACTGCATGTCCAGGTTGCCGGGCCCGATGGGGATGGCCATGGCGCCGAAGGCCTCGCACCCCGCCTGGAAGCTCACCCCGGCCGTCCAAACCCCGTAGCCAGAAGAGATCTGGACGCGGTCCTCGCGGGTGAGCCCCGCCACCTCGTAGCAGCGGGCGAAAAAATGTGTCCAGTCGTCGATGTCCTTCTGCGTGTAGCAGAGGACCTTCCGCTTGCCCGTGGTCCCGGAGGAGGCGTGTATCCGGACGACCTTCTCGAAAGGCACGGAGAGGAGAGGGAACGGGTACCCCTCCTGCAGGTCCCTGGAGGTCGTGAACGGCAGCTTTTCCAGATCGTCCAGGGAACGGATGTCACCCGGGGAGAGTCCCGCGTCCCGCATCCTCCTGCAATAGACCTCGGAGCCTTCGAAGGCGTGCTTCACCGTCCACTTGAGCCCCTCCTCCTGGAGGGCCCGCAGCTCTTCGGGCGACTTCACCGTTGGGAGAAACGATCTTTCCAATTTCAGCTCCTATCGGGCAGGCGCCGGGCCATCCCGCGCAAGGCCCGGCGGCCGAGCCTAAAAAATGCCGGCCTCCACGTGCTCCCCGAAGACGTCCCGGAAAACACCGGCCATCTCGCCCACGGTCGCGTAGCACTTGCAGCAGTCCACGAGGAAGGGCATGACGTTCGTCCCGTCGGCCGCCGCGCGCTTCAGGGCGTCCAGGCTCTTTTGAACGGCCGCGCCGTCCCTTTCCTTCCTCAGCTCCCGCAGGCTCTTGATCTGCAGATCCGCCCAACCCTCGTTGTACTCGTGGAGCTCCACCTCCATGTCCACGCCCTCGGTGTACTTGTTGACACCGACCTTTGTCACGGTCCCGTCCTGGAGCTTCTTCTCGTACTCGTAGGCCTGGCGCGCCACCTCCCTCTGGGCGTAGCCCGAGGAAACCGCCTTCACCATGCCGCCCACGTTTTCGATCGCCTTCATCTCCTCGAGGATCCTGTCCTCCATCTGTTTCGTGAGGGTCTCCACGAAGTACGATCCGCCCAGGGGGTCCACCGTGTCCCGCATGCCGACCTCGTCCATGAGCAGCTGGAGGGTGCGGAGCGACAGGAGGGTGGCCCTCTCGGTGGGGATGGTGAAGGCTTCGTCGAAGCTGCAGAGGGCCGTGGTCTGCGCGCCCGCGAGGGCCGCGGCGAGTTCGTAGTAGGCGCCCCGCATGATGTTGTTCTCGGGCTGCTCCTTGGTCATGCCCGACCCGCCGCCGCCGAACAGGCCCCTCAGGAAGAGGGCCTTCTTGTCCTGCACACCGTAGCGCTCCCTGAGCAGCCTGGCCCAGAGCTTCCTCGCCGCCCTGAACTTGGCCACGGTTTCCCAGAGGTTCCCGTAGATGTTCAGGTTGAACGAGAAGCGGCCCACGAAGTCCTCGGCCTTGTAGCCGCGCGCCTCGACGTTGTCGATGTAGGCGAAGGCGATCATGAGGGCGTAGGCGATCTCCTGGGCCGGGGTGGCGCCGGATTCGCGGATGTGGTAGCCGCAGACCGAGACTGGGTTGCACTTGGGCAGGGACTTCATGCTGTACTCGATGGTGTCCCCGATCAGCCGCACCGCCGGCTCCACGGGGTAGATCCACGCGCCCCTGCCGATCATCTCCTTGAGGATGTCGTTCTGGGGGGTGGCGGATATCCGGCTCTTGTCGTAGCCGTACTTTTCGGCGACCGCCTGGTACATGGCCAGCATGATGGAGGCCACCGCGTTGATGGTGAGACCGGACCCGATCCGGTCGAGCTGGATGTCCTTGAAGGCGATCTCGAAGTCCCTCAGGGAGTCCACGGCCATGCCCACGCGCCCGACCTCGCCCTCGGCCATGGGGCTGTCCGAGTCGTAGCCCATCTGGGTGGGCAGGTCAAAGGCCACGTTCAGGCCTGTCTGCCCGTTAGCGATCATGAGCTTGAACCGCTCATTGGTCTCCGCGGGCGTGCCGAACCCGGTGTACTGCCTCATGGTCCAGCTCCGGCTGCGGTATCCCAGCGGGTGGATGCTCCGGGTGAAGGGAAACTCCCCCGGGTCTGCCAGGTCCTTGTCGTATTGAAAACCTATTTTCTCGAGGTCCTCCGGCGTGTAGACGGGCTTGACCTTGATGCCCGACTGGAGGATGACTTCCTTGATGCCGTCCTTCTCGTCTTTTATATACGTCGCGACTCCCATTTCGGCTCCCCTGATGTCTGAGGTTTTGTTTGAAGAAATTTAACTTTGGACATTGTCCCTGATAAAGGAGGTGATCTGGTCGAACTTGACGCCCGCGGGGAAAATGCCCTTCACCCCTATTTTCTCAAGGGCCGGGATGTCCCTGTTGGGGATGACGCCGCCCACGACCACCATCTTGTCCTCGACCCCCTTCTTGTGCACCAGGTCCATCACCCTGGTACAGATGGGGATGTGGGCCCCGGACATGATGGACAGCCCGATGACGTCCACGTCTTCCTGGATCGCCTGGTTGACGATGCCCTCCACGGTCTGGTGAAGCCCCGTGTAAATGACCTCCATGCCGGCGTCCCTGAGGGCGTGGGCGACGATCTTGGCCCCCCTGTCGTGCCCGTCCAGACCCGGTTTCGCGACCATGACCCTGATTCTCTTGGCATTCATTATAGATCATTTCCCTCCTGAATTGGTTTCCTTTTATAGAGACGACCGGGCGCCTCGGATTAATATTTCAAAACACGCCCCGCTCCTTCATCTCACCCATCTCCGCGCCCGACAGGCCCAGAAGACCGCCATACACCTCCCCGTTGTGCTCTCCGTGCCTGGGGGGGAAGGAAAGCTCCCGCCCCGAGTTATCCAGGAAGGGCGTCATGTGGGGCGGCGGGCTGAGGACCAGCCGCCTCGAGGTCCTCGGGTCCACGCTCGTCAAAAGACTCTTTTCCACCAGGGGGTCCTGGATGACGTCCGGGATCTCCTTTATCTCGCTCACGGGGACCCTGATGCCGTTCAAAAGATCGATCAGTTCGGCGGTGGGGTGTTCGGCCGTGACGGACTCTATGGCTCGATGGAGATTTTCCGCATCCTGGAGGCGGCCGTTGTTGAGCTCGTATTCCGGCTTGTCGAGCGCCCTGAAAGGTTCCAGGGAGGCGAAGGCCTTCCACTGCCGATCGTTCCCCATCGCGACATAGATGAACCCGTCCCGGGTCCTGTAGACGTGCACGGGACAGAAAAACGCGTGAGAGTTCCCGCGCCTGGTGACGCGCTCCCCGAAGCTGGCGGTCAAGGCGATGGGCACCGTGAGCCAGGACACGGAAGACTGGAACATGGACAGGTCGATGCGCTCCCCCCGGCCGCTCAGCTGGCGGGCCAGCAGGGCCTTCATGATCAGGCCATAGGCGTGCTCGCTGGTGCCCATGTCCGGCAGGGGGACGCCTATGGTCTGAGGGGTTTCCCCGGGCTCGCCCGTCATTTCCATGAGCCCGGACCTGGCCTGCAGTATGGGATCGTAGGCCGCCTCGTTGTTTTCCGGACCGAAGCCCGTGACCCCCACCCAGACGAGATCCGGCCTGGCCTCCTTGAGTGTGTCGTAGTCTATCCCCAGTTTCGTGTAATTTCGCGGCAGCTGGTTGGTGACGAAGACGTCGGACTTGCTCACAAGGGACCGCAGCAGCGCCCGGCCCTCTTCCTCGGCGAGGTTGAGGGTGACGGCCTTTTTCCCCGCATTGATGCACAGGTAGTAGGAGTTCATCAGCTCCTCCCCCAGCACATCGGAGCCTATCTTGCGGTTGGGGTCGCAGAGAACGGGGTGCTCTATCCGGATCACCTCCATCCCGTCCTGGGCCAGCCGGTAGGTGAGGTAAGGGACCACGGTGGCCTGCTCCAGGGCCAATATCCTTATATTCTTGAAATAATCCATAATCGCCTGACCCTTTTGAATTGATTTAATATTAATATGTTAATCATTTTGGTCTGTCAAGAATTTTGTTCGAAACTCCCTCACTGAGCCCCATTGGCATGCCCCACGGCCGGTCTCCCTGGTCGTGATCCACGTCAAAGGCCCCTTGCACGCTCATGGGATGGAGATTTCAACGAGAAACCCGTTGTGCCGTCATCCCGCCGGAAGAGGCCGTGCCTCAATTGTCGAGCAGGCCGGGGCCCAGTGACTTTTATTTGCAATGTTATATAGGGACACCGGATTCCGGCTTTCGCGGGAATGACGGAAACCGATATCTCAGGGCTGTTCAAGGCATATATCGGGTTCAGGAACTCCCATAATCCATTGTGACACGGTCTCGGAAGTTGGGATCCAGGAGGCCTTAAGGTTCTCCTGCGCCGGGGTGACGCCAAGGGTGATCCCTGTGGAGCCCGGGGGTCCGGGAGGGGTGTTAATTTGGCTAAAAGTTTATATGTTAATTTTCTTGGTCGCAGGGGTCCGGAAAGAGGCGTCCTGGAAATACCGCCCCAGCATACGCCGGATGTCCGCTTCCGAAGGGGCGTCCTCGGCCTTTTCCGTTCCATAATACTCCCGGAATGTGAGCCTGCCGGAAGCATCCGCCGCGTAGACGATGGTGAAGGGCGTGGACCCTTCGGCATGGTCCCGAAACTTCCTGGCATCCCCTCCGCCCATGTCGGCGAACACGCGCTCGTAGAACTTGAACTGGGGCGAGGCGATGTTCACGAGGGCGAAGGTGAGGCCCGGGTAGTCCCGGGCGAGGTTCCGAAAGGCCGGGATCTCCCTGCGGCACCGGCGGCATACCAGGGTGGCGGTGAACAAGACCAGGCCCCGGTGGGTCGAAGGAGCTCCGCCCGGCAGAAAGTCGTCGAAGTTGTCGTTACGCGCGATGAAGAAGTTCCCGTAAAGTTTTCCGATGTGATAGCACTCCGTCTCCAGGCCGAACCGCTCGTAGAAAAGCCGGACGCCTTCCGCGGCCGCGTTCAGGGCCGTGTCGACGTCTGGAGCCCGGGTCGATGCCCGGAGGGTCATTTCGGGGCCGTGGGGCGGAGGGTCGCCCTTGTGCGCGGCCTTGCGTATGTCCTTGGGGCTCAGGGTCACGGGTTTTCCCGCGCCGTCCATGACCTCGGCATCCCAGCCCGCCTTGGAAAGGTCCCGGCTGACGAGCTTTTCGAGTTGGAGCAAGGCATAGGAGTCCCCCGTGTGAACGGGCGTGCCTCTGGAGGCCTGCCCGGGGCTCGAATCGAATGAGACCTCAAAGGTGCCGTCGGCGAGAGGCAGGATTCGAATCGTGTTGATCTCCTCCTCCACGCTGCCGATGCAGCGAAGGTCCACCCCCCGGAAAAATTCGCCACGCGGGTCCGGCGCGCCCGCCCGGTCGCATCGGACCGCGCCGGCGACCCCCGTGAAGAGGAGGCTGTCGTTGAACTGGCTGTAGAGGGACAGATCGGACCTGAGCTGGCTCTCCACTGCCTCCCGGCGCCAGGCGGCGCAGCTTTCACGGGCCTTTTCGTGGAGGCGCCCGGTCGCGGCATCCACGGGGCCGAGCGCCTGCCAGGCCGGGTCGTCGAACGTGCCGCCCCGGTCCCAAAAGAGGATCCCCTCTATCTCACTTCTGGACCCGATCCAAGTCTCGATCCGCGCCATGGACTCGGGCGTCACGTTCTCCTCAAAAGAGGCCCGTTCCCGGTCCGTGAGCAGGGGAAGAAGGGCCCGATACTCCGGGCGCATCACCTCCTCTATCGAGGCCGGCCCCCGCGATGCCTTGCGCGTGCTCATGGATTCTCCTCCATTCTTTCCCGAAGACGGGACGAAAGCGATGGGTCGAGCATACCCGGGGCCGGGAGATCACTCAAATCGATATTACATGAACAGTCATCGATTCAATCAATTAATCAGCGGGCGATTCCAGGAAGACGAGGTTGGGCTTGATGAGGCGGAGAAAGGCCCGGACCGCGGGTGAGAGGTACTTCTGCTTTCGAAAGAGAAGCCCGTACTCCCGGGGCTCGAACAGTGCGTCCAGGCTGAAGACGTCCAGGTTTGACGAATCGGCCTCGTCCAGGGTGAAATCGTCCAGGATCGATACTCCGCACCCCAGGGACACGTAGTGCTTCACGGAGTTGAAATTGTTGAGGACCAGGACCACCCGGAGTTGGAGCCCACGGGAAGCAAAGGCTTCTTCGATGAGAGGGGAGATGGTGCTCGTGTGCGGGAAAAAAATGAAAGGAGCCGCGGCAACGGCCTCCGGATTCGGAGGATGCTCCAGGCCGAAGGCATTGTTTTTGGGGGCAATGAGCTTGAGGTCAGTCTGAAACAGGGGGTGATAGACAAATTCCTTGGGGATATCGTGGAGATTGAGCACGCCGAAATCGACTTCTGCCGAGCCCACACGGGCGAGAATGGTGTCGAGCCCGCCTCCCTCGATGGCAAAGGTGACTTCGGGGTGGTGCCGTTGAAACGCGAGGATGGACGGCGGAAGGTGGTTGTGGACCACCGCGTGGGTGGCGGCGATGCGAATCGTTCCTCTGGGCCGGATTCGCCCTTCCACCAGTTCGGACTCCATGGTCTTGAAGATCTCGAACAGGGAGACGGCATGCTTGAGCAGGGCCTTGCCTTCAGGGGTCAGGGTCATGCGTCCGCCAGAGCGGTCGAACAGGACGACCCCGAACTGTCGCTCGAGGCACCTGATGTGGTGGCTGATGGTGGGCTGATTCCTCCCCATCTTGAGCGCGGCCTGGGTGACGCTTCCTGTGTGCGCCACATAAAAAAAGCCTCGAAGCCACTGCATGAAGTCGCCGCCGATCTCCGGGATCATACACCCTCCACCTATTGAATATTTCGATGATAATTTCACCAGGATTGATTTGCCAAGCAGATAATATTCTTTTATCTTTTTGTCAAACCCTGTCCAAACAGAACGGGCAAGGGTCGAGGCGAGCCAAACCCGTGGACGACTCAACCTCGTTTTGTTCAGGAACAATTTGTTCCTGCCCTTTCACCACGCCGCCGCCCCGGTTTTCGTCCCACGGGTCGCTGCGCGCTCCCGCCGGGAAGCTCGAGAGAATGCCCCGTCAGCCCAGGGGGGCGGCGCGCATTCCGGAAAAAAAGATTGGAGGACGTTTATGGAAATTCGTGAAGCAGCCGCCTGCGGCATCACCGAACGCCGGTTCGTGCTCGAGGTCGAGCCGGAGGATCTTCCGGACGTTTACCGGATCTTCCTCTACGCGGGCTCCGGCGCCGGTCACTATGACGAGGAGGTGCGGGAGGACCTTCTCGAACAGCTCAGCTACATCGTGGGGCCCGCCGTGGAGGAGGAGCTGTCCGAGGACGCCGACGTCAGCTCCATGCGGTGGCAGGAGGACGACGGGGTCTTTTGCCTGACATTTCAGGAGACAAACGCCCCGGCCCTCTATCGCATCTTCCAGGCGGTGGATCACCCGGGGGAGGGCTTCGACGAGGCGCTGAACGCCCGTCTGGCCGAAGAGATCCTGGCGCTCGCGCCCTCCCTTCTCGAGAACCTGCCGGTGATCAACCGGTGACCGGGAGAAGAACATGAACGTCATCGTCATCGTCAACGACTCCTTTCGTTGGGACTACCTGGGGGCTTACGGGAACGACTGGATTCGCACCCCGAATCTGGACCGTTTCGCACGGGAGGCCGCGCTCTTCGAGTGGGCCTACTCCGAGGGGCTCCCAACCGTGCCCACCCGGACCACCTTCTTCACGGGCCGCTTCACGTTCCCGTTTCGAGGGTGGCAGCGGATCGAGCCCAAGGACGTGCTGCTTGCCGAGATCCTCTGGAACAAGGGGGTCACCTCGGCCCTGATCACCGACGTCTACCACCTGCACAAGCCCTCCATGGCGTTCGAGAGGGGCTTCGACACCACCGAGCACATACGGGGGCACGAGGGCGACCCCTGGATCGTGGACCCGGAAATCGAGGTGGACGTGGACGCCGTGCACAAACCCGCCCCCCGGGACGCAGCGGTCCGAAAGCAGATCGAGCAGTACCTCCGCAACATCCACTGGTGGGAGTCCGAGGAGGACACCTTCGTGGCCCGGGTCATGAAGGCCGGGCTGGAGTGGGTCCGGCGCCGGAAAAAGCGGGAGCGCTTCCTCCTCTGGCTGGACTGCTTCGACCCCCACGAGCCCTGGGACCCGCCCGAGCCCTACCGATCCTGGTACGTGGACCCGGCCTACACGGGCAAGGACATCATCCAGCCCATGCCCGGGGACGGGAGCTACCTCACCGGGGAGGAGCTCCAGCACGTCAAGAACCTCTACGCGGGCAAGGTCAGCCTCTGCGACCGGTGGGTGGGGTGGTTCCTGGACGAGATTCGGTCCATGGGCCTCTTTGACGACACTTTGATCCTCTTCACCACCGATCACGGGGAGCCCTTCGGCGAGCACGGCTACATCAAGAAGGCCGAGCCCGGTCTCTACGAGGAACTGTGCCACATCCCTCTCCTCGTACGCCACCCCGAGGGCATCGGGTCGGGCCGGCGCTTTAGCGCCATGGTGGAAACCACGGAGATCTTTCCCACGGTTCTGGACTTCCTGGGGATCCCGCCGCCCTCCCGCATTCACGGCCGGTCCCTCCTGCCCATGATGCGCGGTGAGGAGGAGCGGCTGCGGGACCACGCTTACATGGGCTACTTCAAGCAGGCGTGGCGGATCTCCGATCAGGAGTGGTGCTTTATTCTGAACCTCCTCAATGACAAGGGGCCCGAGCTCTACCACCTCGCGTCCGACCCCGGGGAGCGGGACAATCTCATCGGCCGGGAACCGTCCAAGGCCGTGGAGCTGGAGCTCAAGCTCCGGCAGTTCGTGGCCGCCCTCAAGTGAGGGCCCCGGGGGCCGTCCGGGAGCGGAAGCGGACCCGCTGGAGGGAGGAGGCCGGTGGGAACTACCGGTCCCCCACACCAGGGAGCGGAACCCTGATCGAAACAAACAGGGTGGCGGGCCCATTCGCCAACCTGCACACCCACAGCCATTTCTCCGACGGCCTCACGAGCCCTGCCCGCCTTGTGGCGACGATGGCGGGTCGGGCCGGGCCGCGGGTCTTCGCCCTCACCGACCACGACTCCCTCTCGGGCATCGAACCGGTCTTCCGGTGCCTGGCCGGCATGAGCTCCGGGGCCCCGGGCGGCGGGCTGCGGTTCATCCCCGGGGTGGAGTTGAGCCTGCGGGAGCCGGAACTGGGCCTCACCGTCCACCTGCTGGGGCTCTTTCCGCGTATGACGCCTTCCAACCACTCCAAGGCCCTTTCCGCTGTTGACGCGGTGCTTGGACCCTACTGCCGGACCCGCTGCCGGGAGCGCGGGGCGCGGGACCTGGATGACCGTGTCCGCGTGGCCTACGAAATGAACCTGGAGGGGCTCGGCGACCGTTTCGGATCCGCGGACGAGGTGATCGCCCTGCTTCACGGGCATGCGGAGGTCCGCAACCGACGGATCTTCGAGGCCTCGGCAAAGCCGGGGGACGTGATTCAGCACCCGGTCCCCGTGACCTACCAGGTGCTCCTGGACCGCTGGACCGAGCTTTTACCCCATTCGAGCCGGGAAAAGGCCGAGCTTTTCGTCTTTCGACCGGACCCGAACCGCATCCGTCGCCTGACGGCGCTGTACCAAACGGAGGGCGTCTCAGGCGCCGAGGCCCGGGACAAGGCCCGATGCCGGGCCGGGATTCTGGCCCGGTGGACAAGGCCGGCCCCCTATGCGGACATCCTGGAGGGGCTGGGCCTCCTGAAGCGCGCCGGGGCCGTGACCATCCTGGCCCACCCGGCGGCCTCCGCGGGCGGGGAGGGTATGGAAGCCTTCGATCGCCTTGTGACGTTTCCGCTGATTCGAGCCGGGATGGACGGTATCGAGGTGCTCTACCCCTATGCCTCGCCGGTGCGGGGGGAGGCGGAGCGGCACTATGGTTCCCTGGCGGAAAAACACGGGCTTCTCGTGAGCGGCGGCACGGACTATCACGGGGACGGACGGGTGGGCGCGGACGACGTGCGACTCCCGCTGGACCGCGTCGATGCGATAGACGCGCGGGCCGATTCCATTCGACCTGCGGTATGAGAACGGGTCGGGCCGTGGCGGCGTCAGGGCCCCTCACTTCCACATCCTTTTGCTTGACAGGCATCTCATATTCTACAATAATACATCTCGTTCCATATTAATGAACAACTTTCCTTTTTTTTCTGCCTCAAGGAGGTCTGCCATGAAAAATGTTCGATGGTTACCCGTGATTTTTGTGCTGGCGGCAGCCATGGTTTTGAGCTACTCCCCTTTCAACCTGACTCGCGCGGACGACAGGATTTACAGACTCAAGTTTCAGGGCGTCTACCCGCCGGTTCACATGAACGTCAAACAGGTGGTCATGCCCTGGATCGAGGACGTCAAGGATAAGAGCGGAGGGCGCCTGGTCATCGAATATTTTCCCCCAAATGCCATCGTCAAGGACAAGGAGTCCTACAAGGCGGTCGAGTCAGGGGTGGTCGACATCCTGAGCTACGGCCAGGGGCGCAATCCCGGAAAGTTCCCCCTTTCGGACATCCTGGAGCTGCCGTTTCTCTTCCCGAACGGGGAAACGGGTAGCCTGGTCGCATGGGACCTCTATGAGAAATATCCAGAGTGGCGCGAAGAGTACAAGGGAACGCGCGTGCTATGGCACTGGGTCAGCGCCACCGCTCAGATCGCGACCAACAACAGGCCTGTCAAAACCCTGGAGGACATGTCCGGCCTCAAGATCATCGGCTGGTCCCCCACCCTCCAGAACCTTCCGAAAATTCTGGGAGCGAACCCGGTCAACATCCCGCCGATGGACACCTACCTCGCCCTTGAGCGGGGGGTGGCGGACGGGGTCCACGCCTCTTACGCCGCAATGGGGCCTTTCAAGCTGACCGAGGCGACGAAATACGTCACGGAAGCAGACACGATGGTCGTCCCGTTCTACTGCGTCATCAACCGGAACTCCCTCAAGCGCCTGCCCGAGGATTTGAGGGGGATAATCCTCGAGACGACCGGGAGGGAGATGTCGCGCAGATCCGGGCAAAGCCTGGATGACGGCGCCAAGGCCGGGCTGGAGGCGATCAAAAAAATGGGGCTGGAGCATTTCGTGCTCCCGGCGGAAGAGCGCCGGCGCTGGGAGGAAAAGGCGATGCCGCTGAGGGAGACCTGGCTCCAGTCAATGGAGGGCAAGGGCTACGAGAACATCAGGGAAATATACAAGTTCGTAAAGGAAGCCACCGAAAAGTATTAAAACCTAATTCAGCATCTTTTCAGAACCTTAAAAACCAGTTACCGGGTCCCGGCGCATGAGACCGCGCCGCGATGGTTGAGCGGCCCGAAAAGCCGCTTACTCGTCGCCCCGGCCCCGGATCAGGATCGCGTCCAGGGCAGGCTGCGGCCGGAGCCCCGTGACTTTAGTGGTTAAGGCTTTGAAAAGACACTGGATCCCGGCTTTCGCCGGGATGACGAAAATCGGCATTGGCGGGTCCTTCGGTCTCTCTTCAGGGTCCGGGGGTCCACAAAAAGGAAATGCGACACAGTCTCGAAAGCCGGGACGGCGGTGAAAGGGTTTTCGTGGAGTTGACCGCCCAGGAAGTCTTGCTGAAAGCATGATCGTCAAAGTTGACAATGCGCTGTCCTTTTTAAACCGCTTCATGTACCGGCTGAGCGCCGTGGTCGTCTGCGTCATGCCCGTGCCCATATTCGTGGACGTGGTTCTCAGGTTCTTCACCGGGAAATCGATCCGCGGAGTCATCGAAATCGAGGAGTTCCTGCTGTGCGTCCTGGTCTATGCCTCCGTCGCCTACATGCAGTCGCACAAAGAGCACATAACCATCGACATCATCACACGCAGGCTCCCCGAACGACTCCAGCAGATCCTTGTGCTCTTCGTCTATTCCGTCTCGTTCGTCCTTTTTGCCCTCATGTCCTGGCGCGTCGGCGCTTATGCCCTGGAGGTCACCAATGAAGTGAGCTTTCAGCTGAGGATCCCGGTGTCGATTTTTGTGGGCTTTTCGTCCGCCGGGATCGGTATGCTGGCCTTGACCCTCCTGCTCGATACGTTGAGAGCATTCGCCTCGCTGAGGCGGCTGGGGGGCTCCCGGTGGACCCTCCTCGCTTCGGCCGCCGCCATCGTTTTCATGGCCCTGCCCTGGATGGCAGGCGAGAGCGTCTACCACTGGGAAGGGCTTTACACGGGCGGCCTGGGAATGGGGGTCCTGTTCGCGCTCATTTTCTTGGGCATGCCCATCGCCTTCGCCATGTTCCTTGTAGGATTCGAGGGCCTCTGGGTGCTCAACGCGAACCTCGACGGGGCGCTGGCCATGCTGGGGGCCGTGCCCTACGGCGAGGTGTCCACCTGGATCATGGTGGTCGCCCCCCTCTTCATACTCATGGGCGAACTGGCCTACTTTTCCGGCCTGAGCGAGGATCTCTTCGCCGCGGCTTACAAGTGGTTCGGGCGCATGCCAGGGGGTCTCGCCATTTCCTCGGTCGCAGGATGCGCGGGGTTCGCGGCCGTGTGCGGGGACAGCCTGGCCACCTCCGTCACCATGGGCTCCATCGCCCTCCCCGAAATGAAAAAAAAGGGATACGACGCCAGCCTGGCCACCGGGAGTATTGCGGCCGGCGGAACCCTGGGCATCCTGATCCCGCCCAGTGTGGGTTTCATATTCTACGCCCTGGTCACGGAAGCCAGCATCGGCCGGCTCTTCATCGCCGGCGTCATCCCCGGAATCCTCCTGACCGCCCTCTTCATCATCACCATCTACGTGATGGCAAGGCTGAAGCCGGATTCCGCCCCGCCCGGCGATCCCACCAGCCTCGGGGAAAAAATCGTCGCGCTCAAGGGCGTCCTTGCGATGATCGGCCTGCTGGTGCTCATACTCGGCGGCATCCTGGGCGGCGTCTTCAGCCCCACGGAGGGAGGCGCGGTGGGAGCCGTGGGCGCTTTCGCATACGCCCTGGCCCGGCGCAAGATCACCTGGAAGGTGATGGCGCTGGCCGCAACGGAAACCACAAAGATCACGACGAAACTGCTCCTGATCGTGGCCGGGGTGGGCCTGCTGGGAGCCTTTCTGGCCTCCACCCGCCTGCCTTTCGCCCTGGCCGACATGTTCATCAATCTCGGCATGAACAGGTACCTCATCCTGGGGGCTATTATTTTTTTTTATATCGTCCTCGGTTGCGCTCTCAATGTGATCGCTGTCATTCTCATCACCTTGCCGGCTATTTTCCCCACCATAACAGCCTTGGGATTTGACCCGATCTGGTTCGGTGTGATTTCCGTGATCCTGATGGAGATGGGTCAGATCACACCGCCGATAGGGATTATCGTTTTCGCGGTTTCCAGCGTGGCCGACGGCGTTCCCATGGAGATCGTCTTCAAGGGCATCGCCCCGTTTGTCCTCTGCATGATCGTCTGCGTTCTCCTGCTGATCCTGTTTCCGCAGCTGGCGCTATTCCTGCCCGGGCTTTTTTTCGGCTCTTAAGCCGGGCCGGCGGACCTCAGCGCCCTCAATTAATGGTTGACATTCTTTGTTCATTATTATAATATTATGTTCCATAATATAGAACAGGGGGTTAAATCATGGGCTGGTCACTCTTTCGTCCCACCGGTCTCACCCACAAGGGGGCCGGATCCGCCGGCGGCTACACACTGATCACACCCATCGGGGGTGACATGACCTGCCTCATCGACTCCGACGGCAGGATCGTCCACGTGTGGAAAATTCCGGGATTCCAACCCGGTTACGGGTATCTCCTCCCCAAGGGGAATCTTCTCGTCCGGGGGCAGCCCCTCGACCAGTCGGGGGCCGGCCTCGCGACGTCCGGAGGCGCGGCCGACATCCTTGTGGAGTTCGATTGGGAGGGGAACGAGCTCTGGCGCTGGGAGCATTCCGCGTTTCACCACGACATGTGCAGAATGCCGAACGGCAACACCCTGGTCATTGTGTGGGAGCAGATGCCGGAAGAACTCGCAGCGCAGATAACGGGGTTTATCGACCCGGAAACAGCGGCCCGCCTCCAGGGAGACGAGGCGCATATGCGCTTTCTCCTGCAGGGGCTCGGGGTCGGGGGCCGCCCGAGAGACCTGAGCGGCTTCCTGGGCGACGCCATTCTCGAGATCAACCCCGCGGGCGACACCGTTAACACGTGGCACGCCTGGGAGCACCTCGACCCCAAAACGGACATCGTGTGTCCATGGGAGTTCCGGTTCGAGTGGAGCCACGCCAACTCGGTGGAATATGGAACAAACGGGGACGTCCTGGTGAGCTTCCGCGAGCTGAGCACCCTCATGAGGATCTCGTGGCCCGAGGGAGAAGTGCTCTGGAAGTGGGGGGACGGAAAGATCAGTCACCAGCACGACGCCACTTTCACGTCCGGGAACCGGATGATGGTCTTTGACAACGGCCCGCACCATCCCGTGGTTGCGCGGTCCAGGGTCATCGAAGTTGACATGTCCACCAACGAGATCGTCTGGCAGTACTACCCCAAACACGTCTTCAGCCTTTTCAGCGGGCACATCGCGGGGGCCGAGCGCCTCTGGAACGGCAACACCCTCATCTGCGAAGGCCAGAGCGGGCGAATCTTCGAGGTGACGCCGGATTGCGAGGTGTGCTGGGAGTGGGTCAGCCCGTTCCTCCTCCCCTTCAGGGGGGTCCTGGCATCCATGTTTTTCCGGGCCCACCGGTACAGGCCGGACGGGCCGGAGATCATGGGGCGCCGGCTCGACCACGAGCGGCTTGAAGAGCTCAACAGGAAATGGGGGCTTTACGGGAAAAGCTGAAAGGGAGGGACCTGACAGATGGAAGTCAAAGAGATCTTTTTGGGAAACGGCGCGGTGTCGCTGGGCCTCCTGGAGGCCGGGTGCCGGGTCTTCACGTCCTACCCGGGGACTCCAAGCTCCGAGATCCTGCCCGAGTTCATAAGGCTTTCCAAGGCCGAGAGGGTGAAGACCTACACGGAGTGGTCGACCAACGAGAAGGTGGCCCTGGACACGGCCGTGGCGGCGGCGCTCGCGGGCAAAAGGGCGGCCTGCTGCATGAAGCAGGTGGGCCTCAACGTGGCCGCGGACCCGCTCATGAGCTCCGCCTACATGGGGGTGCGGGGAGGACTCGTGATCGTCTCCTGCGACGACCCAGGGCCCCACTCCTCCCAGACCGAGCAGGACAGCCGTTTCATGGCCCGGTTCGCTAGCCTCCCGGTGTTCGACCCGTCAAACCCCAGGGAGGCCCGGGAGATGGCGGCCACGGCCATGGAAATTTCCGAGGAGTTCCACATACCGGTGATCCTGAGGCCGGCCATCCGCGTGTGCCACGCGCGCCAGAGCCTGGTGCGGAGGCCCATCGAGGCAAAGGAGAACAGGGCGTCCTTCGAGCGGAACCCGGCCAAGTGGACGGGGCTTCCCCGGCAGCGGACCGTGGACCACCTGGAGCTGAATCAAAAGCTGAAGGAGATAGGGGAGAGGTTCTCGGGGCTTTCCCGGTACAACTATCACACCCTCGAGCCCGGCAGGAGATACCCCGTCGGGATCATCGCGGGCGGGGTGCCCTCGGCCGTGGTCCGCGATCTGCTCGGGGAGGCGGGGCGGACCGACATCCCGTTTCTGAAGATCGGGACCCCTTTCCCGTTTCCGCAGGGCCCGGCCTCGGAGTTCGTGGAGGCCTGCGAGCGGGTCCTGGTGCTCGAGGAGACGGACACGCTCATCGAGTACCTGCTGAGGGACGGGGTGAAGGTCCTGGGCAGGCTCTCGGGCCATGTGCCCGGGGCCGGGGAGCTGGGGCCCGATGTCGTTTTCGCGGCGGTGAACGCGTTTTTGAAGGAGCACGGGATCGAGCCCCTCGGCGGGGCGGCCCAGGTCCCGGACCTTCCCCAGCTGGACCTCCCGGTCCGCAGGCCCAGGCTCTGCGCGGGCTGCCCCCACAGGCCGTCCTTTTTCGCCATCCGCAAGGCGAACCCCAAGGCCATCTTCACGGGGGACATCGGGTGCTACACCCTGGGGATCAACATGGGGGTGGTGGACACCTGCCTGGACATGGGGGCCTCCATCAACATGGCCAACGGGTTTTACCACTCCTTTGAGATGGACGGAACGGAGCAGCCCATCGTGGCCACCATCGGGGATTCGACCTTTTTCCACTCCGGAACGGCGGCCCTGATCAACGCGGTCTACAACGACTCGCGCTTTATCCTGGTGATTTTGGACAACATCACCACGGCCATGACGGGGATGCAGCCGACCCCGGGCCTTGGCACGCGGGCCGACGGGAGCCGCGGCAAGGCCGTCTCCCTCGAAAAGGCCGTTGCGGGGTGCGGCGTGGAGTTCCTGGAGGTGGTGGACCCCTACGACCTCTCGGGGATGAACGAGGCGCTCAAGAGGGCGAAGGCGCACGTGAACGCGCCCGAGGGGGGTGTTGCGGTGGTCATCGCCCGGCACCCGTGCGTCATCGACGACAGGAAGGGGGCCGTGCCCCGGCCGAGAAAGATCACCGTGACCGAGGACTGCACGGAGTGCAACTTCTGCCTGGAGCGATTCGAGTGCCCCGCCCTGGTGCACGACGAAGAGTTGGGGCGCACGGCCGTGGACAGGCAGCTGTGCATCGACTGCGGCGTGTGCCTCCAGATCTGCCCCAAGGGCGCCATCGTGGAGGTCGGGGATCCGGCGCGGGGCTGAGCCGCCTCTCGGGTTCCCCGGGAGAGCGTCTTCAGAAGAAGGAGAGTGATGGAAAAGATCGACATGATACTGAGCGGACTCGGGGGGCAGGGGATCCTGTTTATGACCAGGGTGCTGGCGCAGACGGCCGTGGGCAAGGGGCTGGACGTGATAGGGGCCGAGACCCACGGCATGGCCCAGCGGGGGGGGTCGGTGATCTCCCACTTGAGGATCGGGGATGCGGAGGGGTCCCTGGTCAAGCCCGGCTCGGCGCACTACCTCCTCTCCCTCGACGAGATAGAGGGCACCCGGTGTCTGGGCTTCCTCGGCCGTGGAGGCCGGATGGTCGTGAACAGCAGGTCCGGCGATTTCCCCCGGGAGGAGGTGAAGGGGTTTCTGGAGGCGCAAGGAATCCTGTACCGGCATCTGCCCGCGGGAAGGGTGGCCATGGAGATGGGCGCGCCCCTCTCCACCAACCTGGCCCTCCTGGGATGCTTTGCCGCCTGGGAAGCGCGCCCCTTCAGCGTCGGGGACCTCCTGGAGACCGTGGAGCGAATCAGCCCCGAGCGCTTCAGGAAAACAAATGTCGACGTTTTCAAAGCAGGGGCGCGGTGTGCGGTTTCGTGACATCAACGCGCGGCGTTGGCCAGCACCGCGCCTCATCAAGGGGCCTTCGGATCACCGGCGATCCGATTTGACCACACGTTCCGCCTGTCCGGTCAGGCACCCGGCCGGCATTTTTCCGGGAGACCTGAGAACAATAGAACAATACATGGCGGCCCCCGCCTGACTCTTAAGCGGGGGACCACAATGCCGGAAGCGGATACCCGGGACACAGAAAATGGAGGAGGCTGCGATGTTCGACAGATGCTTGAGGGTTTCGGCGGTGTTCGTCATGGGCGCTTTTGTCTGCGCTTCGTTTTTTAATACGTCCGCCGCGCAGGCACAGGAAGGCGGGTGGTCCCCGAGCAAGCCCGTCACCATGATCGTCGGTTTCAAGGAGGGCGGGGGCGCGGACGCCCTCGCGCGGCTGGTGGCCGATCACATTGAAAAGAAGCTCGGATGGAACATCGTGCCCCAGAACCGAGGGGGCGCTGGGGGTTCGGTCATGGCCGAACTGCTCAAGGCGGCCAAGGCCGACGGGCACACCATCGGGATGGGGGTGACCACCACCTTTTCCAGCAACCCGATACTGAACGACGCGCTCCGCTACGGCCCGGACGATTTCGATTATCTCGGGACCATCGCCCTGTCTCAGATGGTCATTGTGGCCAGGTCCGATGCGCCATACGGCAGCCTCGACGAGATGGCGGAGCATGCCAGGGAAAAGGGCTCGCTCACCATCGGCTCCATGGGCACCGAGCTGGAGTTCATAGCGCAGATGATCGCCGATCACTACGACATCGAGCTCCGTGTGGTGCCGACCCGGGGCGGCGGAGAAGTGCTGACCCAGGTGCTGGGAGGCCACGTGGACCTCGGTTTCAACGGGGGGGCCCACCACAAGTACGTCCGTTCCGGTGACATGAAGGTCCTTGTCAATCTCAATGAAGAACCTCTCGTCCTGACCCCGGAAGTGAAAAACCTGAAGGACAACGGGATTGACTACGCGACGAACATCTACTTTCAGTTCCAGGGCCCCAAGGGTCTTCCGGCCGATGTGAAGGCTGCTCTGGTAAAGGCCATCGATGCGGCCGTCACCAGCGACAAGGTTCGCGACATGGCGGAAAACCGCATGGAGATGCAGCTCAAGAACATCGGGCCCGAGAGCCTGACACGGCTGATCATGCGGGACTCCGAGGCTTCAAAGCGTCTTCTGAAGGGCAAAAAATAGCGTGGGAAAAACCGGCCTGAAACCCGATCCAAATGCGAAGGAACTGCTCCGGCCCCGCATGGTCGGGGCGGCGACCATTGCGGTCGGTCTTGTCATCGCCTTCCTGGTGGTCCCCTCCCAGACCCGTGAAGCATCCCGCGCGGTGCTGCAGCCGGCCGCGCTCCCGATGATGTGCGGACTCGGCATCGCCCTCTGCGGCCTCGTTCTTGTGTTCCGCCCCACACCCGACAGCGGCGAGGCGGTCCTGAGCCCGTTTCTGAGGATCCTGTTCTTCGCGGTGGCCGTCTACTTCGTGACGAGGTTTCTCGGCTACATGTTTCTGGCGCCCACCATGGTCCTGTCGCTGATGCTCACCATGGGAGAACGGCGCTTGATCTGGCTGATCATCGGCGTTGTCGGCGTCCCGGCCGCCTGCTGGGTGAGCTTTGCCGTCCTTCTGGGGCGTCAGCTTCCCTGAGGGGGTGTGTCCGGAGTTAGAAGGAGCCCGTTATGGATGTCGTTCTGGCCGGCCTGTCCGACGCATTGACATTCGGGAACCTCCTGTGGGTCCTGATCGGGGTCGCGCTCGGTCAATTCGTGGGGGCCGTGCCCGGGATGAACGCACCCATGGCCATTGCCGTCGCGGTTCCCTTCACCTTCACAATGAGCCCGCTGGCCGCCATCGCCTTTTTGGTGGGCGTGAACAAGGGGGGAACGGTCGGCGGCGCCATTCCAGCGATCCTCATAAACACCCCCGGGTCCGCGGACGCGGCCGCCACAACTCTTGACGGCTACCCGCTCGCAATGGCGGGGAAGCCGGGCAAGGCCCTGAAGATGGCGCTCTACTCCTCCGTCACCGGGGACACCTTCAGCGACATGGTGCTGATCACGGTCTCCGCAAGCCTCGGGGCCCTGGCGCTGCGCGCCGGGCCGGCGGAGATCATGGCGCTCATGATCTTCGCACTCACCATAATACCCGGGCTGGTCGGGCGCTCCATGATGCGCGGCCTTGTCGCGGCCTTCCTGGGGCTCCTCATGGGCTCCGTGGGCCTCGACCAGGCGAGCGGGACGCCCCGGCTGACCTTCGGCCTGGTGGAGCTGTTCGACGGCCTCCCGCTCGAAGCCGTGGCCGTGGGCGTGTTGGCGGTGGGTGAAATTTTCCGGCAGATATTCGGGACGACGAAGGACGCCGCCGCGGACCAGCCGAAGGCGACCGCGCCGACGAGGGGCGACCAGCGCCTTTCCCTGCTCGAGTACCTGTCTTGCAAGGTAACGCTTCTCAGGGGCGCGGTTATCGGCACCATGGTCGGGGCCGTGCCGGGCGCCGGATCCAGCGCGGCGGCATTTCTCAGTTATGCGATAGCGAGCCGGCGGTCCAAAACCCCTGAAAAATTCGGCAGCGGCGCCCTGGAGGGGATTGCCGCGGCCGAGTCCGCGAACAGCGCCGTGGTGGGGTCCAACATGATCCCCCTCCTCTCACTGGGCATACCGGGAAACGTGGTCGCCGCGCTCATCCTGGGCGCCTTTATCATCCACGGCATACAGCCCGGCCCGCTCATGTTCCAGGAGCAGGGGCGGCTATGCTACGGGCTTTTCGGGGCCATGATCATGGCCAATGCCATGAATCTGGTCATCGGCCTGGCCGGGCTTCGATTCTGGATCCTCGTCGTCCGCGCCCCACGCACGGTCATTTTCCCCGTCGCCTTGCTCCTGTGCGTCGTGGGGACCTACGTCGTCCTCGGCAGCATGGTGGGCGTGGCGTTGACGCTCGGCTTCGGCGTGCTCGGTTACCTCATGCGCGTCTACGGCTTCTCGGTGGTGCCTTTCATCATCGCCTTTTTTCTGGGCCCGGGTTTTGAGCTCTCGCTGATACAGTTCCTGGTGGTTTCAAACGGGGACGTCTCTTTCCTGCTCAGGCGTCCCGTCGCGCTCACCCTGCTCGTGCTGGCCGGAATGTCCATCTGGTACTTCACATTCCGGCGCCCTGTCCGGGGAAAGGGCAAAACCGGTTGAAAACGGCGGCTTTGACATCTTTTTTTCCTGGCAGTATGATCTCAGGCCACCTGCCCGGACGGAGCGCCCCCCTATACGAGAGGCGGCACCCTGGAATGCCGGGCGGCCGGCCGCCTCACTTTGAGGATTCGAAATGCCCATACAATCCATAGAAAGAGCGATTCAGATACTCAACCTCTTCAGCTACTCCCGCCCAAGTTGGGGGATCACGGAGATATCCTCGGAGATCGGCCTCGCCAAGGCGACGGTCCACAACATTGTCAACACGCTGGAGAAGGGGGGCTTCCTCCAGCGTCAGGAGGAGATCCGGAAATATGCTCTGGGCCCTGGAATCTACGCCCTCGGCACCATAATGGCCAACACCCTGGAAATAAACCACAAGGCCCTTCACCCGGCCCAGCACCTTTCCAGGGAGACCGGCCTCACGTGCAGGGTGGCCATCTGGAACCTGGATTCCGCCCTGGCCATCCTGGAGGTCGACCCAAAGGAAACGGAGCTGTTCGCGCCCAGGATCGGCCCCCGACTGCTCGCCCACTGCACCGCCCTGGGCCGCGCCCTCCTGGCGCACCTGAAGAAAGAGGACCTCCAGGCTTACTTGAGCCGCGCTGAGCTGTCCTCCTTGACTCCCCACACCATTACCGACCCGAAAGCTCTAATGGAAGAACTGGAGCGTACCAGGAAGAGAGGTTACGCGGTCAACAACCAGGAAATCGCCCTGGGCCGCGCCAGCATCGCCGCCCCCATCTTCGGAAGCGGCGGCAGACTGAAAGCCTCCATCAGCCTGACCGGAAGCCCGGGCGTCATTCTTGGGGAAGAGCCCGAACCCCTCCACAACCTTTTGAGGAACACGGCGGCGGAGATCTCCAGCGCCATGGGGTTCTACCCCGGATCGTTTCACAGCGCCAGGAAACCCGTGGTTTCGACAACCAGAAAGCGATCTATGAAGACATCATGAGGTTGGGCAGAAAAAGAACCAGTTGTGGAAAAACAATAAGCAGCACTAAATGTAAAACATCGGCGATGAAAAAGGGCACCACACCCCGATAGATGGTCTCCATCGGGATATCCTTGGCCACGCCGCTTATGATAAAGATATTCATGCCGACCGGGGGTGTGACCTGCGCGATCTCAAATATCCTGACCGTTATGATCCCAAACCATATGGGGTCAAAGCCCAAGCTCGTCACCAGCGGGAAGACTATCGGGATCGTCAGTATGATCATGGCCATCGGGATCATCATGCAGCCCAGGAGCACATAGACTGCTATAATGGCGGCGAACACGACAAATCGGTTCACGTCGATGGCTCCCACGAACTCGGCCAGCTCGAAAGGCAGCCTGGTCACCGACATGAAGTAACCCAGGAGCATGGCCCCGATGAGAATGACGTGGATCATGGCCGTCGTCTTCATGGTGTCCATCAGGGCGCCGGCCAAACCCTTTTTCCCGAGCTTCCTCCTGGCAAAGGCAATGACCAGGGCGACGAAAGCCCCCACACCGGCGGCCTCCGTGGGGCTGAAAACCCCTGTGTATATCCCTCCCATGACAATCAGGAAAAGGATGAAAATGACCCAGAAGTCCTTCAGCGAGACGATCTTCTCCTTGAAACTGGTCCTGACCCCGGGTGGGCCCCAGTCGGGTTTGAACCTGCAGAGAATGTGGATGGTCAGCACATAGAACACGGCCTCAAGAATCCCCGGGATGATGCCGCCCACGAAGAGGCTGGCGATCGGCTGCTCCGTGAGGATTGCATAAATGATGAGAACGGTGCTCGGCGGGATGAGTATGCCCAGGGTGCCCCCTGCGGCGATCGTCCCCGTGGCCAGCGCGGGGTGGTACTTGAATTTCTTCATCTCGGGCAGAGCGACCGTGCCCATGGTGGCCGCGGTGGCCAGGCTGGAGCCGCTCACGGCGGCGAAAAAACCGCACGCGCCGACGGTCGCCATGGCGACCCCGCCGCGAAACTGACCCAGCCACTTGTTGATCGTGTGATAGAGGTCCTTGCTCACGCCGGCGTGATAGCAGAAGTTCCCCATCAAAATAAAGAGCGGCACGACGCTGAAACCGTATTTGGCGACAGAGGCGTAGGGTGCGGTTTTGAGCAGGTTCAGGCCCGCGTCCCACCCCAGAAGGTAGCTCATGCCGACGACGCCGATCCCCCCCATGGCGACCGCGATGGGCATGCGCATGAAGAGGAGGAGGATCAGGAGGAGGAAACCCAGAATCCCTATGGTCATGGAACTCATGTCTGTGCCACCCGGGAAATGGAACGAACCGTGAATGTGAGAAACACGAGGGCGAGCAGCCCGCTGCCCACGGCCAGAACAATCAGGAAAGGATAGGCCGGGATGCCCAGGACGCTGGACGTCTGGCTGCTCCTGTACAGGACAACGGACTGCACGACGCTTTTCCAGCTCACGAGGGCGAAGAAGAGCGTGCTCACGGAGAAATTGAAGGTGTCCACCACCGCCTGCCCCCTCGCCGGCATTTTCGATACGAGAAACCCCAGTCCTATGTGACCCTTCTTGATGCCCGTGTAAGCCATGCCCGTGAAAACGACCGCCCCCATCATAAATTCGACGACTTCCACGGAGCCTGGAACCGGCTTGTTGAAGACATAGCGCAGAAAAACGTCCACGACAATCAGCATCATCATCCCTAAAAGAATGACAATACCGACTAGATTGACGTAACGGCTGGCTGTCTCAACTATTTTTTCGAAAGCACGGAACATGCAATGGCCTCTGCTCCAGGCTCTGGTTTATGGGTCTCACCTCTTGTAATCGCGCACCATCTTCATGAGTTCACCGAACGTCTTCCTGCCCGGCAGTCCCTTCGCCTCTGTGGAGGCGATGAATTCCTCCTGCAGAGGCTTGGCGAGTTCCATGAACTTTTTGTCCTCCTCATCCGAGAGTTCTATGATTTCACTGCCTTCCATTTCCCGAATCTGCTTGACCACCTCTATGCCCGTCTCATAATCGCCTTCCCCGAAGAACCGGGCCGCGGTTTCGCCGCTGACACCCATCACCGCCTCTTGGATTTCGGGCGACAGGGCATCCCACTTGCCCTTGTTCATGAACATGACAAAATGATTTCCCGGAAGCGCAGGAATCATGGTGTAGTATTTCGCCAGTTTGATGGACCCGAAGGACCTCTGTCCCTCCCACCCCATGGTGCTGCCCTGAATGATGCCCTTCTGCATGTTGAGGTAGATCTCCGAGGGGGGCATGAAAACAGGAGCCGCCCCGGCCGCCTTCAACAGCCCGGCGCACCCTTTCGGGGCCCTCAGCTTCAAACCCTTCAAGTCTTCCACCCGCCTCACCGGCGTTTCCGTCGTGGAAACCACAAGGGGTGAAAAGGCGTGCATGAACAGTACCTTGACCTGGCTGAATTCCTTTTGCATTTCAGGAGTCTGTTTGAAAAGTTTCCAGGTGATCTCCGAGTCCATGACAGGATCTTTCATCCCGACACCCGGTATCTGCAAGACCTCCGTCAGCGGGAAGCGCCCGGGATTCTGGGTGACGGCGATCCACCCTATATCGACTATTCCGTCGATGCACGCGTCGAAGTTCTGACTTGCGGCGGCCAGGGAGTTGGAAGGGTAAATCACGATCTTCACCTTGCCGTTGGTGGCTTGCTCGACCTTCCTCGCCCACGGGTCGAACCCCTTGACATACTTGCTGCTCTTGGTCCCCATCATGACCGACATTTTCAGCTCGACGGGTTTGTCCCCTGCCCAAAGCATGGGAGGCAATGCAATGAATGAAAAAATAAATGTTCCCACCACGGTGATGGTTGCCACAAGTGCTTGAGTCCTTTTCATACTGTCCCTCCCGCTGGAATAAGGTTTACCGCCGACCCTCGGGGCACTGACTCATTCCCCCTCGGGGGACGGCAGGGATGCAAACCGCGGGCAGTAGTCCGGAGAGTACCGGTGGGCCCTGAAAATTCCCCAGTGCACCGCGCTGTCCATGTTGGGTGTGGGGCGGACCCAGTGCCACACGATCTCCTTGTCTTCAGCGACCTCGAAGACGACCCCGTTCCCGCCGCAGCAGATGAGCGTGTTTCCGTTGGGAAGCCGCTCCGCGCTGGAAATAAAAGGCGCGAAGTGGACCCTCCCCTTGACATATCCCTCCAGGCCGTACTCCCCTTCGCTCTGCCAGACGATGTCACCGCTTTTCACATCCACCTCCAGGGCCCTGGAGTAAAACGTGTACATTGCATTGTCGTAGATAAGCATGTTGCCGGCCCCTGGCAGGCCTTCCCGGATTATGTGGGCGTTGTGGGGCCCGCCCATGTTCTTGGGGTCTCGAATATCCCTGTGCTCGATATTGCCCGTTTCCCTGTCCAGGTAGGCGACATTTCCCCATCGCCACACGATGTCGCCGGACTCGCGGTCCACGATGAAAGCCCCGTCCGTGTGACGGCTGCAGGACATGATATTGCCGTCAGGCATGGCGTCCACCGTGTTTATGTGGGTCCACTCCTCCCTCGGGTGTATGGCCCCGATAATGTCAATGTCCGGGTCAAAGTGTTCCATCCCGTGCCACTCCCAGACGGTCTTCCCGCTGGAGTCGACCTCCCGGAAGTAGTCCCCGAACATGGTGCCGTCCTTATGCTCCGTGCCCTTCTGGCCCCCCCGCACTTTGCGCGCCACATCAGGCGGGAGGGGCTCCCAACCCACGTAGATGTAGTGACCATTGTCCATTTTTTCGAAATCGTGATGCATGCCGGGGTCGAAGTGCTCGAAGAGGACCTCGCCGTCCCAGTCCATTTCCATGAGCATGCCGGTGGCGCCGCCCATGTGGTACTTATCGTAGCCCGGCCTGCCGGGGGTGGGCGTGGACCGGCGCATTGAAACCACGACACTTCCCGTCGGTGTGAGGCGGGCATAATGGGCGGGAAAGGGGGTTTCCCACACATGGACGACTTCGCCTTTCATGTCCAGCAAACTGACCCGCCCCTGCGCTTCCCCCGGGTCGGGCGCAACCCGCCCCGGGATCGGGACGTAAATCATGTAGCCCGCACACGCCTTTTCCCTGTCATAATGCGCAACACCGCTCTCGTACTTGTAAGGCCACGCCATGTCTCTCTCCCCGGTTTTGAACTGGATCACTGAAGCGCCGCGCTCAGAGAAAAGCAACCTGCGGCGATGCGGAACATCTGCCAGAAAAATACCAATAAATTTTGATGAGTTATTCCAACTTATGGAGCTGAACGAACTGGAAAATATAATTGTTTAACAATTTATCTGCTAACTAACAGCTGGTCAAATCAAAAAAACCTTTTCAGCAATCGATCCTTTCGATAATAGCGGCGGCCTGATTCCGCCCGACACCGCCGCCCCACAGGCTGACGGGTGTTTCATCCCGCCGGCGGAGGCCGGACTCTAAAAAGCCTGTGAGTCAAGGAGGGAGGACTTGGGACAAAAGGCTTGACAGGCGAGCAGGCCTTATATTAGTGTACCAAATACGACAATATTATATTAGTTACTATATTGTCGTATTTTTTAGGGCGCCCCGCGGCGTCGAGGCGCTACCGGCTTCCTCATTTATTCTTTCACAGCCCGGAGGTTCTCCCCATGGACAGCAAACATCTTGTCAAGTCTTCATTCATTGCCCTTGCCTTTCTTTGCCTTCCCCTGTCACTCGAGGCTAAGGACTATCCCGGGCAAGCGATTCAGGGCTATTTCGGCTTCGCGGCAGGGAACCCTTCATTCGCGCTCGGGCAAATGATCTTTGAGAGGGTTGGAAAGATTGTCGGGGGCAAGATCGTCCCCTCTGCCATGCCCGGCGCCGGGGGCGTCAAGGCCGTCAGGTATGTCCTGTCCAAACCGGCCGATGGGTACACCCTCTACAACGCGCGAGTCGCCGATCAGGTCATGGCCGTTTTGACCCGCCCGGACATCGGGTACAGCTATCAGGATTTCGACCCCATCTGCAAGGCGGCCACGGTGCCCTTCACCATCGTCGTCCCGAAGAGCTCACCCTGGGAAAACCTGGAGCAGTTTGTCGCCCACGCCCGGGAAAATCCGGGCATGAAATACGCCTGCCTGCCGGATTGGTCCGTTCCCCATGCTTTAATGGCAGCCTTCCTTGCCGTTCATCCGACATAGGGTCCGGTTTGTTTTGCCTCCTTTTTGGCATAGCCATTATTTTACTCGTCAAAACTGGATTCGTGGAATCAATGGAGATAGATCAAGGGCTGTCTTCATCATCATTTTACCCTGAATTTATTGGTTATATAATTATTTTTATATCGATTATATTGTTACTTTCCTCTATTCTAAATAGACCAAAGCACGACGCATCCGATTCAGGACCCGACGAAAAAAAAGTTTCGAACAAAGCGATTTTCAGGTTCTACAGCACGGCAGGATCCATGGTGATATACACTGTCCTGCTCGATTTACTTGGGTATTTGACAGTCACCCCTTTTCTTCTATTTTTTCTTTTTTATAATTTTGGCATAAAAAATATTTCTTATATAATAATATTATCATTTATTATCACTAGTGTCCGGTTAAGAAATCGGAAAAGCCTATAACCTACTGAAATCGATAGAAATATAAGATAATAACGCCGGTATCGATTTGAATTTTTGCTTTTTGGGTTATACTCCTGAAAATTTATTA
>Ga0272443_10001511_pt1 | contig 33476 bp, 45 predicted proteins | sample SSMAcet12_FD_193581 | JGI IMG/M metagenome (GOLD analysis project Ga0272443, IMG submission 193581) | Marine sediment archaeal communities from Little Sippewissett salt marsh, Falmouth, MA, United States - SSM-Acet-12 | ecosystem: Environmental > Aquatic > Marine > Wetlands > Sediment ... | reverse complement strand
TTAATATTCCAAATGAATTAATTCATATAGCGAGTCTGCTTTTTTACCTAGAATGTTTTGAAGTTCTTCGAGAGAAGCATTTATTATAGCTTTTAGTGTTTTAAATTCCTTTAAAAGTTTTTGAGCTGTTTTTGGGCCAATGCCTTGGAAACTTTCTAATATAAATTGAAGACGCTGTTTTTTACTAAGATTTTTTTTAGAGATATTTAGTGGAGTTTCTGATTTTGTTTTTTTATTTGCAAGAACAGATATGAATTTTGCAGTATCTAGGTAGTTTTTAGTGAAGATAATGGGAATTCTAAATTTTAATACTATTGAGAGTAAGAAACCCCGAACTGCATTTGGATTTATTCCTGTAAGATTGTTATCTGAATAAAGTTCTTGTTCTTCTAAACCTTCTACTATTAATAGTCTGTTTGAATATTGTTGCATTTCTTCAAGTTGTTTTAGTAATCTTCTGTTTATCATTGAAGAAATAAAGTCAGAAGTTGTTTTTCTTTCAATAGCAACTCCTTTAACAATATAGTCTGCAACTTTTAATTCTTTGAATTCAATGATAAATCCTTGTTTTATTAATTCAGAGGCGATTAAACAATTTTTTTCACGATAATCTATGATAATTTTTTGTTTTGGTTTTTGAATTTTTGTTTTTATTTTTTTGTTTGAGAAGATGTTTAGGAAGGGTGCCATTAAAACAATTGTCTCTGACGAGATTTAAATTCTTTTCCATTTTCTAAATCTTTTTTTATTTCAGAGATTGCATTGTGCATTTTTTTCTCTCTTGAACGAGAAACATAAAAAAAAGCTTCGTCTCTTGTGTTTTTTGTTATAAGCATTATTAGTTTTCCTTTTGAAAGACGAGCAGTTCTTCCTGCTCTTTGAATTGTTCTTATTACACTTGGAATTGGCTCATAAAAAATTACTGCATTAACTTCTGGAATATCTAAACCTTCTTCTGCGATTTGAGTAGAGCATAAAACATTTATTTTTCCTTGTGAAAATTCTTCAATTATCTTTTTTTGTTGTTTTTGGCTTAGACCAGATTCTGTTTTTTTAGCTTGTCCAACAAAAACTTTTGCTTTTATTTTTTTTAACTCATTTATTTTTTTACAGATGTTTGCTGCTGTTTCTCTGAACTGACTAAATATAATTATCTTTAGATTTTTGTTTTTTTCATATTCTTTTTTTATTATTTCAAATAATTCATTTAATTTTGGATGTTCTATATTTTTTGAAATTAATTCATTAGAAGACATATATAGGAAATTAAATTCTGGTTTTGCAACTAATCTGACAACTCCTTTTGATTTTTTATTTGCAGCTTCTTTTAGAAGTTTTTGAAGATATTTATTAAATCCTTTTAGTGTTTGAGTTTCTAACAATTCAAGAGCGTGTTGAAGTTTTATTGCTTGAGCACAAGCACTTGCTCCTAACATATAATTGTAGTTACGATTACTTCCTGCTGAAGCAAGATTTCCCATAATTTTCTTTTGAGTGATAATTAAGTTTGTTTTTGTTGAAGGTCCAAAGAGAACATTTCTTTTTTTAAGTTCTTCAATATATCCTTCAAATAATTTTAATAAAACTTGTTTTATTTCTTGAAATTCTGCAGGAAAATCTAAAAGTTTTTTTTCAAATTTTAGTTCTTGTAAATAAATTTTAACATCGGGAGAATCTCTTGTTCTTAGTTCAACAGATTCTATAAATAGATTTTGGCATATTTGTTTTATTTTTGATTTTTCACTTCCTGGAGAGGCAGTTAATCCAAGAATTCTTGGATGTTCTGAAGAACTTTGATATTTTTGGGAAATAAAATTATAATCATAATTTTTAACACATCTATGTGCTTCATCTTCTATTAATAGGCATACATCATTTAGATTATAAAGCCCTTTTTTTACATCATTTGCAACACATTGGGGAGTTGAAAAAATAATGTCTGCATTTTGCCAGAGTTTTTTTCTTTTATCTGCATTTATTGCTCCTGTAAATAATTGCATTTCAGCAAAAAGTTCTGGAAGATATTTTTTAAATGAATTTTTATGTTGTTCAGCAAGAGGTTTTGTAGGAGCTAAAAAAACTACTTTTTCTCCTGGAAAAGTTCTCATTCTTTCTATTACTAACATTAGAGCGATTAGTGTTTTTCCTAATCCTGTTGGAAGAACAACTAAGCAGTTTTTTTCTTTGCAAGTATTAAATATTTCTTCTTGATATTTTCTAGGAGTAATTCCTTGTAAAAATTCCATTTTAAATTAGTAAAAATACATATCCTAATGCAATTATTACTATTGAAGCTAAAAAACTCCAAAGAACTAAATTTCCAAAAAAGATTTTGTTACCGTCTAAATCTGACAAAGGAATTATATTAAAAAAAGCATACCATACATTTAGTTTAGCAAATAATCCCCATCCAGAAAAATAGCCTATTACTGCAAAGCATAGATTTGCTAAAACTCCTGCAACTGCTATTAATCCTATTTGATATTCAGTTAGTTCTGAAAAGGAATAAAGCCCGTGTTTTTTTGCAGAACGATAAACTTTTGGTTTTACGTCAAAGACAAAACAAGCCATCCATATTAAATTTCCTAGACTTAATACTGAAATAATTATTGGAAGAAAAATTCCTGCTGGAAATGCTTTTTTTAGTTTTCTTTTTGGTTTAAATCCGTATCTTTGAATTTTCCAGATTTTTATTTCAATTTCTGAATCAAGGTAGTATGCTAAAATCTTTTTTGCAAAAATATTTATTGCTATTATTAGAAGTATTGCTAAGCCTGTTAAAAGAAAGATTTTTACAGATTGAATTAAACTTATAGAAATTGTTAAAATAGCAAAAACAATTAGGATTCTTATTATTTCTTTTTTGTTTAACATTCTTCTTTAATGAAATGTTTTTTTATAAATTTATTGCAGATAAAAGGATAATTAATTATATGATTAAATAACGGAAAAGTATTTAAATAATAACCCTTACTTTTAGAGTATGAGAATAAAAAAAATAAGTGATGCAATTGGATTGAAAGTTTATACAGATTCTGGAGATTTTTTTGGTGAAATTGAAGAAGCTAATCTTTCAGATAATAAAATAGATGGATGGAGAATCAAGGTTGGAGGAAGTATTGTTTCTTTAATTGGAGGAGCAAGAGGAGTTATAATTCCTCATCAATTTGTTAGAGCAGTGAATGACATCTTTATTATAAATAAGGCAGCATTGCCAAATCCTAGCTCATCAGATGAATCAGAAGAAATTGTAGAGGATTTAATTTAACTAAATGGCAGAAACAATCTTACAGCATTGGATTTTTACTAGATTTGCCTTGCCTTTTTTATTAGTTTTTTTTATTGTGTTTGCTATTCTTGAAAAAACAAAGATTTTTGGAAGTGATAAAAAACAATTAAATGCTTTAGTTGCATTTATTATCGGATTAGTCTTTGTTACTTTTGCTTATCCAGTAATGGTTGTAAGTAACTTAATTTTATTTTTAACTGTTGCACTAGTTGTGGTTTTTGTTGTTTTATTAATCTGGGGATTTATTTCTGGAGGAGAATCAAATTTTGATTTAAGTAAAACATGGGCAAAAGCTCTTGTTATAATATTAATTGTTGTTGCTGTTGGAATTGCAGTTTTATGGGCTACTGGAATTTATTCAGAAGTTTATAATTGGTTGTTTCAGCAAGATTGGAGTAATGAACTTTGGGTTAATATTTCATTTATTGTTGTTATTGCAGTTGCTCTTGCAATAGTTTTGAAAAAAGAAAGTAAAAGTTCTTGATGAATTATTTTCTTTTTAAAAGGTTTTATTGGAGTTTTTTATTATCACCTCTTTTTAAATGAGAAGAGGATTATTAGATTAAATTTAGAGAATTATTTAAATAAAGATTGTATTGCATGATTCAATATTTTAGAAACATATTTAAATTAAGATTATTTTAAGATACTATGTTAGAAAAATTGGTGATGCTCGCATCTTTTGGATTTTATAATCAAGGTGAAATTGGAAATTTATTACAGAGATTATCTGATTTAGGTTTTTTTAGTTATGTTCTTCCTTTTTTAATTATTTTTGCAATTGTTTTTGGAATTCTTCAGGCAATAAATTTATTTAAGGATAATAGAGCTGTTAATGCTATTATTGCTCTTTCAGTTGGTTTGTTGTCCTTGCAATTTGATTTTGTTCCTGTGTTTTTTTCAGAAGTATTCCCTAGGTTAGGAGTGGGATTAGCAGTTATTTTAGTTATAATTATCTTAATTGGATTATTTCTTCCAAAAGCAGAATGGGTTTATTATGTTTTATTTGCAATTGGCGCAATAACAGCAATAGTTGTTTTATTAAATACTTCTGGTTATCTTGGATGGGGTGCAGGTTATTGGTTGTATGACAATTGGCTTGTTTTAACACTTATTGCATTTGCTATTCTTGTGGTTGTGTTATTAACTGTTCCAAAAAAAGAAGGGAATAATATTCAGCCTCAAAAATGGTTAAAGAATTTGTTTGATTAATTTAAAATTATTTTTTCTTTTTCTTATGTTTTTTAATTGTGTTTTGAACCATTGCAAGTTCCTTTTTTGTTGAGTTTAATTGTTTTCCATAAGTTCCTACTTTTTCAAGAATTTTAATTTGCATAGTGTCTATTATTTTTTCTATTTTTTTTAGTCTTTCATCTAGATTATCTATTTTAACTTGTGCAAGTGTTTTAAATTCATTTAATTCATCTTGCTTTTTTTGAAATTTTCTTATTTTATCTGAGAATACTTGATTTGCTATTTCAATCATTGATTCTGAATCCATTCCTGTTGAATAAGCTTGTTCTTGTTGAGGATATCCTTGTTGGGAGTAAATTTCTGGAGCTTGTTGTACTTGAGGAGTATAAGTTTGTTCTGCTTCTGCAATAGAGGGTGTGTAAGTGTCTTGTGAAGGAGCTGAATTTTCTGGATAAGGAATATAATTGTCTTGAGAAGATTCTTCATCTGTAACAGCATTTTTGATATTTGATTGATTAATTGCGTCTGTTATTTGTTTTGGAGATATTCCTTGTTGTTGAAGATTATTTGATATTTCTTCATCATTCATTCCTTGTTTTTTTAATTGTGTTACTTGTTCTAGAACAGTCATTTTATCCTCTTTTTTATAATGTTTTTTTATTTTTTAAATTTATTTAATTAGTTGAATTTGTTTTGCAAGAATTTCTAAATCATCTTTTTTTGCAAATCTTGAAAATTCTCCTGAAATTGTTTCAATAAATGAAGTAATCCTTGTCATCGCTGAATTTAATTCTTGAATTTGTTTTTTTAATTCTAGAATTTTTTCATTATGTTCTTGTTTTATTTCAAGGAGATTCTCTCCAATTAACAAAATTCTGTCTTTTAGAATTCTTTGTTTTTCTTCTAAATCTCTGAGCTTATCTTGTTCTGGCATGTTGTTTTTAAGCTAATATAGTTTAAATTTCTTTGTATTCCTTTACATAAAAATTATTAAACCATTATATCTTTTTGTTTTTATGCAATTTAAAAAAGAGGCGCCATTATATTCTTATGAAGTTCATAAAGAAGGTGGAGAAGAAGTATTATATCTAAATTATTTGGGTGCACCTTATGTTCCGAGTATTTCTGATTCCGGAGAAGTAATGGGAAGAACAATTGATGCATTAATTGAAAATCCCAATGTTTCAAGAATTGTTTTTGTTCAACAAAAAAATTATAATTATGATTTTAAAGAAACTTCTATGTTGCTGGAGATTTCTCGGCTTTATGTTTATTTATTAAAGCAAGAAAAAATTTTATCTTCTGAAAAACTTGTTACTTCTTGTAGGCAGTTTTTTTCACAAAGATATAATGCTCTTTTTTCTTTTTTATTTTTATTAAAACAGGATCCAATAGCTTCTTATGCTGAATTAAAAAAAATTTTAATAGAATCTAAAATTTTGTTAAATAAAATTGAGCTTGAATGTCAATCAGATTTGAGAAATTATATTGTTTTTTTAGAAAAGATTTTGAATTTTGTAGAAGAAACTGAATTAATAAAAAAAATAACTCCTTATCTTGAAAAATATTCTCAGGGAGATAGAGAAATTTATCATAGAATATTTAAGCCAGATGTTATTCCTAATTTTACTTTTACAAGACTTGTTTTAGATTTACCTGAAGATGCAGAAATCTTATCGCAATATTCTATTGGTAAGGGAACTTATGATGAATCTTTAGTGATGATCTTAAAAATTGAAGATGAAGCTAAGCCAATTTATCATCTTACTCCTCCAGAGAATCTTTTAAGTGAAGAACATAATTCCTTACTTAATTTAGCAAGAGGAGTTTTAATTGAACATCAACCAAAGGCAGAAGAATTTACAGATACAGAAAGAACTCGACAAGTTTTTTTAAATATTTCAAAAGATTTGATTCAGGATTTAGCAAGTAATAAAGGAATTAAATTAAGTTACGAAGATATTAATAAATTAGCGACAATACTTGTAAGACACACTATTGGTTTTGGAGTTATAGAGATTTTATTAAAAGATGATAAATTGCAAGATATTGTTTTAAATGCTCCAATTTCTCAAACAAATATTTATTTAAGACATCAAGATTATGATGAATGCACTACAAATATTCTTCCAAGTCAAGGAGATGCAAATTCTTGGGCAGCTAAATTTAGATTAATTTCTGGACGTCCACTAGATGAAGCAAATCCAATTTTAGATACTCAACTTGAAATAAAAGATATGAAAGCAAGAATTGCAATTATTCAACAGCCCTTATCTCCTTATGGTTTAGCTTATGCAATAAGAAGGCATAGAGATAATCCTTGGACATTGCCTTTATTTATTAAATATAAAATGATTAATTCTTTTACTGCAGGTTTAATGAGCTTTTTAATTGATGGAAGTCGAACAATGCTTCTTGCAGGAACAAGAAGTTCTGGAAAGACTTCTTTATTAGGAAGTTTAATGCTTGAAATAATTCCTAAGCATAGAATAATTGTTATTGAGGATTCTTTAGAATTGCCTGTTGATGCTTTAAGAAAATTAAATTATGATATTTTAAGAATGAAAGTAAGAAGTGCTTTATTAAAAACAGGTGCAGAAGTTTCAGCAGATGATGGAATTAGAACAAGTTTAAGATTAGGAGATTCCAGTTTGATTTTAGGTGAAGTTAGAAGTGAAGAAGCAAAAGCTCTTTATGAAGCAATGAGAATTGGAGCATTAGCTAATGTTGTTGCAGGAACTATTCATGGAGCAAGTCCCTATGCTGTTTTTGATAGAGTTGTTAATGATTTAGGAGTTGAGACTACAAGTTTTAAGGCAACAGACATTATTGCTGTTGCAAATCCAATAAAATCTCCAGATGGGTTAAAATCTTGGAAAAGATTAGTTCAATTGTCTGAAGTAAGAAAACATTGGAAAAACGACCCTTTAGAGGAAAAAGGTTTTGTTGATTTATTAAAATACAATGTTGAAAAAGATGAATTAGAGCCTACAGAAGATTTGATTAATGGAGATAGTGAGGTTATTAAAGATATTGCTTCAAATGTAAGGGGTTGGGCAGGAAATTGGGATGCAGTTTATGATAATATTTTATTAAGAGCTAAAATTAAAAAATATACTGCAGATATGGCTGAAAAATTAAAAAAGAATTTTATTTTAGAAGCGAGTTTTAATGCTCTTTCAAATAATGCTTTTCATGAAATTTCAAATGAGGTTTCAAAAGAAATTGGATTGCCTTTAAGCGAGAAAGTTTTTCCAGAATGGCAAAAGTGGTTTGATAAACAATTAAAAAAATTCTAGAAAATATTTCCTAATACTATTGTTCCTAATACAAACAATGCAACTGTTGCTATTGTTGCAACAATAAAGTATAAAATTAATCCTCTGAATAAGTTTTTTCCTGTTTTATTTGTTTGTTCTAGTTTATCTTCTCCTGAATTAATTGTTACTAGTGTTCCTGTTAAAATAAATATTATTTCTATTATGTAAATTCCTATTGCTATTTGTAGATAATAAGGAGGAATTAGATTTTGAACTTGAAAAATTCCTAGCAGAGTGTCTATGTTTCCTAGATTTGCAACTTCTCCACTTGATTGTGTAAACTCAGAGAGATTTAGTAGTTTGCTTAGTATTGAAGTTATCATTGCAGATAAACCAACAACAATTCCTAAAAGTAATGGAGTTAAAAAAGTTATATTACTCTTCATATCTGAGATAATTTCTGCTAGTAAATCTCTTAATCTGTTAGTTATTTTTTGAATATTTTTTATGTATTGAGATATGCTCATTAAACTAATTGCTGCTATGTTTAATCCTTTTTTAACTGACTCAACTAAGATTTTCATACTTGTAGAAATTAAGCTTGAAGGATAATATTTTATTGCTCCTCTTCTTGAATCAAAAATAGAATCTTCAACACTCATTCCCATTTGTTGAATATTGTAATTTACTCTTTTAAAGAAGTCTTCTGTTTTTAGTCCTTTAGAAGATTCAGCTACTTTTGCAAAAACAAGTTCTGCAGGCATGCCATTTCCTAGCCTATTTCCTATTTGAAATAATGAATTATTAAATTCTTTTTCTAATTCATTTGTTTTTTCTCTTTCTATTATTAATTCTTTTGTTCTTGCTGAAAAAGAAAGTGCAAAAAACAATCCAATTCCTAGAGGAATAAACATACTTAAAATCAATGCTCCTATTCCAAAAGGACCAACATATCCTTGCCCTTTTTGGACAAAATTAAAAATTAGGTCTTCACTTCCTAATCCTATTTGTGCAAAGGTGTAATCTTTTTGCATTCCAATTAATTCTGGTAAAGGAGTATATTGAAATATTAAAGGAAGAAAACCCAGTATTAAAAACGGAAGGCAAATTAAAAATGCTTTAAGATAAGGTTTTTTGTCTTTGTATTTATAGTAAAGAGGATTTTTTTCTAATAATCTTGTTTGCCCGTGTCCTCCTGGACGCAGATAAAGGATTTTTTCAGTCATATAAAAAACCATGAATGGGATTAGTAAATTAAATAAAAGGACAATATGATACCATTTTAGTAATCCTCCGAGCATTACACTGGCTAAAGGAAGTAAAGTTAACATTAGGATTGGAAGCATAACTCCTAACATGTAAATAATTTTTAAAGGACTTCCAACATCATGAGTGAATTTTAGCATTTTATTATAGACTCCTTCTAAAACTACTTGCAATGCTTTTTCAAGAATTTGTATTCTTCTTGTGTTGTCTGGCTCAAAAAGACTGCTTTCAATTAAATGAAAACTTTCTATAAATTCAGAAGAATAATCCCTCCAAGTTTCAAGATAATTGTCTAAACTTTCTTTTATTGTTGAGAACTTTCCTATTTGAACATCATAAAATACTTTTTTAAAATCCAGTGCTAGAGGTTTTTCAAGATGTTCTGATGCAAATGAAATAGCCTTTTCAAGATTTGGAGTGTGTCTCATATAAACAATTATGTAAAGTATTGCAGGAACCATTTGACTGCTTGCTTTTAAACGCCATTTATTAGCAAGTCTTTTTGGATAATTTGAAGTTATTTTAAATAAGAAAAAAGAAACAAAAATAACTAAAAATAAAAATAAAATTGGAAAACTTGCAAAACTTCCTTTAATTAGAGTTACTGCAACAGAAATTAAAATTCCAATTAAAAATACACTTAAGAAACTCATTATGCTTAGAGTTATGCATTGTTCTGGAGCAACTTCTAGATGAGCTATATCTATGTATCTTTGAATCTTTTTTTTGTCTTTTTCTGCAACTTTTAATTTAATAAAGTTTCCAAGAGTTTTACAGAATTTTTCATATTTTGATAACTCTGGAATCATTTCTTTTTTAAAAGAAGTGTATTCTCTGCTTTGTCCCTGATTATTTAGTTGTTTTTCTATTTTTCCAGAGTATTTTCTTAAAATATCTTTAGTATCCCTCATTTTTATTCATAAAGAGTAATGAAAATTAATTAATAAATGTTTCAGTGTAATTTATAAATTTACATAAAGTTTATTAATTCTTTTTTGTATTTAGAGACATGAAGAAAAGAGGGATTATTTCAGAGTATCTTCCTTGGGTGATAATTGCCGTTGTTATTTTGGCTGTTTTAGTTATATCTATTTATTTTTTAAGACAAGGAGGAAGTGGATTAATTGAAAAATTAAAATTGCTTTTTAGAGGAAGATAATGGAATTAGCTATTTCAAATGTTATTAAATTAGTTATAGGAATTTTAGTTGTAGTTGTAGTTATTATTGGAGTGAGTATTTTTTTTGGTGCAAAAGTAATTAGTTTTTTTAAAAATCTTTTTAGTGAAGAAGTTGCAGAATTAATTTTGGGAGTATTATTTCCATGAATAAAGGAGGTTTTTTATTAGCAAATCAGGTTGTTAAAATTGTTATTGCAATTATTTGTATTGTTTTTTTAGTTTATCTTTTGAGCTCATTATATTTTGCAAAAGTAAATGCAGAGAAATTAAAAAAAGCTAAGGATTTTCTTGAGGGAGAAAATGGAGTTAATTCAATTGTAAGTAATATTAAAGAAGAAGGAATTGTTACAATGAATCGAGCTCCTTCTGGATGGTATCTCTTTAGTTTTACTGGGCAAATAAAGCCAAATAATTGTCTTGGAAAAAATTGTGTTTGTGTTTGTGACAATAAATATTTTGGAGATTATTTTGATAGGCAAACAAGTGAATGCAATGATAATGGAGCTTGTTTAATTATTGAAAATCTTAAGTCTTATTCTCCTGAATTAGAATTTGTAATAGATATTAATAAAGGATTGTCAATTAAAAAATTAAATAATCAAATTGAATTAAGTGTAAAATGAATGTAGATGAATTAATAAAATATTTAATATGGATTGTCTTTTTTATTTTAGCTCTTGGAGGAGTTTATTTAATGTTAAAAAAAATAGGTGTGATGTAATGAAAAAGATATTTAGTAAAAATGCAGAAATAACAATGAAGCAAATAGTAGTTATGATTGTTTTAATTATTAGTTTTGCTGTGATTTTGTATTTTATTGTTCAGTTAAATCTTGGAGAGGAAAGCACAAAAGAAATTTGTCATAATTCAGTTGTTTTAAAAGGAAGTTCTGTTGCTGGAGAAATTACTTCTTTAAATTGTAAAAGAACTTATCTTTGTCTTACTCAAGGAGATGATTGTGTTGAGGAAGGCATGCCTGATGCAACAAGAATTGAAAAAGTTTCAAATAAAAAAGAATTTTTTGGAATTTTAGCAGAAGAAATGGCTGATTGTTGGTGGATGTATGGAGAAGGAGAAATTAATTATATTGGAGGGATAGAAATCCAAAAAAAACTCTATTGTTCAATTTGCTCTCAAGTTGCTTTTGATGAAAGCATAAAGGAATTATTTGAAGGAAAAAATACCTTTTCTCAAAAGGAAATTTATGATTATTTATATTCTACTAAAATGCCTGGCAAGGAAATAAATTATTCTGATTATTTATTTTCTGCAGCAAAAAAACCAAGTAATTTTAGAAATGTTAATTTAAATGAACAGTATTTTATTTTAATGGGAATTTTACCTGAAAAAAACAGAAATGCTTGGTTAAGTATTGTATCTGCTTCTCCTCTTGTTTCGGCAACAGCAGGAGTAGTTGGTTCTTTATTATTTCCAAACGATACTGCCGACTTTATTGGTTTTTTAATTAAGGGAGATAAATTAGAGACTTATAGAGTTTCAATACTTAATTCAGAGGATTATAAAAAACTTAATTGTTATGATGTTGTCTAAAAAAGCAAGCATTCTTACTGAAACTACTGTTTTTTTAATTTTAAATTTAATTTATATTGGAATTTTAATTGTGTTTCTTGTAAATTCAGCAAATTCAGTTGTTTTAATGCAAGAGATTTATGCAAAGCAAATTGTATTATTAATTAATTCAGCAGAACCAAATAGTTTTGTTTTTTTAAATATGCAAGATGCAATTGATGAAGTAAGAGAAAATTGGGGAGAAGAGCATATAGAGGATATTATTTCTGTTAAGAGAAATGTGATAAAAGTTCAACTTACAGAAAAAAGTTCTTATGAATATAGTTTTTTTAATGATATTGAAATTAAAAATAAAAATATAAAATATATTAAAAAAGGAGGAAAAGATGAAGGTTTTTTATTTTCGTTCTAAACAAGGAGCAAGTAAGATTTTAGCTGTTTATTGGATTGCAATATTATTAATTGTGGCTGCAGGAATTTATGGAATGGTTTATTTTTATTATTCTCATCCTTTTGATGTTCGAGTTTTAGAAGCAGAAGCATTAAATGCTAAAGTTGCAGATTGTTTGTCTCAGCAAGGGAAATTAGTTTCAGAAGTTTATTCTGATAAAGTTAATACAGATTTTGATTTAATTTCTAAATGTGATTTAAATTTTAGTACAGAAGATTTTTCTGATTGGAAGGATTTTGGACAGTATTATTCTGAAGTTAATTTTTATGATATTAATGAAAAATTTCTTGGAACTTTAAAAGCAGGAAATACTGCATTAAAATCTGATTGTGAGATTCAAGAAGAAAAAGGTTATGAAAAAGTTTCTACTTGTGTTACTTCAAAAATGTATCTTGTTAGTGAAGGTAATTCTCAAATTTTAATTGAAATTTTAGGAGTTGTAAAAAAAATAGAAAAAAATGTTAAATAAAAAAGCAGAAATTGGAGAAACAATGACTTGGGTAATTGCAACAATAATTATTATTATTGTTTTACTTATTTTTTTATATGTTTCAAGTAGTTTTGGAATAATTAAATCTTTGACAATTAAAACAAGTAAAATTGCAAATTCACTTTTATCTGATACAGAGTTAAGTGCAATAGAGTGGATAAATGCTAAATCTGAAAAAGCTTTGAAAATTAATAATAACAATGAAAATAAAATTAATCAATGGGTTGAAAATGAATAAAAGAGCAGATATTAGTGTGACTGTTTTAGTAATCGGAGTTTTGTTTGTTTGCTTTTTAGCAATTCTAAGTTTTTATTTAAATGCTCTTGATGTTAGAGGAACTTTTACAAATATTAAAGAAATAAATAAAGTTAATATTCAGTATGAATTTGGAACAGGACAAGTTCAAGAGGATAATTTTGGAAAATTTATTTCTGAAAAGGTTTATGAGCGACAACATTGGTATAGTTTAAGCTCTGATAAACTTGTTTTAGAGATTAAAAGATATGTTTGATTTTACATAAAGTTTATAAATAAAAAAAGATTAAATAAGATATGGAAAATAAAAGAGGTCAAGGGTTGTCAACTAATGCAATTATTATGATTATACTTGGAATAGTTGTACTTGTAGTTTTGATTCTTGGATTTACTCTTGGATGGGGAAAGATTCTTCCTTTTTTATCAAGTGAAAATGTTGATAGTGTTGTAAATGGTTGTAATACTGCTTGTGTTCAAGGAAACACTTATGCTTTTTGTTCTCAGCAAAGAGAATTAGTTGATGCAGAAGGAAATGAGTTTGCTTCGACTTGTTATTTATTTTCTAATTTAGATAATTTTAGCAAATATGGCATTGATAAATGTTCTTCTATAAAGTGTGAATTAGATTGTGGAGATTTAAAGATTGGAGATAATTCTGGAATTAATTATAAAGAGGCTGATGTAATAGTTGAAGTTAAAAAAGGATATGATGTTACTTCTTTGGCTGAATTTAGTGAGGAAGCTAAAAGAGATGAAAAGAATCAATGTTGGATTAAAAAATAATTCTTAAAATGGCTCGAGGAGATTCTGAAAGACGTAATAAAAGAAAAGATAAGCGTAGAGACAAAAAAAAGCATCCTTATAGAAAAGGCGGTGGAAAGCGGAGTATGAATATTAAGGGAAAATAAACAATGTTTTTTCTAAATATCTTTTTATAGCATAACTAATCTTTTAAAGTTCAATAGTTTTTTCTTATTATGGTTGAAGAGGTTAAAACTCCAGATATTGAAGAACAAGAAGAACAAGGAAATTTATCTCAGGAAAGTTCTAAAAATGAGGAACTATTAATTGAAGCAAAGAGTTTTTTTGATTCTCATAAAAAAGAATTAGCTGAGTCTCTTAGAAAGGAAAATAATGTTATTTTTCTTGATTTTATGCAATTAACTGAATTTTCAAATAAGCTTTCAGATGAGATTTTAAGTAATCCAGAAGAAGCACTTCAATTAATAGAGCAAGCAATTGAGCAATCTGGATTACAAGATAGTACAAGAGTTAGATTAACTAATCTTCCTAAGATACAAGAGATTAAGGTTAGAAATATTCGTTCTAAGCATTTAAATGAGTTAGTTGTTATTGAAGGAATTATTAGGCAAGCAAGTGATGTGCGTCCTCAAGTAGTTAATGCTAAATTTGAGTGTCCTAGTTGTGGAACAATTATTTCTGTATTGCAAATGGAAAAAAAGTTTAGAGAACCTTCAAGATGTTCTTGTGGTAGAAGAGGAGGATTTAAATTAATTAGTAAAGAAATGGTTGATACTCAGAGGTTGGTTATTGAAGAAACTCCTGAATCTCTTACAGGAGGTGAACAGCCTAAAAGAATGAATGTTTTTGTTAAAGAGGATTTAGTTGAGCCAAAAATGGAAGAAAAAACAACTCCTGGAAGTAGAGTCAAGGTTATTGGAGTTTTAAAAGAAGTTCCTGTTCCATTATCTACTGGAGGTTTATCTACTCGGTTTGAACTTGCAATTGAAGCAAATAATTTAATTCCTTTAGAAGAGACTTTTGAAGAATTAGATATTAATGAAGAAGATGAAAAACAAATAATGGAATTATCTCAGGATCCTAAAATTTTAAGTAAGTTGTCTTCGAGTATTGCTCCAAGTATTTGGGGTTATGAAGAAATAAAAAAATCTTTGATTTTGCAGTTGTTTGGAGGTGTAGAAAAAAAATTATCAGATACTTCAAAATTAAGGGGAGATATTCATATTTTGTTAATTGGAGATCCTGGTGTTGCTAAAAGTCAGTTATTAACTTTTATGGCAAATATTTCTCCAAAGGGAAGATATGTTGTTGGGAAGTCAGCTTCAGGAGCTGGGCTTTGTGTTTCTCCTAAAACAAAGATTATTAGTGATAATGGAAAAATTTATTCTATTAAAGAAAGGTTAGAAAGCATGTCGAATTTTGAAAAAGAATACATCAAGGGAATTTATTATGATGATGATGTTGATTTTAAAATTCAAAGTATGTCAGATAAATTAAGAATTCAGGAAAAAATTCCCTCTAAAATCTGGAAATTAACTTCTCCTGAAGAGATTTATAAAATTACAACTATTTTTGGAAAAGAAATAGAATTAACCGGAAATACTTGTTTGTTTACTCAAGAAAAAAAATGGAAAAAAGCTTTGGAATTAAAATTAAAGGATAGAATTGCAGTTGCGTCTGAAGTTAAAGTTAAGGGCAAGGAAAAATACTGTGTTGATTTAATTGATTCAAATCCTGTTGTTCATAATATAAAAGATTTTGTTAAAAAGCTAACAAAGGATTTAACTAAAAAATATGGAACTTTAAGAAATGCTTCAAAAAAATTAAATTTGCCGGAAAATAGTTTGTATTATAATTGGATTAATTTAAATGCTCGAGGAAATATTAAGTTAAACTCATTAAAAAAAATATGCTTTGATTTAAAATGCGATTACAGAGATTATGTTAAAGAAGTGAGTTTATATAATGGTAAAAAACATTTATTGCCTCTAAAATTAAATAAGGATTTTCTTTATTTGGCTGGTTTAATTGCAGGAGATGGTGATTTGAGAAAAGGGGAAAATAATACAATAAGTATAAGATTTTCTAATTCTAATGAAGTTTTACAGGAAATTTTTAGAAAAATTATAAAAGAACAATTTAATTTAAATTTTGATGTGCAAGAAGGAAATTCTAAACGACCAGAAGCTACTAGATTTAATTCTAAGTTAATTGGAGAAATTTTATTAAAATTAGGAATTTGTGTTTCTCCTAAATCAAATAAACTTTCTTTGTCAAATGAATTATTATCTTTAAAAGATGAATTACTTGCAGAGTATATTGCGGGATTTTATGATTCTGATGGAAGTGTTTTTGTTAGAAAAGGAAAAGGTTCTAATTGCATTGAATTAACAAGTGTTTCTGAAAAATTAATGAAAACTTTGCAGTTAGTTTTATTAAGATATAATATTCAGTCTAGTTTAAGAACAAGAAAACCTTCTGCTGGGAAAATTAAAGGGAAGTATTTAAAATATGTTTTGGAAATAAGGCAAAAACAAAGCATTAAAAATTTTTATGAAAAAATTAAGTTAAGGCATTCTTTTAAAAAAGAAAAACTAAAAAAATTAGCAAAATCAATTTTAAAGAAAAAAAGTGAATTGATTTTATTTGAAAAAATAAAAAAAATTGAGAAAATAAAGTCTCCTTACAAATATGTTTATGATTTGACTATTGATAATACTCACAATTTTGTTGCAAATGGGATTTTAGTTCATAATACTGCCACAGTTGTAAGAGATGAGTATCTTAAGGGATGGAGTTTAGAAGCAGGTGCAATGGTTTTAGCAAATAAGGGATTAGTTTCAATTGATGAATTAGAAAAAATGGATCCTCAGGATAGAAGTGCAATGCATGAGGCATTAGAACAACAGTCAGTTACAATTAGTAAGGCAAATGTTCAGGCTTCTCTTAGAGCTGCTACATCTGTTTTAGCTGCTGCAAATCCTAAGTTTGGAAGATTTGACCCTTATCAAAGTATTGCACAACAAATTGATTTGCCTCCAACTTTAATTAATCGTTTTGATGTTATTTTTACTTTAAGAGATTTGCCAGATAAATTAAAAGATGATAAAATTGCATCACATGTTTTAAATCAGCATAGAGCAAAAGGAAAAGAAATGTTGATTCCTAGAGATTTATTTAGAAAATATGTTGCTTATGCAAAACAAAGATATAAGCCTGTTTTAACAGACGAAGCAATTCAAGAATTAAAAAAGTTTTATGTTGAATTAAGGAATAAACCTGTTGCTTCTGAGAGTTCAATGCGTCCAATTCCAATTTCTGCAAGACAATTGCAAGCATTAGTTAGAATGTCAGAAGCATCAGCAAGATTAAAATTAAAGCAAGAAGTAGTTAAAGAGGATGCTCAAGAAGCAATAGAATTAATGAAATATTATTTAATTCAAGTAGGTTATGATTATGAGTCTAAAACTTTTGATATTGATAGAATTTCAATTGGAGTGTCAAGTTCTCAAAGAAGTAAAATAATAAATGTTAGAGAAACTATTGAACTTCTTGAAGGAAGATTAGGAAGCTTAATTCCTGTTGAAGAATTACAAAAAGAACTTGAAGATAAAATGTCTAAATCTGAAATTGATGAGGCAATAAGTAAATTACAGGCTTCAGGAGATATTTTTAAGCCACGAAGAGGTTATGTTCAGAGAACATGAGAAAGATAGCATTGATAGGAACACATGGAACAGGGAAAACAACATTAGCTCACGAACTAGTAGCTGAAGCTAAAAAAAGAGGAGTTAATGCTGAATTTCTAGGAGAAATAGTAAGAGGATGTCCACTTCCAATAAATGAATAACAAACAAAAGATGCATCAGAATGGATAATTTATAATCAATATATAAAAGAACTAGAATTAAAACAAAAATGCAATGTATTGGTCTGTGATAGAAGCGTATTAGATGGTTATGTTTATTTTTACAAAAAATTTGGAAGAGACCCTATACTAGAAAGGTTTGTAAAAGACAAATCAACCACATACTCAGCACTATTAAGAGTTCCGATAAATCAAAGAAGATTGACAGAAGATGGCGTAAGAGCCACAGATGAAGATTTTCAAAGAAGTATTGATAAAGGGTTTAGTTATTTATTAAGAGAATTAGATATCCCTTTTGTAGATTTTAAAGATATTGATCAAGCACTTAAGTTAATTATACCATAAATACTTATAAATATAGAAATTTTTTAATTAAAATGCCAGAACAACAATTTAAAAGAAATATTGCATATAAATTTAAAATAGGAGATTTGCTTATGGGAAAACCTATTTTTGATGGTGAAAGGTTTTCTTTTTTGGATTTTGGAAATAAAAAAATAGTTCGAGTGAATGTAGTTGCAAATATTGTTGATAGATATGATTCTGAGGGAGAGAAAAAATATTCTTTTATTACTGTAGATGATGGTTCTGGGCAAATAAAATTAAAGTCTTTTGGAGATGATGTTGATAAATTAAAGAGTTTTTTACAAGGTCAAACTGTTTTGATTATTGGAGTTTTGAGACATTTTAACAATGAATTATATATTTTTCCTGAAATTGTTAAAGAAATAGATACTCAATATTTAAGTGTAAGAAAATTAGAATTAGAAAAAAAAGAAAAAGCTTCTGCTCCAATTGAGAAAAAAGAAATTATTGCAATAAAGGATAAGATTCTTGAAGCTATTAAAAGTTCAGAGGATAATGGAGGAATTGAAGTAGACAAGATTATACTTGATTTTAAGGATACTTCTCCAGAAGTTATTAATACAGAAATAAAAAAGCTTCTTGAAGAGGGAATTATTTTTGAGCCTCGTCCTGGGAAAATTAGGTGGTTAGGTTAAGAATAGTCTTGTTCTAAATCTATGCTTGCTCCATTTTTTAATAGATTTTCGTAAATCTCTGCAAGATTAAAGGCTTGTTTAAAATATTCTCTATCTGTTACTTTTACTAAGGGTTTATTAAAAAAAACTTGTATAAGTTATTGAGAGTTGGAAGTAATTGTTGTGCTTTTTGGAGTTCGAGTTATTTTTCCGACTTCTTTCATAAAACCTTCTAATGTTCTTCTAACCTGTTTTCTTCTTTCGTTCCATTTTGTGTTATCAATAACTCTAACCATGATTTTGGTAGTTTTTTTTCTTTTATAAAAATTTATGTTCAATGAAATAATTTATAAACTACTTCATTTACAACTTATTATGACAGATTATGATAAATTACTTGAAGAAGCTTATGGTAAAGTTAAAGTTGTAGTTGGAAATACTGGAGAAAGATTTGAAATTCCAAAGATTCAAGGACATTTTGAAGGTAAGAGAACTGTTTTAAGTAATTTTTTTCAAATTGCTTCTCATATTAGAAGAAAACCAGAGCATTTTCTAAAATATATGTTAAAAGAATTAGCAGCATCAGGAACAAGAGATGGCGACAGATTGATTTTAAATATTAAAGTTCCAAGTGCTAAGATAAATCAAAAAATAGAAAACTATGTTAATGAATTTGTTTTGTGTAAGGAATGTAAAAAACCAGATACTGAGTTAATTAAACAAGATAGATTAACTTTTGTTCATTGTCTTGCTTGTGGTGCAAAACATCCAATTCAGAGCAAAATCTAGTTTTAATAAGGTTTAAAAAACAAATTATCTTAAGAGAATTATATTAAATCGGAGGTTAAAAAAATGGTACAAGGATATTGTGTTAAGTGCAAAAAGAAGGTTGAAATGAAAGATGCAACAGAAAGTAAAACTAAAAAAGGCACTAAAATTGCAAAAGGAAAATGCCCAACTTGCGGAACAACTGTTTGTAGAATGGGCGGATTAAAATAAATATTTAAGAGAAACTAGTAATAGTTTCTCATTTTTTATTATGTTAGTTAAAATACATAAATCTTATAGAGATATTGTTGCTATTTGTGATTCTGAATTATTAGGAAAGTTTTTTGAAAAAGATAATTTTCAATTAGATGTAAAAGAGTCTTTTTATAATGGGAATAAAAAAACAAAGTCAGAGGTTTTAGATATAATCCAAAATATGGCTGTAGAGGACGCTACTTTTAATATTGTTGGAAAAAAATCTGTAAATGTTGCATTAGAAGCAGGAATAATTAATAAACAAGGAATTAAAGAAATATCTGGAATTCCTTTTGCTTTAGTCTTGCTTTAAGCATTAATAATTTCTGAAGCTGCGTCTCTGCAGTATTGTTTTAATTCTTCTGTAGAACTTTTCTCACACATCGCAATAGTACTTCCTGGAACTCGGATATAAAAATATGCATAACACTCCTTCACATAGTATTTTCTCAACTTTTCTTCAAGACTATTAAGTCCCTCACATATCCTTAAATCTCTTTTCATAATAGCTACCTCTGCAAAGCAGTCTATTTGATTATTTATACTAATTTCTGCACAAACAGATTCGTCTTGTGATGAATAAGCTATTTTTTGGTAACATCCATCTTTTAATGCATCAGGTTGAACAGCACAAAAAGTAATATGAGATGGCTTACTTACAGTTGACCAATAACATGCTTCTCTTTTTTCTTCATTAATAATAATTTTACAAAAATGAGGATTATCTGGTAATATTACCCTAGCAAAAGCTCTTCCAAAAAATCCAAAAACATTATTTGCTGATAAAAAAATAAGAATTAACAATAAACCAATGATTATTAAGGCCATTAAGAGTTTATTTTTCTTTATTTCCATTAACAATTAATAATATTTAAATAATAAAAACCTTTGCTTCTATAACTTTATAAAACATTTAATTCTTTATATTATATGAAATCACATAAAAAACAAGCAGAAGAAGCAAAAGCTAAAAGAGAATTAATTCCTCAGCAAAAAATTAGAGTAAAGTTGCCAAAAGAAAAAGAAGTAATTGGAATTATAGAACAAAGATTAGGAGGAAATAAAATGTTGGTTAATGGTGTTGATGGAAAAACAAGAAATTGTAGAGTTCCTGGAAGATTAAAAAGAGCTCTTTGGTTAAGACCAAATGATGTTGTTATAATTGAGCCTTGGGAATTAGATGATACAAAAGGAGATGTTTTATTTAAATATCGTCCAAACCAAGTTGCTTGGTTAAGAAAAAAAGGTTATTTAGAAACAGAAACAACTGAATTTTAAAATGAAAAAATCACTCTTGAAGGCAAATTTAAGGGAAGTTGACTGTCAAGAGATCATAGGTGTCTTACAATGAAAAGAATTCTTCTTGATAAGGTTGCAAGAATAGTAAAAGCAAAAAACAAATTAGAATCTGAATTAAATATTAAAATTTCAAATAGAGGAAAAGAGTTTACTATTGATGGAGAAGCAGAAGAGGAATATATTGCTGAAAAAGTTTTAGATGCTTTGAATTTAGGATTTCCTTTAAGTATTGCTTTGTTAATTAAACAAGAAGATTATCTTTTTGAAATAATTTCTATAAAAGACCATACAAAAAGACATGATTTAGAAAGAATTAGAGCTAGAATAATTGGAACAAAAGGAGGAACTCTTGCAACTCTTTCACAATTAACAAAATGTTTTTTTGAAATAAAAGATAATGAAGTAGGAATTATTGGAGATGCAGAGTATATTGAGAATGCTCAAGAAGCAATTATTTCTTTAATTAGAGGAGCAAAACAAGCAAATGTTTATGCTGGACTTGAAAAAAATCAACCAAAACCAATAGGAGATTTAGGGTTGAGAGAAAAGAAAGTAAAGCTTTAAATAATAAAAAAATTTGAATTCTTTATGTCCCGATAGCTCAGTTGGTAGAGCGAACGGCTGTTAAAAATTATTGGTTTTTAATAAAACTAGCAGAAACCGTTAGGTCGTAGGTTCGAGTCCTACTCGGGACGTTTTCTATTTCATGATATAATTCTTAAACAATCTTAATCCACTTAAGGCCCACGCAAAAAGAATTAATATCCAAAGATATGTATGCTCATATCCTAAAAGCTTGTATGTCCCTAAAATAATCAAGAAAAGAGCAGGATAAGAAATAACAACAGCAACATAAACAAAGAATTTTCCAAAGAATTTTTTTATCCATATAAGAGTATAATCTATTTTATGATTAAGTCTATGCTTTCTTAATGCTAGGAATATATTAACAAAAGCAAGAGTATTATAAATCAAAACTATTAATGAAATAACATAAACATTTCTTGGAATAATATCTCCACTAAAAAAAGAATAGATTCCAACTAAACACGCTATAACTGCCGGAACAAGAAGATAAAACTGGGATGTTTTTGGATTTCTATGATTATAATAAAACAGCTTCCAGTACAATAAAACCGCAAGAATTATCGCTATCTCTTTTATCATTGTACTTATAAATATCACTAATTTTAAAAACTTCCCTTTACTTGATTTATCATGGAAGTTGACAAAGCAATTCAAGAAAGAAAAAGTGTGAGGCATTTTTCAGAAAAAAAACCTAGTTGGAAAGAGATTATTGAATGTATTGATTCTGCTAGATTTTCTCCAATGGCAGGAAATATTTTTACTTTGAAATTTATTCTTGTAGATGATGAAAAGAAAATAAAAAAACTTGCAGAAGCTTCACAACAAGATTTTATTGTAGAATCAAAGTATGTTGTTGTGGTTTGCACTGATTCGAGTTTAACTTTAAATGCTTATGAAGAAAGAGGAGAAAAATATTTAAGACAACAAGCAGGAGCATCAATTGAAAATCTTTTATTAAGTCTTCAAGCTAAGGGGCTTTCAACTTGTTGGATAGGACATTTTGTTGATTCTCTTGTAAGAGAGGCTTTAGGAATTCCAGAAGGAATTGAAGTTGAAGCAATGTTTCCTATAGGCTATGAGCCAATAGAAAAAGGAAAAGCTCCAAGAAAAAAGAAAAAGATAATGTTAGATAGTGTTTTGTATTTTAATAAGTGGAAAAATAAGAGAATGAAGTCCGTAGAAAAATTGAATGTTTAAATTCTAAAAAAATAAAAAACACCGGGAATAAGCCCGGCAAATATAAAAAAGATTAAATTAAATTTAATTAATTATAAAACTTCAATACCTAAGTCTGAAATTTCTTTTGCTTGTGGTCGTGCTGAATTTTCTATTTCTTTTCCAAGTACATAAGGAGATTTAACTCCAGTCATAATTGTTATTACTCTTATTTTACCTTCAAATTCTTTACTAATTCTAGCTCCAATTATAACTTGTGCGTCTGCACTTAGATTTTCAGAGACTAATTTACCAACAATGTCAAATTCTTCTAATCTTAAATCAGGTCCGCAAGTAACATGAATCAGTGCACCAGTAGCACCTTTGTAATCCACGTCAAGTAGAGGATGTGTAAGGGCTTGTTTGACTGCTTCAGATACTCTGTCTGATTTTTGATCACTTTCACCTAAGCCAATAACAGCGACACCGCCGTCTTTCATAATTGTTGAAACATCTGCATAATCTAAGTTAATTAAACTTGGAAGAGTAATTGTTTCTACAAGTCCTTTAATCATTGTGCTGATTAATTCATTAGCAACAGCAAAAGCTTGTTCTATTGGTAATTGTCCTGCAATGTCTACAAGTCTGTTGTTATCTAATACAATACATGTATCTGTAACTTCTCTTAATTCTTGTAAGGCAAATTCTGCTTTATCTACACGAGCTTTTTCATTTTCAAAAGGCATTGTTACAACAGCAATAACTACTGCTCCTGATTCTTTAGCAATTTGAGCTACAACAGGAATCATTCCTGAACCTGTTCCTCCTCCTAAACCAGCTAAAACAAAAACCATATCTGCTCCTGAAACTGATTTTTTAATGTCACTTAGAGATTCTTTAGCTGCTTCTCTTCCTTTTTGAGGTTTTCCTCCGCAACCTAATCCTCTTGTAAGTTCTTTACCAACAAGAAGTTTTTCATCTGCTTTAGTTACACTTAGATGAAGTGCATCAGTGTTCATTCCATAAGTAGTGGCTCCATTAATTCCTTTATTATAAAGCCATGTTACTGCATTACAACCCATTCCACCTAGTCCAAAAACTTTGATGTTTGCTTTTCCAGCTTTTAATTCGTCAAAATTAATGCTGTGCGCATCTGCATTTTGAATTGCCTCTTTTGCAAAATCTAAAACCATTTATTTATCTTTCCTCCTTTCAATTGTATAAAACGCCTTAGAATAAGGCCCTATATAGAGATTAAAGCTCAATTCTTTAAAAATATATTGTTGAATTTTAATATATATTATAGAAAAATTACTTTATTGATTTTTTTAACTTTTCAATCTTTAACCAGCCTTTTTTAAGATTTTCATTGGATTTTTTTAAAACAATTTCTAAAAAACTATTTCCAACTAATAATTTTCTCTCTTTAATTAAAGGAAACTCTATTTTTTCAGTGCTTATTATTTCAACTATGATATTTTTTTTAAGAGAAATAATTCCAGAACGTTTCCATCCAGATAATTGGGCTTTTTTTAATAATTTTTCAGCATCTTCTAGTGTTTTACAAGCAATATGAAGTATTGGAGGTTCTTGTTTGAATTTGCTATCTTTTTTAATTTTAGAAATTTCTTTTTTTAACTTATTAAAAGAAACTAAATCATGACTAACAAACTCAAATAATTTTGGAGCTTTTTTATTTTGATCAATCATAATAATTATTCTTCCTGAACATGAAGAGGTTGTGTAATAGTTTTCTTTTGAATTTATTTTATTACAGAGAGATTTTATTTTTTTATCCCATTTTCCAATAGAGGATTTATCTTTTTTATTAAGAATATCTTGTTTTCTTTGATTAAAGGGAGTCATTTCAAATTCAAATCCTTATAAGGTAGATATATCAAATTTAAGCTTTTGTTAAATTCTTTAGGCAATTCTTCGCTAACTAATTCTTTTATAATATAAACTGGTTTGGGTTTAAACCATTTGCTATATGCAATTTCAGTTAATACTCCAACAGCATAACCAACACAAAGCAAAATATCTGTTTCTTCATTTAGTTTTTCAGGCTGGTTTCTCCAGGTTCCACAGCTTAATTTTTCCCCAATTTCTGTATTAACATAATCAACTCCAAATTCTTTATCTTCAAAAGGAGCTAAATTAAAAACTTTTTTCCCTCCTAATTTAAGGTATTCTTTAGCAAAAAATTCAGATACACTTCCTTTATCTGGAACAATAGCTATTTCATAATTTAGTATTTTCTTTATTATTTCTTTTATTATTTTTTTAGCATTTGGATTAATTCCCTCCAGATATTCAATTTTGCTTGGCCCAATAATTCCTATTCTCATAATAATATATTTTCCTTAAATTTATTTAAATCTTTTTTAAGAAAACTTCCTCCAGCAGCAGGAACATGTCCTCCTGCAACAGCATCATCTAAGCCTTGAATGCCTTTTTTTAATAAAGCAGACATGTCTTGTTTTTTATTTTGATTTCTTGCACTAACTTTTATTTTATTTTCATCTATATCTGAAAGAATGATTATGCTTGAGTTTTTATGTTCACAAGAAAATATTGTTCCAATAACAGAGGTTATATTAAAGTTAGGATTAAAATAATAAAGATATAAATCTTTTTTTGGAAAGTATTGGGCTTTTTCTTTAATTTCTTTTAGATGAAAATCAATTTCTTTTTGAACTTCTTTATTATATTTTTTAATTGTTTCAAAATCCTGTTTTTTTATTAAGTTATAGATTTCTATTAAGTCTCTTTTTAAAGAAGAAAAATAAATCAAAGCTCCTGAAATTGTTTTTGCTAATTCTCCTGGAGAAGAACTAAGAATATTTTCTTCACTTAGGTTTGGATAATCTTTTTTTAGAAATTCCATATTTTCTGGATTTTTATAAGACATTTCAGAAATCATAGTGGCATAAAGTAACATCTTCCATTTTTCTTTATTAATGATTTCTTCTCCTAAATCAAAAAGCGCATAAGCAGAACAATCAGAACTCTCTGTTTTTATTGTGTTTTTTGCATTTTTATTGACAACAGGATGATGGTCTATTACAAAAGTTTCGCAATTATTTTTTAATTTTTCAAATCCTTGTGCATCTATTCCATCTGCATACATGTCAGTTAAAAATACTTTAGTGATTTTATTTAATTTAGGAATAATGTTTTTGAAAATATCTTTTTTATATCCTGTAAAAAATATTGAATCTACTTGAATTCCTTTTGAATTTAATATTTTCTCTAAAAATATTGCAGAAGCAATCCCATCTAAATCAGTATGAGTAATTATTCCAACCTTATCATCTTCATTAATAGAATCAACAAACTTCCAAAATTTTTCTTTGCTTCCAACTAAATATTCCATTTTAACTTTTTTCTAAAACCTCAGCATTCACACCTTGTTCTTTACACAAATCTACAAATTCTTGAGCATCTTCTGCTGTTCCTACAATACTTCCATAATGCATTGGAATAGCTAAGCTTGGCTTGATTAAACTAGCAGCATCAGCAGCTTCTTCAGGACTCATTGTAAATCTTCCTCCAATAGGAAGCAATGCAATAAAATCTTTTTCTTGATGTCCTGTTAGTTTTTGCATTTCTGGAATCTTGTCTGTATCTCCTGCATGATAAATTGCAATATTATTTATTTTAATTAAATATCCAAGATTTGCATTTTCTTTTGGATGAAATGGTTTATCAATATTATATGCTGGAAGTGTAGAAATTTTAATTGTTCCAAAATCTAGATTTTGATTTGGTTCAACTAATTCCATTTTTACTGGAATATTAAATCTTGTAATTTTGCTTTGGCAGTCAGCAGGGCAAATAATTCTTGTTCCTTCTTGGACAATTTTATTTAAATCATCAACACTGCAATGGTCATAGTGGCTATGAGTTATTAAAATTAAATCTGCTTTTTCTGAATTTTCTGGAATATTGTAAGGATCGATGTAAATCACTTGAGAATTCTTAATTAAAAATCCTGCATGTCCTAGCCATTTAAGCTCTAGATTATTAATCTTCATTAAAACAAAAACAGATGGCGATTTTTAAAGATTTAGTTCTAGTTTTTCAATACTTCTAGCAATCTGAAACATTTTTTCGTCTTGAAATTTATCACACATAACTTGCATTCCAACTGGAACATTGTCAATTTTTCCAATAGGCATACTTAAAGCACAGTTTCCAGCAAGATTAGCAGGAATAGTTAATGCGTCATATCCATACATATCTTCTATAGAAATTTTTTCTTTAATTTTATGGGGTAGTCTGGGAACAGTTGGCAACATAATGCAATCTACTTGTTTAAATGCTTTTGCAAATTCATCTTCAATAATTTTTTTAGCTTTTAGTGCTTGATGATAATATCTTCCAGCATATTCTGCTTTTGTTATTTCACTTCCTCCTAAAATTCTTCTTAATACTTCTGGACCAGCAGCATCTTCTATTTTTTTTCCATATCTTCTACCATCAAATTTTCTTGTTCCAGAAAAAAACTCAACATAAACTAAAGGATAATAGGTTTCAACAGCTAAATCAATATTTTTAATATTTATTTTTTTAATTTTCCATTTATATTTGTCTGCAGATTGTTTTATTTTATCTTCAACTAGTTTTTTAATTCTTTTATCAGAAATTTTAACATCTAAAATTCCAACTGTAATTCCTTTTGGAATTTCTTGTATTTTCTTAAGATTAATTTGCTTTGAGTTTTGGCTTATAGAATCTTTTTTATCTTTTCCTTGAATTACACTTAATAATAAAGCTGCATCAGAAACATTTTTTGCAAAAGGTCCAATTTGATCTAAACTCATTGATAAATCAATTAATCCATATCTTGATACAGAACCATATGTTGGTTTTACTCCAACAACTCCACAATGTGAAGCAGGATTTCTTATGCTTCCTCCTGTATCGCTTCCTAATGACATATCACAAAAATTAGCAGCAACAGCAGCTGCACTTCCACTTGAACTTCCTCCAGGAACTAAACCTTTAGCACTAGGATTTTGGCAAATTCCAAAGGCAGATGTTTCTCCACTTGAACCAGAAGCAAATTCATCACAGTTTGCAACTCCAATAATTACTCCTCCTTCATCTTTAATTCTTTTGATAACTTCTGCATCATAAGGAGCAGTATAGTTCTCAAGAACTTTTGAAGCACACGATGCTTTCAAACCCTTAACATTAATATTTGATTTAACAACAATTGCTTTTCCAGAAAGAACTCCTTTTTTAGAATTTTTTAAATCCTTGTTTATTTCAAGAATTGCATTTATTTTTTTATTATTTTTCTTAATATTATCTAAATATGTTTTTATTGCCATTTTTTTGTTTTTGGATTAAATGTTATTAAATTTAATTTATTATTGAATTTTAATCTTAATTTATTTGAACAGATTAAAGTAACAAATATCTTTTTATTTCCAAAGAAAATATCTGCTCTTGCGTTATCTCCATAAAAAAGTTCATGCCAATCTTTTTTCTTTTCATAATTAATCTTTTTTCTTTTATGGTTTCCTTTTTTATTCTGATAATTAGTTTCAAGAGGAAGAGGAGTTGTATGAAAAAGTTCAGAAATAATTTCAGAAAGAGTTAAAATAACTTCTTTTTTCTTTTCAAAAATATAATAATTAAATTGGTTGTGATTTCCTATACCATATAATTTAAATTTCTTTACCATTTCTTTTTCTCAGCTATAATAAAATCTTTATTTTTGTTAGGAGCATTTTCAAACATTATTTTTCTATCTATATCTAAAGGAATATTTTCATTTTCTTGTCTTTTCCAAACCTCTCTTTTGATTATTGGTTCCTCTGTTTTAGCTTTTACTCTAGAAAGTCTCTTAGAAAAAGAGTTCATAATTTCTTTAGCTTGCTTTTTGATTTCTTGTTTTTCTTTTTCTGATACTTTGTGCCATAAAAATTTATTTACCATTTCTAAGACAAAGAAAGACTCCTATATAAATATTAATGATTTTCTTTTTGTTATTCTTCGTCCTCGTCGTCTAGAAAGTCTGTTTCTAAGTCATCGTTTTCTTCAAATTCTTCTTCAAATTCTTTCATTATTATTACCTCCGATTTATTAAAAGATTTTATATATTCTACACTATTTTTAAATATTTTTATTAACTAAAATATAGGAACAGTTATATGCAATAAAAAAATAAAAAGAAATTTGTTAAGTAGTTAAGCGAATTTACTCTTCGTCTTCATATTCTTCCTCTTCTTCTGATTCTTCATCAGTGTCTTCTTCGTCATATTCAAATTCGTCATCCATTGAAATTTACCTCCAAATTTAGAATAAATTTATCAGGACATTTTGTTTTTAAATATTTCTATACCCTAAAAGATGACAAAAAATCATATGTCTAGAACTATATAATCTCCATTAGCACCGACATTATATACTTGTGTTTTTCCGGCTTTTTTCTTTCCTTTAGCTTCATGAATATGCCCGCAAAAGACATATCTTGGAGAGTATTTCTTAATATAATCTAATACTACCTTACTTCCAGCATGTTTTCCCTTCCAATGTTTAGGAGCACCAGGAAAATTAACTTTATCTAAAATCCCATAAGGAGGTTGATGACATAATAAAATATCTAAATCTTTTCTAAATCTTCTTAAAATTCTTTTTGCTTTTGGAGTTTCTTTTTTTGCAGTTGGAGAAACATCTACTCCAAATTCTTTATGCCAGCAAACATCCGCAAAATTATCTAAAAATCCAACTCTTAAACCATCTAAAACTCTTAATCTATTTTTAACAACATGAACATTTTTCATTTCTTCAACCTGAGCCAAAGTTGAGGGAAGCTTAATCCCATATTTTTTCTCATCACTAGAATTTTTTGCAGGTATGCCAACATTTCCAGCAAGAGTATAAACTGGAGCAAATCTTGAATAATGACTTAAAACATCTAATGTAGAATTATGAATCTGTCCATGTACTTGTTTTATTAAATCAGCATTTTCTTCTAACTCTGGCAAACCTTGTTTTTTTCTTTCTTGATTTTCAAAAAATCTTTTTCTTGCTAAATCTGCTTTTCCAACATCTCCTGTAACCAATATTAAATCAAGATTTTTAGGAACCTTTTTTATTTTTATTCCGTGCGGGTCTCCAACAACTAATATTTTCATTTTAAGGTGTAATCCTTTCTCTATCTCTTGGAAATAAAACAACTTCTCTAATATTTCCAGTTCCAAGAATTAACATCAATAATCTCTCTAAACCCATTCCCCATCCTGCATGAGGTGGAGCACCATATCTAAAACTGTCTATGTAAGATTTAAAGTCCTTAGGATTTAATTTTCTTTCCTTAAGTTGTTTCTCAAGAATTTCAGGAATATGAACTCTCTGTCCTCCAGAAGTAATTTCAGTTCCTTGATAAATCGCATCAAATCCTCCACTTAATCCATTTCCTTTAGGCATAATATAAAATGGCTTTCCAGAAATTGGCCAATCATGAACAAATACAATTGTATCAGGATATAACTCTCCTAACTTTTTTTCAGCATCTGTGCTTAAATCATCTTCTCCAACATGAATCTTATGTTTTTTCATTAACTTCACAACTTCATCAAAAGTCATGTACTTAGTTTTTGGGACCTTTAATTTACCTTTAAGTCCGAGCAGTTCAAGTTCTTTTTTATTAACTTCTAGTATTTTTTTAATAACATACTGAACACATCTTGCTAAAACATCCATTGCAACAAATTCATCTGCAAAAGCTTGCTCATAATCTAATTGTCTTGATTCATTCAAATGTCTAACAGTATTATGTTTCTCTGCTCTCCAAACAGTAAACAAAGTAAATACTTTTTCCATAGAACAAGCAACCATTTGTTTATACAACTGGCAACTCTGGCTTAGATAAGCATCTTTTTCAAAATACTTTAATTTGTAAACTTCTGTTCCTCCTTCACTTGAACTTCCAATTATTGAAGGAAACACTGCTTCTACTGCTCCTTCTTTAATCATAAACTCTCTAAATGCCTGTAATAAAGTAGATTCAATCTTAAAAATTGCCTGAGTTGTTTTTCTATGCAAATCTAAAAATCTATAATCTAATCTCTTAGGAAGTTCAGTTTTTGAAAAATCAGTTACATCAATTGCTGGCTCTAAAGCCTTAGCTAATAATTTAATTTCATCAGGGATAATTTCTTTTCCTCCAGGAGCTTGTTTAGAATCAACAATCTTTCCTTTTACGTAAACAACACTCTCTCTAGAAAGCTTGCCAATCTCATTAAAAACATCTTCACTAACTTTAGATTTAACAGCAGTTACTTGTATAATTCCTGTAACATCCTTTAATAAAATAAATTTAATTTTTCCTAATGCTCTTATATCATGAACCCATCCAGCTAATTCAACTGTTTTAGACTTTCCTTTAAATACATCATCAATTAATGTTCTATTCTTGCTAAATTTCATAAAATCTAATTCAACCATATTCAAAACTAATTAATCTACTTTTTAATTATTTCCTTTTATTTTTTAAGATGTTTTTTAAATAAGCTACTACTAATCATTGAAATAACATAAATTGCTGTTGCAACTCCAAAAAAAGAAAAAAACATTGTAAATACTTTTCCTGTGATTGTTTGTGGAACTAAATCTCCATAACCAATCGTTGTTACTGTTATAACCACAAAATAAAAGCAGTCAATCATGCTCCAAGATTCTACTTGATGATAGACATAAGCTCCAAGAGATATAACCAATATAAAAAGAATAAGCGAAACAATTAACCTCTTTTTTAATTTCATGGTTTAATTAAGAAAAAAAAGTTTTTAAGGGTTTTTATTTTACATATTTCCTTATTATTTCCATTGCAGTCTTACCATCAACTTTTCCTCTAAATTCTTTCATAACTAATCCCATATAGGCATTAGGGGATAATCCTGGTTTTGTTTTAATGAATTTTCTAATTTCATCTTCAATTTTTGAGACATCTGCTTTTTGTATGTTTATTGCTTGTTTGATTTCTTCTCCTTTTATTATTTTTTCAAGAACAAGTTTTATATCTTTTTCAGAAATCTTCTTTTTTCTAACATTTTCAAGAACAAATCCTAGAACTTCGTTTGAAAGCAATTTCTCAGCTTTTTCTAAAGAAATTTTTTCTCTTGAAGCAATTTCTTTTGGATACATTAATAATACTTTTGCTATTAATTGAGGTTTGTTTATTTCAGCTAGTAATTCTTTAAATTCTTGTAATTTATTTTGTTTGAATAATAATTTAATCATGTCTTGATTTAGTCCTTTTTGTAATAATTCTTTTTCTTCTTGACTTTTTAGTTTAGGAAGAGTTTTTTTAGCATTATTAATTAAATCTCTAGAAATTTTTAGTAATGGCAAGTCTGTTTCAGGGTACATTCTTGAACTTCCTGGAAGCGGACGCATAAATTTTGTTGTTGCATCTGAAAGAACATTTCTAACTTCCATTGCAACGGGCTTTCCTTCATCACTTAATTTTATTTGTCTTTGAGCTTCATTTTCAATTGCTTTAACAAAAACTTTCATATCTTGCATTCCTTTAATTTCTACTCTATTTTCTTCTCTAATAGAAATATTAACATCTTGTCGAATTGTTCCAATGCCTCTTTTAACTTTACAGCTTCTTAAAATATTTCCTATATGTAATGCAACTTCTTTAGCATGTTCGGCATCTTTAATTTCAGGAGCAGTAACTATTTCAACTAAAGGAATTCCTAATCTATCTAATCTATAGGTTTCTTGATTTTCTTTTCTAGAGATAATTCTTGCAGCATCTTCTTCAAGATAAACATAATTTATTCCAACTTTTCCTGATTTAGTTTCAATGTGCCCGTCTCTAGCAATAAGAACTGTTCTTTGAAAACCAGAAGTATTACTTCCATCAATAACAGTTTTTCTCATAATTTGAGTTATAGGAATAATTTTGCAATTTAATAATAATGCAATATGTAAAGCAGTATTTAGAGCATCTTTATTTATTTTATGTGGAGGTTCTTCATCTAATTCAACTAAACAAGTAGTATTATATCCTTGATAAATAAATTCCTTATTTAATGAAGCCTGATATTGAGCAGCAACATCAACTTCTCCTTTTTCTCCGGCAACTGCATGAAGTTTTCTTTTAACAATAAAATCAGGTTCATCTTTTCTTAATAAAGAAGGACAATTACAAAATAATTTATCTGAATCTAATTGCTGATGTATTTCTAAACCTGCTTTAAATTTTTCTTTTTTATAATCCATAAATAAATTAATAAAATATAGTTAATAAGATTATTGATTAGTAAGAGTTAAATATCTTGCAAATTCTTTTTCAAACTTTGGAGAAAGTATTCTGTGGATTGCATCCTTGTCTATTTTTATTCCTCTTTCTTGGAATATTGAAGCTAAATTTTGTAAATCCATTGTGTCTTTTGGTCTAGAATTTGATATTTTAGTTGCAATTAAATATTCTGGTTTAACAACACTTAATTTTAAATCATATCCTGAACAAAAGGGTATTGATATTTTCTTTCTTTCTTGGATAAATCTTTCATATAATTTAGAATCTAATTTTTGTAAATCAGAAGAAGTTCTACTTATATTTAAGGCAATTACATCTTCTTCAGTGCTTCTACCATTAATTTCAATTCTATACTTAGGCCTTTTAATTCCTCTTCTTGTTTGGGTATATTTAATAAGATGGTTTTCAGAAGGAGATAAAATTTCTCCAGAAAATGAATCTAATATGCTTAATACCTGCCTTGAGCTTTCACTTAAATCTTTTCCTTTTGGAAGTTTCCATGCCATATCTACATCATCTGTTGCTCTTATATAATCTTGTAATCTAATGTCATCTCTGAGAACAAGTTCTTCTATAGTGCAATTATGTTTTTTAC
>Ga0272443_10001509_pt1 | contig 33487 bp, 31 predicted proteins | sample SSMAcet12_FD_193581 | JGI IMG/M metagenome (GOLD analysis project Ga0272443, IMG submission 193581) | Marine sediment archaeal communities from Little Sippewissett salt marsh, Falmouth, MA, United States - SSM-Acet-12 | ecosystem: Environmental > Aquatic > Marine > Wetlands > Sediment ... | reverse complement strand
GAAACTTTCAACGACCTTCCTAAAGGCTTCAATGTCTTTTGCGAAGTAATATCTCTCCACGGCGGTGTAACGTATATTATAAAAGCGCTCGCCCGTCAAAAATCCGAGATATATTGTCTTGAGCTTCAGACCCTCTCTATTTTTGTATGTAAATATCACCCTGAATCCATCATGGTCATGTATTTGGGTAGGGACATTTTCAATGATCTCAAAATTCAAGATTGACCGATCGGATGTAATTTCATCGATAATTACATCTGCTACCTCCTGAGGTAGCATGTGTCTGTTAAATTTCTTTTTTGTGTTTCGAAACGGTCGGGTTAGGGGGCGATCCTGAACAAGCACATACTGCAAAAAAGGTCCATCCCCGCTGATAAGGAGATACTGATCCGTATCCAACATCATCCATCCCTTGGGGATGTTTACATAAAAATTGTGTGTCGATGATTCATACGAACCCCCAGGTTTAATCCAGGGTGCACAGGCGGGTATCAGGAGTAACAATATCCAAAAGAATTTTTTCATTCTATGTCCTGTTTTACTGATTACATTCTCTTAAGTATCCTAAAATATATGCTTTGTCCGCGCTATGGGGGGCAAGGGACAAACACTGTCCGAAGGATTTCTTTGCGAGGGTTTTCTCCCCGTTCTTGTAATAAATCAACCCGATTGCTTTATAGGGGTCCGGATAAAGAGGGTCTAAGGAAATCGCCTGTTTGTAATAAGCCTTTGCTTTAGGCATATCATCCGCCTTTGCTCTCTGCCTGAATGTCTCACCCAACAAGTGATACACCCGTGCATCATTGGGTTTAATTTTCAAATATTTTGCCGCCCCCTTCTGTGCACTAATAAAGCGCCCAGCCTTTAAATCCAGCCAGGCATTTTCCAGCACCACCTGATGCAGCTTTTTCAAAAAAACCCCTTGATCCCTGGCCCCTGACCCTTCTTTAGCGGAATGCATTTTAAAAAAGCGTTTACAGTTTTCCACCCGTTCCTGAAGCCTGGGATGAGAACCAAAAAAGAAGGGTTCCTGTAAATTTTCTATCTCAAGTTCCATTTTCAGATGTTCGAAAAGCCTGAGTGCTTCATGGGGATCATACCCCGCCTTTGCCATTAACTGAAGACCGACCCAATCAGCCTCGTTTTCAAAATCCCGGCGATACCCGTTGACTGCGACTTTTGAACCAAAGGCCCCCAATTGATTCACCAGGTTTCCAATGCCCCTGAATTGAATCAAGGACGCCTGGACACCGACGAGAAAATCAGTTTTACTTTTGAAATGCCTCAGGGTTTTCAGCGCGTGTTTGTGTGTGCAGTGTGTCATCTCATGACCCAGTAGCGCTGCAAGCTGAGCCTCATTATCCAACCGCGCAAGAATTCCGGTGTGAATGTATATGACCCCGTTTGGAAAAGCAAAAGCGTTCAAATAAGGGCTCTTGATGACCTTTATCCTAAATGGAATATGCTCCAGGATTTGAGGCGGCTGAAGCTTCCTGGCGACCTGATTCAAATAGTCATCAAGCGCTTTATCTCTATATATCAGTCCGCTCTGGGCGAGCATTTTTTGTTCGTCTTCTGAACGCTGCCAGAGTCTCTTTTCATCATCAGCACCTGAGTTCTCTTTAGCCAATGGAAGGTTCGAGGGAGTAGTGCAGGCAGCTGCAAAACACAGTATCAGAATCAATACGATATATCTCATCCGCTCGCTCCCGGAAATGAAGCGAGTACATTTTCCACAAGTTTTGATGCACTTTCAGGGTCTCTAAGGCCACCCTCCCCCCGGATACCCCCCTCACAATACCATAATATAGTGCCGGATGAATCTACGAAAGCCACACTTATAAATGCCTCTTCCTGCCCTTTCGTGACATGATCGAGACCGCGGACAAACATAAGCGAATCGGTTCCTGACTTCTGTAAAATTCTCTCAACAGACCCTAATGAATACACAAAATTCTTCATCTTTTCAGGAAATAATTGCGGGCCGTATGTATGCAACTGGATAGATTTACTCACAGCCCCGTAAACTGCCTTAATTTCTGTGATTTCTTCTTCTATTGCCTTGTCTTTGACGAGAGGCTTTATCCGGTAATTTTTCTTTCTAAGGCCATCTGTGAGTGCGCTCACTAAATTTTTCTTACCTATCGTACACCATTCCTTTTTTAATTCGACCACTCCAAGTCCTGTGATTTCATAGGCGTTTACATCACAGAGCATAAGCCCCAATATATTGTAATTCTTATAGGTTAAATCAAACTGAGGATGCATTCGGTATGCTTTTTGAGCGCAGCCAAAGGCCACTAAAGATATAGAAAGACAGGACAGGAAAAGCAAAACCCGTTTCTTCTGAGCTCTCATTATTTCTCTTTCCTTATTCATACCCTCATCTTGCCAGTATGGTGTTAATATCCTTAAATTTTATGGTTTTTAGGGAACCGATATCTTTTTTTATGCTATATTTAATTCGAGTGAGATTTATGCAAGAAACATGCAATTTTTTTGTCAAAAATTATTACAATATTTTCATATAGTTAAAATGGATAACAAGACGGCTTGGCTCGATGACAGCAATAATTGTCAAAAACTGCCGAAAATCGTCAGGGCAAAAATGATTTAGAGAATGGAATTTCAGTTTGAATTCATCAAGAATATATAAAGGAAATCACAGATTACATCTCTAACTCTATTGACATTTATGATTAAGTTTATTAACTTAGATATATTAAGCTTGTATCAGCCTTTCAGTTGGGATAATTTCGGATTTATATCATGTGACACAAGAGAGAAATAAATGCTCTTGGAAAATCAAAAAGGGTGAGATAAGGGGAGAAAAGAGGGGGAAAATTCAATTCAGGCAATTATTTCACTTAATCTAAACGCACAATAAAAGGAGGTAAAAAAAGATGAAAAAATTAGGACTATTGTTATTACTGGGTTTGTTTCTTGCGGGTTGCGGTGCATCGGCCAGTAAATCTGAGTTCTGGCAACATAGTAGTATGTATAAAAATTGGGATCATATGAGATTCAGTATGACCGGATACAAAAACCCCACAACAGAAACAGGAAACGCATCCCAGAGTCAAGGGTGGTGGGGTGAAGAGATACCTTATATCCCTGCGCAGTAATTTTTTGTTAACGACTCAGCCAGCAGCCGCGTTTTAGAAAGGGGCTGCTGGCTGTTATTGTCTTACGGCTGACGCCATCCCTTAAGCCCCCAGACCAGCGAAACCAAAGCCAGACCACTGATTGCAGCGGATACAAGGCCGGTTGCAATGATTCCGCCTGCCAGCCATATCGGTCCGCCTATCAAAGCACCGACAATCCTGCCAAAACCTGCAGCCGCAAAAAACCCTGACATCATTGTTGCGCGCGAACCAGGCAATAGCTCTGTACTGAGGGACAAAAAGCTGACAATAGTGAATTCAAAGGTCAAAAAAATCAGAAAAAGACTTCCAAAGGCCGTGGCCAGGGCCTGACCTAATATGGGCAACAGCCAATAGCTCAGCGAGCACAATGATAAACCAAAGATTACAGACCGCTTGAGACCAAATCGATCAGCAAGGACAGCGGTTAAGGACTCCCCAGATAATTCGGCTATACCAATAGCACTCGTCCACATACCCAGGGCAACAATATTCAGTTTGAACGCGTCTTCCAGCCAAGCCCCATACACAACAAAAAGATTATCGTTGGCAATACTAACAAAAAAAGCAAAACCAATGGCCCCTAAGGCAGCCCGTTCTTTTCCCAACTGTTGCCATATCATCCAAAAATTCATTGGAACATTATAGATACCTGTTCGTTTCACATCATCGGGGAGTAAAACTCTCAGGGCAACAATGCCTAATAGACCCAAACCTCCCAAGGCAAAAAATGGGGCTCTCCAGCCCAGCCGGTCAATGAGAAGCCCTAACAGGGGGATTCCCACAAGTGTACTGCCTGCCCAGCTGAACTCAAGAAACCCGATGGCCAGCCCCCGTCTGTCGTAGGGGACCCGTTCACTTACATATGCCTGAATCGCTGGATCAAAAACACTTTTGCCCAGCCCTGCTAAAAAAAATGATATCAGAATAACACCATAAAAAGGCAAGAAGCCTCCTGAAAACATCCCTGCTGCCAGCATGCTCAAACCTGCCAACATCATCAGTCGATAGCCTAAAAGATCAGCTATGGGCCCAAAAAACATACCAATGAGGGCCGTAGCCTGATTAACGGCAATTAGAGACGTAATCGCTGTAATGGGGACCCCCAGCCCCCGGCTCAGAACAGGCGCAAACGGGTAAGCAAACCGTCTGGCAGTATTCAAGACAAGACGGCAACCAGTGGCGAGCCCCATTTTCCAAAATAGGCTTTTGGATGGATCGAAAGGTGACGTGTCAGTCGAGTGATCAGACATAGGCGATTGCTATTTATTCTTTTTCCGGTTTCAGCATAGATGTTTTGAGACCCATTCAGGATAGATCAGCAGCGCTGTTGGCCTCTTTTCTCAGATGAGTGATAGTGTCCATTATTTCTTTTCGGTAGGACTCTGGAGCACCCACATAGCCCCATCCTTTTTGCGCCTGATAGAGGCCATCATAAGCCGTGTCATGGTAGGTTCTCATGAGATGAGGGATGTTCCGTTCAGTGAGAATGGAATCTAATAACTGGGCTTCGATATCATTTTCGAGAATAGCAATTTTTACATAATTTTCGGTGGTTGCCATGATTCTTAAAAATAAGACATTATCTCCTTCTACACTCAACTCGACTGCTTTTTCTTTAAAAACGTCCAGAGAATGACAGCCGCAAAAATCATGGCCAGACAAAGCATCTGGCCCATTGAGAGTAGGCCCCATAAAAGACCGATCTGCGGGTCAGGTTGCCGGAAGAATTCCGCCAGAAAACGAAGGATACCATATCCGGCAAGAAAAAGACAAACCATGGTCCCCGGGCGAAGCTTCATGCCCTTAATTCCCCAGAGAACAATAAATAGAAGTACGCCTTCAAGACCCGCCTCGTAAAGCTGAGAAGGGTGCCGGGCAATCGGGCCTCCCGCGGGAAAGACCATAGCCCATGGCACGGAGCTGGGTCGACCGTACAGTTCACCATTTATAAAATTTCCCAGTCTTCCCAGACCGAGAGCAATAGGCGCCGTAACAATGATCGTGTCTGCCACCGCCAACGTGGGTAAACGGCGCTTTCGACAAAACAATACACCCGCGAGCACTGCCCCTATAAGCCCACCATGAAAAGACATACCGCCATGCCAGACAGCAATGATCTCGAGCGGGTGTTCAAGATAGTACCCGAAGTCGGGGAACTGATAGAAAAGCACATACCCTAAACGAGCGCCTATGATAAGACCAATTGCACAATAGAAAATCAAGTCCTGAAGCAGCCTGCCTTGCAGGCCGATGCGCCGGGCACTTGGTTGGATCTTGACAAGAAAATAGGCGGAGAGAAACCCCAATACATACATGAGTCCATACCAACGAAGTTTGAACGGACCGATCTCAATAATATTCGGATTTATCTTGGGAAAAGGGATCATAAACCTGTTTCTACCCCTCTAACTTTCTCCCCGCTTATAGGGTTCCCCGAGCATAGCCGGTGCATTTAACTTTTTACTGTCCTTCAAACCTACCATGAGAAGAACAAACAGGGTGGTGATATAAGGGAGCATCGCTAAAAAATTGGGCGAAATTCCCAACGGCTGAAGAAGATACTGAAGCACAAAAATGCCGCCAAACAGAAAGGCACCGATTAGCGCCCGCATAGGGTTCCATAAAGCGAATATAGTCAATGCAATGACAATCCACCCCCTTCCGGCAGTCATGCCCTCAATCCATGACTTGCTGTATGAGATGGACAGGTTTGCCCCCGCCAGACCAGAAAATCCGCCACCGATGATCACACACGCGTATTTGATTAAAGACACATTAACGCCTTGAGTTTCCGCGGCCTTTGGGTACTCTCCTGTAGCCCTGATTTTTATGCCTACTTTTGTATACTCCAGTGTAAACCAGGCCGCGATGGCGAGGACTACAGCCATGTAAAAAAATGGGCTCTGATTGAAAAAAATCGGTCCGATAAATGGAATATCGGAAAGTATGGGTATTGGCATTAAATGCATCTTAATTTCGAGCGGTTTTCCGACATATGGTTTGCCAACCAAACCGGAGATGCCAAGCCCAAGCATGGTCAGCGCCAAGCCTGACACGACCTGGTTTGACTGCAGGGTAATGGAGGCGTACGCATGGGTGATGGAAATCAGCATCCCCACAATAACGGCCGCGAGGAGTCCAAGCCAGGGGTTGTATGATAAAAAGGTCACGATAAAAGCCGTAACCGCCCCAATGGCCATAACGCCTTCCACTCCCAGATTTAAGATACCGGATCTTTCGCAAATGACCTCACCGATGGTGCCCAAAAGCAGCGGCGTACCTGCAATAAGGGTTCTCTGTGCAATAGATATGACGATATCTTCCACCCGTTACGACCTCTTCAATGACCAGTTCAGTCTTATTTTGTTGGCAAGAAAAAAATCTCCCATGATTAAAAAAAACAATAGGGTGCCGTTAAATATCTGTACGGTTGCCGCCGGCAGCCCTAATGAAATCTGGATGGCATCACCACCGACAAGTATCCCTGCAAAAAAGATACTCGAAACAATGACATAGAAAGGATTCAGCTTAGCAAGCCAAGCAACAATAATTGCGGTGAAGCCGTAACCGGATGAGATGGAATCGGGATAGCTTAAGTGATGATGTATTCCGGCTACCTCGCCTATTCCAGCAAACCCGGCAACACCCCCGCTAATACCCATGATAATAAGGGTCGTCCTGAAAAAATCAATACCCGCATATTTGGCCGCATCCGGATTTTCACCGATTACCCGGACCTCATAACCAAATCTTGTCTTGTATATGATGACCCCCAGGACAATAACCGAAACAATAGCCAACAGCAAAGTAATATAGTGGATCCTGGACCCAGATAAAAGACCCAAAATGGCGGTGTCCGGAAGATCATCGGTATAAGGAAAACCGAACTTGGTTTTCCCCTTCCATGGTCCCACTATCAGCAGTTTAAGAAATTCCGCACATATGTAATTCAACATAAGTGTTGAGATGACCTCATTAATTGCAAATTTGATTTTCAAAAATGCTGGAATGAGACCCCACAATGCGCCACCAACAAAACCCGCTAAAAACATCAAAGGAATGATGACTGGGGCGGGCAGGTGCGGCCCCCAATTAAGGCCGACCCAGGTGCCAAAGATAGCCCCCATCAGCAACTGACTTTCCGCACCGATGTTCCAGAATTTGGCTCTGAAAGCGAGGGCCAGGCCGCCACCGATCAGTATCAGGGGGATCGCCTTGGTAATGGTTTCTTTAATTCCGTACGGGCTACCAAAAGACCCGGTAAATATTTTCATGATGGCAAACAGCGGATTAACGCCGCACAACAAGAAAATCAGGCTGATAACGATCAAACCCGCCATTAGAGAGAGGATGAGATTCTCCATTGACTGCCTCGGCGTAATGCTTTCTCTGTCACTTACCTTGATGTTTAGCATATCTGATTACATCCTCAGCGAACCTGCCATCATCAATCCAATATCAGATATTTTTGGATCGTCTGGCTCTAATATGCCGGTGAATCTACCTTGAAAAAGCACGGCGATTCGATCGCATAGTTCGAATAACTCCTCAAGATCCTCTGATACAAGAAGTATGGCGCCCCCGATTTTTCTCTGTTTCAAAAGGTGTTTTCGGAGATATTCTGTTGCCCCGACATCAAGACCGTAGGTTGGATGAGCGGCAACCAGCAGTGCCGGATTTTCGCTGATTTCTCTTCCGAGAATCAATTTTTGAATATTACCACCTGAAAGATTTTTTGTCTGAACATGGATTGAAGATGTTAATATATTAAAATCAAGAATTAAATTTTTAGCGTGATCCTTAATCTTGTGATACGCCAGAAACAGCCTAGAGCTGTATTTTTTTTGGTGATGCTGTTTCAGTATGCTGTTTTCATAAAGACACAACCCCGGAGCAATACCGAGCTTGATCCTCTCCTCGGGGACATGAGACACGCCGCTGTTATAAATACATCTTGCGGACTGGTTGGTAATATCATTATCATTAACTGTGATTGTGCCGGATTCAATCTTTCGTAATCCTGTTATCCCTTCAACCAGTTCCCGTTGCCCATTCCCAGATACGCCGGCAATGCCAAAAATTTCATGTTTATAAATATCGAAGGATATGTCATTTACCACGGGGATTCCCTTATCACCGTTAATAATGACATGATCAACCTTTAATACCCTTTCTTTTGTCGGAAGTTTTTCTCTGGTAATGCTGAAGATAACATCTCTTCCTACCATCATTCTCGCAAGGGCTTTTTTGTCAACATCCTCAGTGCGGGCGTTGCCAACAATATTTCCTTTCTGAAGGACGGTCACCCTGTCACAGATTTCAATAATCTCGTCTAATTTATGACTGATTAAAATGATCAGGTGCCCCGATTTTTTCATATCCTTCAGGATTCGAAACAAATCACTAATTTCTTGGGGGGTGAGGACAGACGTGGGTTCATCTAATATGAGAAGATCCGCACCGTTAATCAGTGCTTTGACTATTTCGATCCGTTGCTGCTCCCCGGCGGATAACTGCCAGATCTGTTTCGTTGGATCAAGATCAAAATTGAATTTTCTGGAAAACATAATGATGCTTTTGATCAGTTTCTTTTGTGGGAAAAAAAACGGGGTCTTTTTGTATCCCAGGGCAATATTCTCGGCAACGGAATGATTCTGGATTAACATAAAATGTTGATGAACCATGCCAATCCCATTCTCGATGGAATCCATCGGGGATTTGATGCTGACTTTTTGACCATTAATTCGGATGGACCCTGAATCAGGCTGGTAGAGTCCGTATAAAATATTCATTAAAGTGGTCTTGCCGGCGCCGTTTTCTCCAAGCAAACCGAGTATTTCACCGGACTGTATAGACAGATTCAAGTGATTGTTTGCGGGAATACCTTGAAATGATTTCGAAATATCAATCATCTCAAGTTTTTCTATTTTTTTCATCCTGACCCAAAGAAAAAAGGGGAGCTGCATTCTGTGCCTGCTCCCCCATATCCATTATAAAACCAATTACTTCGGAATGCTTCCCACCACATTATCAACATAGTACATGATTTTTATCAAATCATCTTTGGAAGCTCTCTTCCCCTTTTCAATTCTGAGTTTCCCGGTATTATCCTTGATCGGCCCTGTATAGGGATCGAATACTTCTGTACCCTTTTTCATCTGTTCATAGCGTTTGAGAACGAGATCATAAACAGAAATTTTGCCGAGATCAGCCGTTTCAACTTTTACGGCCTTTAAATCCTTCTCAAATTTTGGATTTATCATATGATCAAGACTACCCCCTAAAAGCGCTGCTTTTTCAGCTGCGAGCCACCAAAGGTCTTCATTCGTCCAGGTTCCCTCATAAATATCACGCAATATTTTCTCATACATGATGCCCCAGTCCACAAGCTGCCCGGAAACCACTGAATCGACACCATAGGCTTCCATGGGGCTGTAATGGCTAAAGGCATAAATCTGTTTCCCTTTTTCTGTGTGGTCCTGTCCAACCTCGATGACTGACGGTGTATCTTCCGTAAATGCCAACGAATCACAGCCTTCGGCAACCAGTGCCTCAGCGGCTTCCTTCGCCTTTTCCGGACCCACCCAGGCATAGATCCATTTGACATGTACTTTTGCCTTTGGATTGACGGCTTTAATCCCCAGTGCGAAAGCATTAATATGACGAACCAGTTCTGAAATCGGAAATGCCGCTACGTATCCAATTTTATTGGTTTTTGTGAGGGCTCCGGCCATAAGACCGTTCAGGTAGTACATCTGATATAGGTCCGAAAAGTAAGTCCCGACGTTTTTTGCTTGTTTAAATCCAGAGCAGTGCATAAAAATTTTGTTTGGGTATTTGCGGCCGGCTGCAATCGTGTCATCCATGTATCCAAAGCTGGTCGTAAAGACCGCATCGCATTTTTCTTCCTGGATTAACCGATCGATAATTCTTGCAGCATCGGCTTCACTAACAGATTCTATATATACTGTTTCGAGCCAGGGCAGTTTCTTTTCCGCAAATTTTCTTCCCACATCGTGAGCATGTGACCATCCATAGTCACCGACAGGGCCGACATAAACAAAACCAGCCTTAAGTTTTTTCCCTTCTGCAAAAGCAATTCCTGTGGTCAGAAAAAGACACAGCAGGCCAAAACCCAATAAACGAATAAACGTTCGCATTTTCTACTCCTTTTTTTTCGATTCTGAAAGGTTGATAAAATGGATCTAAACGCATCCTCAAATGGTCGATTTGTGGCCAAGACGGGCAAAACGAAAGGATGTTAGGTTACGCAAGAAGACTACAATAATCGTGGCTTTTTTGTCAATCAAATGATGGACGGATTTTTCTTGAATCGAGATTTTATCCCGCCTGGGTGGAATAGAAAAGATAAAAACTGATGAAGTCGTAAAAAGTCATCATTTAAACGGCACAGTAAAAAGCGCCAAATGCAAGGCTTGCGAATCTTGAGGAATGAGGCGGTCTTAAAGTAAGCTGCAATGATTTACCCTGTTAAATCGGTTTCCCCGTCTCGCATAGCGAGAATTTAACAGGGCAAGGATGAAGCGCAACGCAGCAGTTGGACTTTTTACGAAGCCGTCAATTATTATCCAAAAATCTTTGAGAGCTCATCCTGATGATAAACCGGCAAAGGCCGGATTTCACCATTTCTGATCAGCCTCAACCCTCCTTCTTGGGGCATCATAACGCCAATCCGGGCAGCCCTGATACCCACTGTTGCCAATCTGATTATCACATCTTCAGAAACCGACGGGGAGACGGCTATTAAAAGTGAGCCCGACGCGAAAGTACCCAGCGGATCGATATGATAAGCCTCACACAACTGACGTGTTTCCACGCTGATCGGTATTTTTTCGTGATACACCTCTACTCCAAGACCACTTGCTGTTGCCATCTCAAAAATACCGGTGAAAATCCCCCCTTCGGTTGGATCATGCAATGCATGAACCCCCTTGATAGATGAGACAATGCTGGCTTCCTTAACGATACTGATACCGGGATCATAAAGATATTTCTTTGCGCGCATCAAAACCGCATTTTCTAAATATCGGCGTAATTCTTTTTCCTTTTCCAAGGCGATGATTGCGGTCGCCTCGATGGCCGATGATTTTGTCATAATCAAATCATCACCCAGACGTGCCTGTGAAGTGGGCTTCAAATGATCCCTTTCAACCTCCCCCAGCATTTGCCCTATCACAACCGGATTATTCACACTGCGGGTAACTTCAGTATGGCCGCCGCAGTATGAAATCCCTAAAGCCTTACAGCTCCTGCACAATTGTGAAAAGATACTTTTTAGTTCATCGGCACTGCTGGCCGCCGGCATGAGGATTGTCGCTAAAAACCACATGGGTTTCCCTCCCATGGCGGCGATATCATTGGCATTGATGTTCACGGCATAATGGCCGATCTCGCTTGTCACATGGGTTATGGGGTCTGTCTTTGCCACCAGGTAACGGCTTCCCATATCAATGATAGCCGCATCCTCGCCGATTCCTGCCCCTATGAGGACCCTGTCTTCCTTATGGGTATAATCAGATATCAGCTCCCCAAGAATATCTGGGTCAATTTTTCCTATCTGTAAATTCGGTCTCATCTTGATTTCATTTGCCCTCCCACATATCTTGAAAAAGCTGTCGGAGATTTTCTTCTTTGCACTCGCAGGGGATGGTCCCCATATTGGGATCTGAATGGCCAAGACGGACCAGCGTATCTATACCGTCCCTCATCTGTTCCTCGGTTATCCCAGCCTCCTTTAGACTTAAGGGTTCCCCTATTTCTTGTACGAGGTCTCTTATTTTCTTAATCAGTCTGTCCGTCCCTTCCTGATCTGATGTGGCATCGATCCCTATAAATCTGGCCGCAATCCCAAGCTGTTCAATTGATCTTGTGGCCTTCGGAAGCGGTGGCTTTGATGCAATATATTCCAATGAATAAGGTAGTGCGATCCCCACAGCCCTTCCATGGGGGATGTGAAACAGGGCCCCCACCGAATGAGCCAGGGCATGAGAAAGCCCTGTGTTGCTGTTGCCGAATCCCAATCCGGCGATGGTAGCAGCATTCTGCATTTTCTCCCTTGCCAGAAGATCATTGCCATCATCACAGGCTTTGGGAAGCCACTCAAATGTCATTTTCATTGCCTGGAGGCAGAGCCCATCGCTGAAGTCGGTTCTCTGTCTGGAGGTGTACCCATCCAATGAATGCCCCAGGACATCGATTCCTGTGCTCGCCGTTAGTGCCCTGGGCATCCCCACTGTCAATTCCGTATCGAGGACGGATAGGTCCGGAACGATGTCATTGTGGATAAACATTATTTTTCTGTGTTCGGCCGTATCCGTTAGAACAGCCACCCAGGTAACATCCGCACCCGTTCCACTCGTGGTCGGCACCGATAGGAATCTTGCCTTTCGTCTCAGATTCAGCTCGACCTTTGGGAAAATCGGTTTTGAGACCAGGTCGGGTCTTTCGTAGAGGACCCACGCCGCCTTAGCCGTGTCAATGGCCGACCCGCCACCAAAACCGATGATCCAATGCGGCTTGAAATTCAGCAGTACCCTGCTCCCGGCCAATGCCACCTCAATTGCCGGATCCGGCTCTGCCCCATCCCAAACCCTCACTTCGAACCCAGCATTCCTCAAAGTCTCGACTATGTTACCGATATATTTTACCATGATTTTGTCGGTAATAAGCACTGCCCTGCTGCCCTGCCCTTTAAGTTCAGGACCCAAGCGTTTCAGCGCACCCTTGCCAAAGATCACCTTTGGGCTGATAAAATATGGCATAACCAAACTCCTTGAAATTGCGATTTCATAAAATTCTGCACGCCATTCCGGCAATTTGAGATTAGGGGGACAGAATTGATGAAAGGTTAGACTAATCCAGCGGCTTGGCCTCATCAATCAGCATAATCGGTATATCATCCCTTATCTCATATAACAGTTTGCAATGATCACAGATCAGGCCGTCTTCGGCATCATTCAAATAAATCTCTCCTTTACACTTGGGACATGCCAGAATATCCAATAGTTCCTTATTTATACTCATATCAGCTCCTTTATCATTTTCATTTCTTTTTTTGTAGGCGATCACCGGTCAAGGTGATCCTCTTACCCCTGCTCAATAATCCAGCAAACCGAATGGAGGAGGTCCTCAGCGATGTGAAGAGGCTTAAAGGGTTTTTGAGGAAGGACATATTCAATATCTCCAAGCCCGTATCCGGTTCTGACCATGATTCCTTGCAGGTGAGATCGCACCGCTAACTCAATGTCCGAGCAGCGGTCTCCAATGACATAGGAATTTCTCATGTCTATGTCAAATTTCTCACAGGCCTTTTGAACCATGCCTGTCCCTGGTTTTCTGCAATCGCACGCCACACTGTATTCGGGCACAATACCTCTTGGATAATGCGGACAGAAGAAAATCCCGTCAATATGGGCACCTTCCTTTGCGAGCAGATCTTCCATATGGGCATGTACCCGGTCAATCAGCGCCATGGGAAAATACCCCCGTGCAACCCCGGATTGATTGGATAAGACGATCGCCAGATATCCATGACTGTTTAGGAGACGTATGCCCTCTGCCGTACCGGGTAGAAGAACAAACCGGCTGATGTGGTTCACATAACCCATCTGTTCATTTATTGTCCCATCACGATCTAAAAAAACAGCAGGCCTCTTCACTAAATGATCCTCCTTGAAACCTCAGGGCGTGATTGCGTTTTTAACCATTTTAAAAAATTTGTCTGGATTCGAAATCAATTTAAACCGAATAGACAGATACCCCAATTCAGGACACTCGTGGGCAAAATCGGCTATCCGCACCCAGTCCTTTTCAGATGTCAGAAGGTATTGGGCTCCCAGTCTCTCTTTCATATGAATCAAGTTCTGGATCTCGTTGGGCTTGAACCTGTAGTGATCCCTGAAACCTCTAAAATAGACAAGATCAGCTCCCAGTCTGATTAAGGTTCCCCTGAATACCTCGGGTCGAGCAAGACCGGCAAAGGCCAATACCCGTTTTCCCTCCAAAAAATCAGGGGGATGGGACGCATTTATTTGTGAAAATATAACGTTTTCAGGCTCGTGATCTGCATAACAAACCGGGATTTCAGGAAATTTTTTATTAAGGAGATCCTTGATTCTGTTTGCCGAGTCTTGAGTCCTAAAACGCGTGAGGACGATGATGTCTGCCCGAACCAGTTGTTCTATGAGCTCCCTTAAAGGCCCCCATGGCAGGAGGTGACCGTTTCCAAAGGCGCTCTCCGAATCAATCAACACGATATCCAGATCTCTCTTCAGCGCCAGGTGCTGAAAACCATCATCAAGAATAAAAAAATTAGTTCCAAATTTTCCGTGGGCAAAAGAACCCGCTGTGTAACGATCTCTGGATATGACGATGGGGATACCGTCCAGTTTTTTCGCAAGAAGATATGCCTCATCACCGCTATCCAGTGGATCAGCCTTGATGGTTTCCCCATCAGATACCTCAAGGACCTTGTCCCTGTATCGACCCCCGTAGCCCCTCGAGAGCACCGCCACCCGGTACCCTTCATTTAGCGCCCACCTTGCCAGCATCATAACGGAAGGCGTTTTGCCTGTCCCTCCAACAGTTAAGTTGCCAATACTCACCACAAAACCAGGAAGGGATCTTTTTTTAAAACACTCGTGTTTGTAACCTGACAAACGAAGTTTGACGCCAGCACCGTATAAAGAGGAACAAAGCGCCAGAAAGGGAGTCAAAGGACCTGAAGATTTTTTTTGATGAATCTGGCTCCAGTCCAGCCCAATTACTCCCATTACCGGAGGCCTCCGGCCTCGCTTATGTACAGCACGCCATCCATTTTCTTACTTACGATATCGCACTCTTAAAAGAAGCGACACCCCCTCATACCCTGACCGGGAGTTCAATAATAAATTTGACCCCCTTTGGCTTATTGTCCTTGACCCTGATAAATCCATTATGATCAGTGATGATGGTATTTACAATGGCAAGGCCTAAGCCTGTCCCCTGCTTTTTTGTAGAGAAATACGGTTCAAATAGCTTCTCCTTGTTCTCAGAAGATATACCTTTCCCGTTATCAGAAAATTCGATCTTCACCATTTGAAGCGCCCTGTCATAATCGAGATCAATGGTCACCTCTCCCTTACCATCAATCGCTTCAATTGAATTGTCCAATAAATTGATCATCACTCTCTTCATCTGTTCTCTGTCCAGATTAAAAACAGGCACTTCCTCGGAATCCCTGAAAATGAATTTAACCTCTTTTTTCGCCTCCCTGTAAAGGGACACCGCTTCCTTGATAATCTTGCGGATATCTGATGGAACCGGGTTAGATGCTGGCATTCGTGCAAATTTCGAGAATTCATCCACAAGGCACTTGATCTCTTCCACTTGCTTAATGATCATTTCAGTACATTCCTGAAAGACCTTTTCATCACCACTGCCCAGTTTCTCTCCATATCTTTTCTTAAGCCGCTGGGCAGAGAGTTGAATTGGGGTCAGGGGATTTTTGACCTCGTGGGCTATCCGTCTTGCCACTTCTCGCCATGCGGCGACCCTTTGAGCCTTTTCGATTTCACTTAAGTCTTCAAACACAGCGACAAGACCCAGATAATTTCCTCGATCATCACGAAGGACATTCAAATATACAAGAAGCGTCAGTGTCTTGTTCTTCACAGATAATCTGATTTGTTTCTCTAAAAATCCTTTCTTAAAAAGACCTTCGTCACCCAAGAAACCATCAATAACTTTGATATGTTCCTCTAACAAGACATCCACATATTTCTCTCCGATAATCCTTTTCGCCTCTATATCCAGCATCTGCTCCGCTGATTTGTTGATGGTAAGGATTCTACCGTCCGTATCAGCAGAGATTACACCGGCTGCAACATTGGCTAATACGATCTCCATATATAGACGACGTTGTTCCAGTTCAAAATTGCCTTCTATGAGATCCCTATTAGCCTTCTCAAGCTCATTTTTGCTTATTTTCAGATCCATCGTCATTTTGTTAAAGGAATTGACCAAAATGCCGATCTCATCTTTTGCCTCTCGATCGATGAAAAAATCATAGTCTCCCGAAGCGATCCGGTTGGTTCCATCGGCCAGTTCTTTGATAGGGGTGGTGATTTCCTTAGACAGATAGAAACCAAACCATACGGATGAAAAAACAATGAGTAGCGTCACAATGGAAAGGGTAATCATGTGACTGGTCTTTATCGGTTTCTTCAACATCTTGAGTTGCTCATACTCCTGGAGGCCGTTAGAAATCACTTTCAACCGATTAACAAAAATGGCTGGAACAAATTTTGCCAGAACGATCATACCAACGACGGCCTTTGATTCTGTCCTTGAAAAGACAGGGGTGATTCCGCTGACTAAATCTCCATGAGGGGAAGACTTGACAAACCTGGAGTCCGTTCCTTCTTTTATCGTTTTTGCCAGGATTTCCTTTCCGGGTCTTTTAAAACCGCTGAGATCAATCCGATGGTCCTGGGCAACTGTTCTCTGTTTTAACTTGTTGGAAAAAACCGACAGGGACGCCAGGTGATATTCCTTCTGTTTGTCATCGATGAATTTTGCGAGACCTTCCTTTTTTGAGGTCAACATATAGCCTTCGTGTGTGATAATACGACTCAAGTTGTTCCCAAGCGAAAGAAGCTCATCGGCAATCCCTTTATAATAGTCGCGCCCCATTTCAACCGAATTTTTCAGAGATTGCTCAATGGGAAGGTTAAACCAGTATTCAATGGATAAAGAAATGAATTGCACAGAGACAAAAAAAAGAATTATCGTCGGTAATAGAGACAGGGTCATAAAGGCCAGGACCAATTTAGTCCTGAGTTTTGCCCCCATTATGTTCTTTCTTCTTTCAAAAAGCAGCTTGACTAAATTTCGCCCGGTGAGAAAGAGGAGGAGAAGGAGCAGTATGACGTTGATATTTATAAGCGCAAAAACAAGAATGCTGCTTGAAAATGGGAGTTCTGGCCCCAGATTAAAAACGCGGATCCCCAGGTAAGTCAGGAATGAAATCACGACCAACAGTACGGCTATCAGGTATCTTTCCTTACGTCGCCTCTTGAGATCTTTTCGTTGGGAGTAAAGATAGTTTTTTTTCATAACCGAAGAATAGCATTTATGGCTTTGAGCCTGATGGGGGCTCAACCCATGCAAGTGTGGATGTACCCATAATTAATAGGTGAAATTTACCTTATACCAATCGGTCTCAAAATCCCAGAGAGATAAGAAGAAAAGCACGTAATCAAGGTACAACGGAAGTCTTATCTTGTCTAATTCGGCCATCATGCGGATCTCGTACCGAGTGCCTTTCTGAAGTGTATTGAGGTCTGTTAGCTTGACACCCTCAATTCTTGACATCAGATTTTTTGCCTCACGAAAATCCTCCACGAGGATCATTTTATTATGTCTTTCCGAAAGTCGAACCTTATAAACCTTTTTGAGATTGTCATACACGATACTATGTGTCACTTTCAGCTCAGCAATGTCTTCATCCAACTGAAGATCCCTGACTTCATAAAGCCCTATAAAAAAGGTGAAGGTCGTATTGATTCCGTTTTCAATAGCGCTTATCATCTCATCTGTAAAGCAGTCAGTAACTCTAAAATATAACAAGAGATGCGCGCTGGAAGAGGTCGCAACAATGTCCGTTAATCGTGCTTCATCTGCCAGGGCAGGTTTAGCCAGGAGGGACGCCACAATAGAAATCATGACGAGAACTGTTTTCAACCGGTTGTCTGGGAAAGGTTCAATGCTCATTGAGTGTTCCGTTTGAGAAGGTATTGTTCTATTGTTCGCAAAAACCGGGTATTCTGAGGAGACATCATACGGAAGTGCCCCCTGGAATGCAAGCAATATCGATGCGTTGCTCTGATCATGGTGAGCTTGATGAGGCAGAGTTTTCACTCAATGGGACAAGGCCTGAAAAATTTAAAGGGGTCACTATCCTATTACGGCATCAGTGTCCCCTTTTTCAGTATGATTCAAATGGTTTCTTACGTGGTTTAGGCCGTCACGGGTTGCAACGCGCCAAAGGCTGGGATAGTGACGTTGGTTTTAGTGCATTCCTCCGGAGTTTTGAAGGTCATCACCTTCCAGTGTTTCTTTGATTCCATCAGTTTCTTTAGCATATGCTGGTTAAGAAAATGACCGGATTTCTTAATAACAAAATGACCGATAATCGGGGATCCTACAATAGAAATATCTCCAATAAAATCAAGAATTTTATGCCTTACAAATTCATCATCAAATCTAAGGCCACCCTCATTAATAATCCTATAGTCATCAATGACGACCGCATTATCAAGCGACCCCCCCCTGGCAAATCCATTTTTTTTGAGTATCTCGACATCTTTCATGAAACCGAATGTTCGGGCTGTGCTGATTTCCCTTATAAAATCCCTGCCGGAAAAGGTTAGTTTATATTCCTGATTTCTCAAAAGGGGATGTTGAAAATCAATCATATAAGTGATCTTCAGCTCTTTTGACGGGTTGATGCAAACAGATCGATGGCCGTCATCAACTTTGAAAGGTTTTTTGATAATGATGAACTGTTTTGGGCTTTTCTGTTCCCGGATGCTACCGCTTTTAATAAGAAAAACAAAAGGGGCTGCACTGCCATCCATAATAGGCACTTCTGGACCATCAAGCTCGACAACCGCATTGTCTATGCCCAGTCCAAAAAATGCTGCCATTAAGTGCTCTATGGTTCCAACTTTGCAACCATTTGTGCCAATTGTTGTTGCAAGGGTGGTGTCAAATACATTATCAAAACGCACGTCTACTTCCGGGTGACCTTTCAGATCAGTTCGTACAAATTTAATCCCACTGTTGGCAGGGGCAGGTTTTAGTTTGATCTTGACTTTTTGCCCGGTGTGAAGACCGATACCGGTGCAACCCACTTCATTCATCAATGTCCGCTGTTTATAATCCACAATTAACTCCTGACATATTTCGAACAATCGCTTAACGGTTTTCATTAGAGCAAAGTCCGTGCCAAAACATCAAATTATAGAAAAAACTTAAACTAATTAGTTTAACTCACTTATATTTATATACAAAAAATAGCAAAAAATATGTCTTGGGACATTATTGTCCCAAGAACTTGAAGCTAATAATGTGTCAAAAAGAACACACTCCCCTGAAAATAAAGACACACCACTCGATTACGTTCCTTGAAAAAGGACATTTTTTATATTATAAATTCTGTGACCGTTCACGGTTTCAGAGGATGCACGTTTGCAACAAATCTGAGATGATTATGATGAGCAAAAAAAAATCATATCTTATATCAATTCTTATATTTTGCGCTACGGCCCTTTCAGGCTGCTATCCGGCTCTTAAACAGGAAGCGCAACGGCCCGAAGAGGCGCTCAGACCGGTCCGGTTTTTCCATCCGACATTTCACGATGATTTGGAGCCGGAATCCCTGGTGCTTGCCATTAAGAGAAATCTACAGTACCTGGATCGTCTTGAACCGGGATATGTTTTTCACTATGGGCCACACAATTTTACCTGCCAGCAGGTCCGGGAGAGCCTGGAATTTTTTCTTAACCTCATCGAGAAAAATCCCAATCCCAAACAAATAAATAAAGCGGTGAAAAAGCATTTTCAGGTGTATCGTGCTACCGGCCGCACCGGAAACAATAAGGTGCTCTTTACCGGCTATTTTGAGCCAATTTTTGCCGCAAGCCTTATCTCAGATGAAATCTATAGGTATCCCCTTTACGGAAAACCGGACGACCTCATAAAAATTGATCTATCTCTTTTTAACAAAAAATTTGAAGGTCAAAGCATCATAGCACGGATCGAGAAAAAGGGCATCGTGCCTTACTATTCCAGAGAACAGATCGAAATGGAAGACGCATTGAAAGGGCAAAATCTCGAAATCGCATGGCTGAGAGATCCCGTTGATGTTGCCTTCCTTCACATCCAGGGGTCAGGTCGATTGATATTACCCAGCGGAGAGACCATTTCGGTTGGCTACCAGGCCTCGAACGGGCGGCCCTATCGAAGTATTGGGAGATACATTTTGGACAAGGGGTATATGGAAAAGGAGGACATGTCAATGCAGGGAATCAGACGGTATCTATCGGAACATCCTGAGATCATTGACGATGTCCTTAACCAAAATCCTTCGTACATATTTTTTCGAACCCTTGAAAATGGGCCCCTCGGCAATATTAATATCCCCGTTACACCCGAGAGATCCTTGGCTCTCGACGTCAGACTTTTTCCAAAAGGGGCGCTGGCATTTATTTCGTGCCAGAAGCCCATTGTAAACGATCAGGAAGAAATCACAGGATGGCGTAAATTCTCTCGGTTTGTGTTAAACCAGGACACAGGTGGGGCGATCAAAGGTGCAGGTAGGGCAGATCTTTTCTGGGGAAGTGGACCCTACGCTGAAATAGCCGCAGGGCATCTGAAGCATGACGGGGAGCTGTATATCCTGATTAAAAAGCCATCAGGGGGATAGCCAATTCGTCAATTTTTCCGTTAATGAGTGATCATAAGCACCCTCAATCATGAAAACCCTACTTCCTTGGGACCAGGTATCGCCGTTAACAGGCAAACGGGCTAAACCGGCAAACAGGCAACTATTTTCCTTAAATAGAAAATTTTGACAGATCCGCCACGCTCAGGAAAAGCCCTGACAGGTGCTGCAACACCCCTATCCTGTTTGCTTTCAATGCCTCGCTTTCCTTTGTCAGGATTTCCACCCCATCAAAAAAGGCATCCACGGGCTTCCTGAGTCTAACCATGACTTCAAGTGCTTTGTAATATTCCATTCCTTCCAGATATTCGTGAACACTATTCTTCAGCGCCTCATATGCTGCCCACAAATCGGCTTCACAGGCTTCCTTGAATAAGACAGGATCTACTTTGCACGGTTCCTCGTGTTTCTTCAGAATGTTGGTTACCCTCTTAAAGGTCAGGGCCAAATCTTGAAACTCACCTGACTCAGAAGAAAAGGCCTTGAGCTGGTCAATCCTTGAGCGCAGTTCATTGATCCGATCGAAATTAACCGATATGACGGCCTCAATCAGATCGGTCTTATACCCCGAGCGTAACATTAACTGTTTGTATCGTTCCCTGAAAAAGGCTGACACCTTTGCAAATATCGCGTCACTGTCAAACTTGATCTCTTCACGCAAGACCGAGAGAGCCTTTGCAATGAATTCCTGAAGGGACACATCCCACCCCATGTCTTCTATAATCCGGATGATGGCCAGGGAATGTCTGCGAAGGGCGAAAGGATCCGCAGTGCCTGAAGGTTCCAAACCAACCGCAAAACAACCCACAATGGTATCCATACGGTCTGCCAGACCAACAACGGCCCCAATTTTGGAAGTGGGAAGCTTGCCCTCTGCCCTTGTTGGAAGGTAGTGTTGGTCAATTCCTAAACACACGTCTTCCGGCATGCCTTCCAGTCGAGCATACTCTCTACCCATGACACCCTGAAGACTTGGAAATTCTGTGACCATATGACTTACGAGATCACATTTACACAATCTGGCAGTTGTTTCCACATCACGAACCTTATCAGAAAGCACTTTTTTGGCAAGATACACGGCCAGTCTTGTAAAACGCTGAATCTTTGCATATGAAGTCCCCAGATTGGCCTGATAAATAACCCTTTTCAGGTCATCGAGCCGATCGCCAAGTACGCGTTTTCGATCTTCTCTAAAAAAGAAGTCAGCATCAGAAAGTCTGGCGCGTAAGACCCGTTCATGACCTCTCCGGACCACAGCTTCATCCCTCACAACGGTGTTGTTGATGGCTACAAAATTCGGCATGAGTTGGTCGTTCGCATCATAGATGGCGAAATATTTCTGATGCTCTCTCATTGCCGTGACCAAAACAGGATCGGGGAGATCTAAAAAAGCCTCATCAAAACTGCCACAAACTGCAGAAGGGTGTTCTACCAAATTTGCCACCGTTTTCACCAACTCCGGGTCGTTGGCAGGCCTTCCGCCAATATGTCTGGCTTCATCTCCGGCCACCTGATCCACGATTCCTTCTCTTTCCTGCGGGTCGATTATGACGAAGCTCTTCTCCATTTTTTGAAAATAGTCCTGGACATCTGATACTGATTTTATTTCAGGGGCCATAAACCGATGCCCCCGGGTGGTGTTACTGCTCCTTACACCGGCCATCTCAAAGGGGATCACCTCACCGCGCAAAAGGGCCAATACCCATTGAACGGGCCGCACGAACGCAACGCCGATGTTCCCCCAGCGCATGGATTTGGGCCAAAGAATATCAGTAAAGAGTTTCGGTAAGACCTCGGCTAAGATATCCCGGGTGGGTCTCCCGGGAATCTTGCGTTTTACGTATAGATATTCCCCTTTTAGCGTGTTTACGCATTCCAGTTCCTCAACGGAAACCCCTTGCCTTTGCGCAAAACCAATGGCGGCCTTAGTTGGCTTTCCTTCCTTATCATAGGCGACGCGTTTCGGAGGACCCGTGTTCTCCTGGATTAAATCATTCTGCCTTTCAGAGACGCCTTCCCCTATGAGCACCAGTCGTCTGGGTGTTCCATAGGTGCGCAAACTGCCCGTTATTTCTATCCGGTTTTCATGAAAACAGTCTTCTGCCAGCCGCCTCAACTCATTTAGTCCTTTTGCCAAGTAAGTTGAAGGGATCTCTTCTGTCCCAATTTCTAAAAGCAGTTCAGCTGCCATATTTTTTCCTGTCATTATCCAATGGTTGTTTGTATGCCCCGGCGGGACTGTTTCACCGGGGTCGTTGTCAATACTCAATAGTCAATCATCAAAGGGTATCCCATTTCCTCTCTCTGAACCAAATAATTCTTTGCAGCAAGACGCGCCAGGTTTCTGATACGATCAATATAGTGGGTTCTTTCTGTCACACTGATTGCCCCTCTCGCGTCCAGGATATTGAATGTATGCGAACACTTGAGACAATAGTCATAGGCCGGCAGAACCAGTCCTTGCTCAGAAAGTTTCACGGATTCTCTCTCTTGCATATCAAACATCTTTACATGCATATCGACATCAGCTATCTCAAAATTATACACAGACAGTTCCCATTCCCCTTTTTTATGGACATCTCCATAGGTCAACCGGTCATTCCACATGAGATCAAACACATTCTCTCTTTCCTGTAAGTACATGGCTATTCTTTCCAACCCGTATGTAATCTCTACAGAAATTGGATCCAGCCTCATGCTGCCCGCCTGCTGGAAATAGGTAAACTGGGTGATCTCCATACCGTCAAGCCATACCTCCCATCCAAGACCTGAAGCACCTAAGGTGGGTGATTCCCAGTCATCCTCAACAAACCGTATGTCGTGATCTAAAGGATCCACCCCAAGATCTTTCAAACTCCCCAGATAGATCTCCTGTATGTCAATAGGGGAAGGCTTTATGATCACTTGGTACTGGTAATAATGACCCAGGCGGTTCGGGTTTTCACCATATCTGCCATCAGTGGGACGTCTGGAAGGTTCCACATAAGCCACAGACCATGGCTCCGGACCCAATACCCTCAACAGAGTCGCAGGATTAAACGTTCCGGCCCCGACCTCAAGGTCATATGGCTGCTGGATCACACAACCATAATTGGCCCAAAATTTTTCAAGGGCCATAATCAATTCTTGGAAGTTCATAATTTCCCCCGCATGAAACGCTTTTCTGAAAAGAAAAAATGTCCATTCTGTATTTTGTGAATCAAAGTCAACCCTGATTCAAGAGGTGGGACGTTATCACCCGAGCAGCCGGTTGTCAAGATAGGGCCGGACGTTGTTGGAAAACGTCAAATGCATAATCGAGCATCCCCGTAATTAAAGTACCATTTACATCTTTTGTATGCTAATATTTTAGCTTTAAAGGATTAATGTTTTCACCCATCCACAATCAGAGAGAAATGCCGTGGTCCACATACCCGATTATCGTTTGGCCAGGGAAAGAATGGTCAAAAACCAGCTCATCCCGCGGGGGATCAAAGATCCTCGAGTGTTGGATGCCATGGGCCGGGTTCCCAGAGACCGCTTTGTGGAAGAAGCCCTTGTGAATGAAGCCTACAATGACCACCCGCTACCCATCGGCCACAACCAGACCATATCCCAACCCTATATCGTGGCACTCATGACAGAGGCACTCAAGCTCACCGGTGAAGAAATGACCCTTGAGATCGGCACTGGCAGCGGTTATCAAACAGCAATCCTGGCCGAGCTGTCTAAAAGGGTTTGCACGATAGAGAGGGTTCGGCCTTTAATGGTCAAGGCAAGAACCGTTCTCGCCGAATTGGGGTATAACAATATCCTTTTCAAGGCCTTTGACGGCACCCTTGGATGGAAGGAATATGAACCCTACGATGCCATTATTGTTACGGCCGGCGCACCCAAAATTCCCCAACCCCTTCTTGACCAGCTTGCCGATGGCGGCAGACTCATCATTCCGGTGGGGAACAGATTCAGCCAGGAGCTTATCAAGGCAACCCGGAAAAAAGGAAATATTATCCAGAAGAATTTAGGGGGCTGCCGCTTTGTGGACCTGGTGGGGGTTCATGGCTGGAAGGAGTAAGGCAGGATTTCCCGATTCTGGTTACACTATTCTTAATACTGAATTCATTGAGGCTGTCCGAGAATGAGAATTTTTTTTCAAGATCAAGGAAGGCGAAAATTATAACCACAGTAATACATTGAAGTATTTCGAGGATTATAATTTGAGTCTGACGCAGAGATTGGGGAAAATAGCCCTTCTCGAACAGCCTAAGAGGGAACGATCTTATTCGATCTTGAAAAAAGACTCGTCAAACTCGGGTCTGCCCTCGTATTTTTTCATGAAAAACCCCGGCACGCTATCCATGTTTTCGAATACTTTAGGATTGAGAGGAATCCCCGCCTGATGAAAGGCATTCACAATCTGCTTTGTGGAGGGCGGGCACCCTTTGACCGCAATCGTCTCCTGGATATCGGGATTGTCCTTGTTGGCCTGATAAATGCATTTTCCTAAAAGAATCGTTTTTTTCTTACCCGGTGTAGGCTTCATAGCCTTCCCGGTGAGGACTTCAACATTATCCCACGGCTCACCTTCCCAGGCCTGAGCAATACCGGTAAGGATCGGCCCGTTTAGGAATGAACAATACGTACACATGGTGAGATCATACTTGCGATAGGAGATTCCCCGGATACCCATACGCTTCATGGGCAGCGGAAGACTCCCGTCCCCGTCCTCCACATAGGGGAATGTATACCCATGTGGAGAAGCCGTATCTGCAATCTTTTCCCCAACCACTTCAATATCCGATAAATCGGCCGGCCTTCCTGAATTTTTAATTACATGGGCAAGATAAGGCACATCTGACGGCTCATGGCCCAGGACCTTCGCGCCTACCATATCCGCAGAAAGCAGGTCAGATGAGGCCACCAGGATATTGCTTCTCCTGATTTTTCCATCAAACCCCGGTCCCCGCTCATTGGTGTATATCCCGTCTAAAATAGTGAAACAGGGAGGTAGAATTTTGGGAATCTTTGCAATCATGGTGTTGAGATCTTTTTCCCGATCTGCACTGTGACATTTCTTTCTCGATTTTATATCCAAGGTGCCTTTCAAATTCTTGATACCCAGGCTTACCACGGTCTGTGCATGGGTCTTCAAGACGGGTATGTCCACCAGAAAGTCACTGCTCAGCATATCAGCATTGAAATTCAGGGTGACACCTTCCCCGAGATCGGCCTTCTCAAATGGCCGTTCAAAGACATTAATACATTTTACCCCATATCTTTTTTTCAAGATGTTGTAGCCGAGGGTTTCAAATGCATGGGCAATTGTCTCATGGTCCTTGGGATTCAAGGTGACAGTGCCCTCCCCTATCACAATATCATCGATCCCGCGCTCCTTAAGCAGCACCACCATATCTTCCACGACCCGGGAGGTCGTAATAACACCCCACTTGGGAAATGGAACGGTCTTTGTCCAGAACACGATGTTTGGTTTAATGAACACCTTTGCATGGGGGGGAAGGCCCTCAAGACCCTTCGCCAACACCACGGCCTTTCGAACCGACGCCAGCGGTTTCTCGTATTTCACAATAGAGACAATTTTTTTGTCTAAAGCATCAATCATCGTCCCGTCATCCTTAAAAGAAGATTAATGTGACCACCACAAAGACCGGGACCAAAAAAACAATCGAGTATTTCAGCATATAGCCAAAGAAGCTCGGCATGGGTGTCCCCGCTTCCTCTGAAATGGATCGGACCATAAAATTCGGTGCGTTTCCGATATAGGTATTCGCACCAAAAAAGACCGCGCCCGCTGAAATGGCCTTCAGGAAAATCGCATTTTCTGTCATGAGAAGGGGCACAGCCTGGGCTTCTGTCATCCCCGGATAAAAGCTACCCAGAGCCGTATTGAAAAAGGTAAGATAGGTAGGTGCATTATCAAGAAAACTGGAAAGAATGCCCGTAACCCAGAAATAATGAACCGGCTCTTTTACCGCGGCAATTAAGAAACCCAGTTCCCCTTTGACACCCGCTTTGAGTAACAGAAGACACGGCACCATGGTAATAAATATTCCTATAAAAAGATAGGCCACCTCGATAATCGGGAACCACGTAAACTCATTATCCTCACGTAGTTTCTTCTGCGTTGTGATAAGTGACAAAACCCCCATGAGAATCAATAACCCATCCCTTACCCAATCCTGTAACGCTCGGTGTATGCCAAATGTGTTGATCTCTCCCCAGTCAACAACACCGCTCATAAGTACAGATCCGACAACTCCCCCAAGAAAAAGAAAATTGTGTATTCCCTCTAATTTCAGCGGTTCCTTCACGCCTTCTTCTGGAGGTGCCGACGTCAACCCTTCCTTCCTATAATAATATGAATCCAGAAAAAAATAGATCACCAGCAGAATGATAGCCGTAAAGAGCATGTGGGGCATAATTTTAAAGGTCCAGAAAAAAGACACACCGTGCAAAAACCCCAAAAAAAGTGGCGGGTCACCGAGGGGCGTAAGTGAACCGCCGATATTGGCGACTAAAAAGATAAAAAATACCACCATGAATGTCCGGTTTTTTCGATAATCATTGGCCCTCAAAAAAGGCCGGATCAGCAGCATCGCCGCTCCGGTAGTCCCCATCCATGAGGCCAGCACCGTTCCGATAAGGATTAAGATTGTGTTTATCATCGGGGTTCCGCGCAGTGTGCCGCGAAGCAGGATACCGCCGGAAACCGTAAAAAGAGCCCATAGAAGGATAATGAAGGGAACATAGTCGGCAAGAACAATATGAAGAATCTCATGCAGGGCAACCGCTTTGTAGACGATCAAAAAGGGTAGCCCCAAGGATATAGCCCAGAAAGCGGAGACCTTACCAAAATGATGGTGCCAAAACTGGGGCGCGAGAAGTGGAAAGAGGGCAATGGAAAGAAGCATACAGGCAAACGGGATACAGCTCCATAGGGGGAGGACCTCTCCCAGATTGATATGCCCATGGCCATGAGATCCTGAATCGGCATGCGCATCACTATGTTCTGTCTCTCCGGCAACATGCACTGTATCCTGGATTGCCTCGACAGTATTAACCAGTGCTACAGTCGAAATCAAGAATACAAAGCTACTCAGCACAAAAGTCATCATTATCAGCTTCACAAATTTCATTTATCCGTTACCTCCCGAAATATAAAACATTCGGTGAATTATTCAAAATTTTCAAATAATGAGAGCATTTCCGCTTTCAGCCCTTCAGGGACCGAAGACAGCTTTTCCATGGACAGTTCGATAAACTCGCCAAGACTTCTCACAAGGAGATTGCCTTCATCATCCCGGATCTCCGCTCTGGCCTTTACTTTAGGGGGGGTCGAGTCGTCCATGACCTCCCCCTTAATGACCAAGGGTGTCCCAATCAATACCGGTCTGATGTACTTAACCTCCATTTTACGGGTAACCAAAAATGTCTTTTTAAAATACATAATCGTCCAGGACATCACTTCGTCAAGCAGGGTGGATACAATTCCACCATGTGCCATATTTTCCCACCCTTCATGATTCTTTTCCAGGGCAATCTCAGAATAAACGGCATCCCCCAAACGATAAAATTGCAAATTCAACCCAATGGGATTGGCCGTTCCGCAGGCAAAGCAATGATAGCCTTGTGGTTTTTGGATATTTATTTTTACTGCTTCAGGCATACGGTTTCTCCCTTTTCCGCCAGCATTGTGAACCACGTCATATCATAGTCCCACTCATGAACAATCCCGAAATCGTCACTTTCCACCTGTGCCCTAATGTCTCGATACTGAGTTCTCATCAGACCCGAAATAATAAGTCTGTTTTTCTCGCAAAAGCCTTCTTTTTGAAGGAATCTTCCAATGATCTCCTTATGAATATTCGCGATCACCAAGTCAGCCCCTTCATTTACAAAATCCTCTGCAGACCCTTCAACCACCTGGATAAGCCCGTCGAGGTTATTTAATCGGACATTTTCATTTGCCGTCTTTACGCAAAGCGGGTTTAAATCAACAGCGAGGACCTTTTTTGCACCCAAACGTGCGGCCGCCACTGCCAGGATGCCAGTGCCCGTTCCCAAATCCAGAACGCGGTCAAAGGCTTTTTGATTTCTCGCAAAGCTAAGTGCACGCAAACAATCCCTCGTGGTCGGATGAAGGCCATTGCCAAAAACGACTCCTGGATCCAGAATGATCTGAATTTCCTTTTCATCGACCGATGTCCTGTCCCAATGGGGCACAATTTTAAAATCGCCGATTTTTAACGTCGTCAGACCGCCACCCTGCCACTGTTCATATGAAAAATGGTAGTCTTCGACGACCTCAAGCTTTGGCCTTAATTTGAGGAGCTGGTTTAAAGCATCTGCTGCTGGTTTTGAGAAAAACAGAAAAGAAGTACCGTCTTCCACCCAATTGCCCACGAAAGCATTCCCAAGGCAGAACTCGTCTTCTTTCTTTACCAAGCCCTCAAGGAGGTAAATATAAAGGTCAGCGTGGGGACAGGCTACGGCACATTTTTTTTCTTCACCATCTGTTTTCAATTCAGCCAACCCCTTTTAACCATAGATTCTGCCTCCTAATTCCTCCCAAATCGTACCCACTTTTACCCTTACCTAATCCACAAAGTCAAGGAAGGAAACGCCTCATTGGACCGTTTAACTCTTGACGACCTACAAAAATGGTGATGAAATTAGCCATCATTATTTTATTAAGGAGTCGTTTTCTGGGTAAACGTAATCATCAATTCAAGGTCGAAAACCTAAGCCGATTTCTGGTCTATATACTTGGCCATAGACCGGATGAATTTGGTCTTGTGCCTGACGACGACGGGTTTGTGACTTATAAAGCACTGCTTCAGGCCATCCACGAAGAACCAGAATGGCATTATGTGAGGCGATCTCACATAAATGAAGTGCTTTTAGGAAAAGATCGGCATGTTTTTCAGTCGGGAGATAAAGGTATCAGAACGGCAGAGAGACGCTGGCAATTTGATCTGGAGAACCCCTCGCAACCGCTCCCAAAGCTACTCTTTACACCTGTCAGGAGAAAGGCGCATCCTGTTGTGATGGAAAAAGGTCTGAAATCAGGTGAAGGCAGATATCTGGTTCTGTCACCTGATCCGGAAATGGCCGGACGGATGGGGAGACGTCGCGACCAACAGCCGGTATTGCTTGAAGTTATGGCCGACGCAGCGCAGAGCGAGGGAGAGAGGTTCTACCCCTTTGGCAATCTTTTCTTAAGTCCGAAAATCCCGGTCAGATTTATCGCTGGCCCGCCTGTACCTAAAGAAATCCTGGAAAGCCGCAGGGACACGGAACCTAAAAAAGAAAAGATCATGCCAAGACAGGCTGTGCTAACCCCTGGCACCTTTCCTCTGGAACCCTCCAGGGACCCCGACCCTTATCGACGGGCCAAGGGAAAAAAGCGCAAGGGATGGAAGGAAGAGGCCAGAAAGGTGAGACGACGTAAACGGCGTTAAATAAGTACACCATCATTCAGAAACTTTTTCATCGGAAAGACAACTCGTTAGCGCGCATCGTCCCCCACAGTCGCAGAGACAACATGTCGTTTATATATCCATTTATTGATCCCTAATTGGCAAGGGGTCTAATGTGGTGCTTCCCGGCTTTCCCAGTTCAATGAGAACTTCATCACATTGCTCCTGGGTCATAAGGCCCTTTTCACACAGTATTTCGCCTATGAGCCTGTGTCTTTTCCCGCCGATTTCATCTCGAATCTGCTCCTCAATGGCCTGAATAAGCTGTTCCGCTGTGACAAAACCTTTCTCAATCGCAATGACCCCAAAGCGTTTTCTAATAGATTCGCTCGTCACCTCTTCAACGGCATCGGGCATCATAATTCTAGACGGGGAAATAATCTCTAAATCGGCGAGTATCCTTCCTATTAATCTGTGTTTCCCTTTCTCTAAGTTTTCCACAATCTGGATGTTTATAGCCATTAAAAGCTGATCAAGGGTGATGAAACCCTTCTCAAACGCTTTAACACCATACCGTTTACCGATTTCCTCCATATTCACTTTACCCTCCGACGATCAGTCGCTTAGCCCCCTCCATGGTGTAAATTAATCCACTATTGCGCACATAGATTCTATTTGGGAAAAGAGGTCACCCTAATTCTCTCTTAATCCCAGAATCTCGTACCAAGGCTCTGTGCGATGCAAAGAAACCCTTGAGCACATATCTTTTCCGCAGGCGTTGAGGCTTCTTGAACCGCCAACTCCCATATTAGAGCAAAATTTCTATATATCTTAAATTTTTTGGTGATTGGAGTAAAAGCTACTTTTACGATACTTAACAACGTCCCATAGGTTTACTGGGCCGTCTAATTGACGACTTTTTTAGAGACAAGCAACTCTAATGAGCAAAGAGGGGTATTTTTTCACCTCTTATCAAGGAGTGCGAAAAGATCTTTCCAGGAGGAAATTGTCGGGACATCAAAGTCCGGTTTTTTCAGATCACCCCTGAGAATACCCGGCACCGGGGGAAATTTATTGTCGCGAACATAGGTCGACCATACTGGCTGAAGTCCAGCCCGTTTAGCCCCGTAAATATCAGGTGCCGGGTCATCACCAATAAAAAGTATTTGTTCCTTGTCGGCGCCTAACTGTTCGACCAACTTCTGAAATACCATGGGGTGTGGCTTGCGAAAACCCAATTCCCCTGAGATGAGAATTGTTTTAAAATAGGGGACAAGACCGGTGCGTTTCAGAATCTCCCGGGCCGCCGGACCATGGGTAAAATTGGAAAGCAGGCCGATAGCATATTTACCTTGCAGGGCTCCCAGCATCTCCTCTGTTCCAGGTAAAAGATGACAATTACCGTAAAAGGCTGAGAAGTAATCCTCGACTGCTTCACTGATCCTGACGTCATCAGGAGAAATGGGATTTCCGCCGTCCCCTAAAACTGAGCTTATCCAAAGGCTGTTATGGGTCTCCCTCCCATCCTGCCTGGCGCGTTCAACAAATCCGAGGGCCGTCTCACGGTAGGTCTTCTTGAAGGTCTCTTCCTCGATGGAAAAACCGCTTCTCCTGAGGCTCCCTACCAGCCTGTTCAGAGCTTCAGTCAGGGTTTGGGGCTCCACAGTTATCAACGTATTGAACAGATCAAATCCGATGGCGGTGATGTTGGACATGGCGACTTTTCATATCTCAGAGGGATAATAGATGTCAAGGGATTATCGATATTTCGGACTAATGCTTAATTTCGCTAAATCCTTCAGCAAAATCGTTTGGAATACAGATAAAATCTTAAGTGTTGCAAAGCGTTTTCTCAATTACTATCTTATACCATCGTTTAAAGGACCCAGCTTCTTGAATTTTAAATTAGATGAATTATTGAAGGTTAAAAGAACAAGGCTTACAAGGAAATTAAATTTGAGATACGTTTGAGTCAAGCATTTGTTTCTTTTCCTTTTTTGGATTTTATTCAATCGGGGTCAAATTAACTGCCTTTTTAATTAAATTAGACCTTTTTTATCCAAGAAACGATCTGATAAGAATCTGTTTCCCAAAGTCCCGGCGTATAACGCACCACAACAAAGAGGAAACGAATGAGCAAAGTGAAAACCTGGAAAAAACGCATTTCCGCTTTATCGGATCGCCCTTGGAACGTGGATGCCATCCGCACCCGGCTGAGTAATTTACGTCAAAAAGGATTTGGCCCCAAGGATTTGGATTGGGCTGCTTTGCAGGCTAGCCGCAATGAGCTACTTGACCGCGTGCAGCTGCGTGGTGAAGAATATGAATACCTGACGCACAGCTGTTCCAAAGGCTCAGCCCTTGCCCTGATGGAGGAATTTGGGCTAGGCAACTGGGCTATTATTCGAGCCATGTCTCCCTTTCCCGGATTTGGCATGACCGGCGGCATATGTGGAGGGGTCACCGGTGGCCTAATTGCTCTGGGGCTCTTTTTCGGCAGTGACAATCCCGAGGATTATGAAGGCACAGGACACACCATGACAGCTGCCCGGGACTTCATCAGCCGCTTTAAGAAGGAGATGGGGACCATCATGTGTCCAGAACTGCAGGAAAACGTCATTTTTGGGCGATACATGGATCCCCGCGCCAGCGAAGAAAACTTCATGGCCTTTCAAAAAGCCAAGGGGTATGAAAAATGCGCACTGCCGCCTGGAGTGGGAGCAAGGCTGGCAGCAGAGGTAATACTGAACAGCGTTGAGGGATTGGGAGAAAAGAAAGATGGCTAATTTCGAATTGGAGCATAAAAACTTTAAAAACCGGGGCTGGCCGACCAGTGTTTCCCGAATGATTACAGGCGCTATCGGGATTGTCTTGATTTCCGCAGCTTGTGTGAAGATGATGGATATTGATCTGTTCATCAGACAGATGAGAGATTACAACCTCCTATCAAATTATTTCCTACTAAGCATAGGTGCCCGGGCTTTAATTGCTGTCGAGTGTTCCCTGGGGGTTGGGTTGCTACTCTTTTTCAAACCGAAACTGACACTTTTGCTGACTTCAGTGTTACTGTTGTTCTTTGTCGGAGCAACCAGCTGGGCCTCGTTGACGGATGCCACAAGTGAATGTGGATGTTTTGGGGCGTGGGTTAGACGCACCCCGGCACAAGCAGTAATAGAGGGGCTGATCTTGTTGACGTTAGCGGTCATTGCCCGAATCCTACACCGCCCCTCAGGAAAACCCGAGGCTGGCTCAAAGGCCTGGATCATGGCGGTTGCCTGCCTCGCCGGATTGATCCTACCCTCGGCATTTGGTTCCCCCATAACACGCGCCAATCCGGACCAAACCAAGATAGGCGACATTCCTTTTGGCAACCTTCAGATTAAAGGCCTGGATCGTTTTGACTTGACCCGCGGCACTTA
>Ga0272443_10001508_pt1 | contig 33497 bp, 33 predicted proteins | sample SSMAcet12_FD_193581 | JGI IMG/M metagenome (GOLD analysis project Ga0272443, IMG submission 193581) | Marine sediment archaeal communities from Little Sippewissett salt marsh, Falmouth, MA, United States - SSM-Acet-12 | ecosystem: Environmental > Aquatic > Marine > Wetlands > Sediment ... | reverse complement strand
TCAACGCCGAATTGGGGTCTGAACTGCTGATATGGGAAAACCTTATCACCCCGAGATTCCTGGCGGGGCGTAAGAGTGCCTTTTTCCTGGGCACGGTGTGCTTCTCTCTGTCCCTCGCCTTCATATTTTTTTACATGATGTATCTGTTCGCATTCAGGTACGGCAACTACATCATATCGCTCATCCTCCTGATCGAGCTGGTCCTCTCCTTCCTGCTGGCAAGGAAACAGAATGCAGAGCAAAATAACACCTATCGCTATGCAATCGAAAAAATTAATCTGGAGCGGCGTAAAAATAACGTATAACTACTGCAGTAAAAAGACCGGCCCAAAAGGAGCGCGTATGGTCTGATTGCGAAAAGCCCTGTTTCTCAAAATGAGCGATGGGGTTTTTGTTTTTTGTGATTGCAAAGATTGAGAAGTCAAACGGCGAAAAAGAAATTCGCAAATTAATAGGGAAGTGTCCCTAATTTTCCAGCAGCTAACGGCGGATGAAGCAAAAATTCTCAAATACATAGCGAACCGTCATGAGGGTTTTGCAAATATTTGGGTAGATGAAGCGGGTGAAGGAGAAGCAATTGAAGAGATTAGGCTGCAATTCAAGCATTGGTGCGAACAAGCCAGTGTCACATGTATCAAGAAGTCGAATGCTTATATGGATAATCTTGTCCGCCTACGCATCTTTAATCAAGTCATGGGAAGGGATGCTCCATATGACTATCATGAAGATTATCGTTGGTCAGAATATATGGGTTTAGAGTTGACTTCATTTGGTCGCTTATTTCTTGACGCATGTATTGAAAAGATTGAGCCCAACAAATAAATCTAGCGGATGCCAAAAGCCGCGCCGCCGGTTAAATCGTTAGCTGAACATGCTCATAATGAACAAAAGGAAAGAGGGCAAATAGTATGTCTCTGCAATATCCCAAGGGATCAGAATGGCGTAAATGGGACTTACATGTCCATAGTCCATTATCCAGCCTCAATAATCAGTATCCCAAAAAATCCAATGGTGCCCCAGATTGGGACAGTTTTATTGATAAGCTGAAAACGATCAGTGACGTTTCAGTCCTAGGCATTACGGATTATTTTTTCATTGATGGTTATAAAAAAGTCATGGAGTTTAAGAAGCAGGGGAGGTTGGCAAACTTCGATCTTATACTCCCTAACGTGGAATTACGATTAGACACCTTGGTCGTTAAGAAAAAAAGCAAAGACATAAATTTTCATGTTATCTTTAGCCCTCAGTTAGAAGTTGATGTCATCGAAAACGAATTCATCAAGGCTCTTGACGTCGAACTTAGTGGATCAGTGAATGGATTAACTGGTCCCAGGAAATTAAATAAAAGAACAGTCCAAGAGATAGGGGCTCTGGTAAAGAAAAATAATAAAACTTCCCAAAATGATTCAGTTGAAAAAGCAGCTTTTCAAAATATTACAGTATCATTGAAACAAGTGCGGGAGTTATTAAGAAAAGATTTGTTCAAAGGTAAATTCATATTTGTTCTTTCGGGTCACGAATGGGATGATATAGACTGGAAACAAGCCTATCTGACAAAGAAAAACTTTTTGCAAACAGCTCATACTCTAGAGACAGGTTCCCTTGATACAATCAATTGGGCGTTAGGAAGAAAGGATCTATCCAGAGAAGATTTTATTGAAGAATTTGGGTGTTTGAAGCCTTGTGTCTTCGGTTCTGATGCCCACTGTTTAGATAAAATTTGTCGGCCTCACGACAATAAATTCTGCTGGGTAAAAGCCGACCCTACGTTTGAAGGATTAAAACAGATCGTGTACGAACCTGAGCTGAGGGTAAAAATCCAAGAGGATAATCCTTCTGAATCAGAAACATACGCAAAGATTAATTCGCTTGCTATTAATTTTCCCGAACAGCTTAAAATAAAAGACGAATCAAATGAAAAAACAGATTTCTGCCTGAATGGAAAATACTCCTTAGATTTTTCTAATAATCTCACATGTATCATTGGTGGGCGTGGGTCTGGTAAAAGCACTTTGGCGCATATTGTTTACAATTCTTGGATCAATCATGATTCCAATAAACTGAACTCAGTTAATTCACCATTAATGAATTTGGAGCTTCGACCAAGCCCACTGAAACAAGTGTCCGAACATACTACCTGTGAAGTCCCGGCCCAAACTGAGTTTTTCTTCCAGAATGAGATTGAGTACTCAGCTAAAAATATTGAATCAATGTCAATCTTGATCGGCAATCGATTGAATAGACTATCGACTCTTGATGGCGGTGATGGCCTAGATGATCTAAAGACAAAATGGGATACGTCATTAGCCCGCATTGATGAACTGATCGATGCGTATGACCGTATCGTAGAAACAGATGATGATATTCTAAAAGCGACGGAGAACATCAATACACTTAGAAAACAAACCGCAATAATCAAATCCGAAGAGTATAAGGCTTTCCAAATGAGGATTGGCGAGTTAACTACCAAGATTGCCGACTTCAAATCCTACAAGACAGATTATGACGAACTTGTTAAAGAGATAGAATCACTGTTTGCTACCGTTGCTCGGTTGAATTGGACGGATGACCAAGGTAAGGCTTCATTAGATGCGCTGCTCACAAATCTCAAAGATCGAAAAGAAGAGTTGCATGCCACTTTTACCAAATTCTATAATGATTACAGGGAGCAAGACTACCACGGTCAATTAAATAAATCGAAACAGGAGCTTGGAGGGTATCTTAAAGCCCGAGGGCTATCACCTGAAAACGTCCACGAGCTTGCAGAAGCGAATACGAAAATTAAAGAGTTTGAGGAACAGATTAGACTAGCTCGTCTAGAGAAAACACCTTACGATGAGTTGTATGCAAAGAAGAATAAAACAGTTGAAGCGTCTCGACAGGCATACAAGAAATATAAAACAAGATTTCTTGATGTGAGTTCGTCTTTACAAGAAAAGCTTGCTGGTTTGTCGATATCAGACAAAGAAATTACCTTTTCACTAGATGTCGAACATTCGCAACTCAAGAATGGTTTGGTTGGCTTTGTCAAAAACAATTTAGAAGACGACGCTACTCTTCGATCAGATATACTAGAACGCTTGCTCTTTGGTGATGAGGAAATAGACAAATATATTAAAGATAAATCAAAAATTCGGACGCACTTAAATCGGGCTACCAAAGCTGAGAAGCATAGGCAGACTATTCAAGAACTTTTCAATAATGATGTTTTTTTAGAGAAATACCACCTGCGCCTGCTGAAATACTATTACAGTATTGATAACATACATGTTCAAACCAAACTCGCTGGCAAGCTACTTAAGAACACTTCTTTCGGTGAAAGATGTGGCATCGTGATTGCCATTATTTTGGTGGCCGGAACAAATCCTATTGTTATTGACCAACCAGAAGATCACCTTGACGGTAAGTTCATTTCGCTTGTTCTTGTTCCATTGCTCAAGCAGCAAAAGCACAATCGCCAAATAATCCTTATCACTAGAGATGCCAATGTGGTTGTAGGTGGTGACGCCGAATTAATTCACATATTAGAACCAACCGATGCAAGAACAGAAATTCTCCCCTCATCCATTGAAGATATAGATTGTAGAGAAAGATATATTTGGGTTCTAGATGGGGGTACAGATGCCTTTGCTCAGCGTGAGCAGAAATATGACATTGGGTTACTCAAAGCGCATAGGTAAAGTGTCAGTTAATCAACCGTTGCATCTGGTATTTCTCCGCTACAATTTAAAATCTAGTTGAATTCTACTTGTCCCCCTTTACTCCCCCGACGCCCGCTGGCGTATCAGTTTTTTGACGAAGATTTCTTCCCGTTCCATCTCTTCGATCCGGTCCGAGATGTACTTCTTTGCCTCCTCGTGCTGGGGGATGAAGATCTTCTCGAGGGCGCCCCGCTGGATGTCACGGCAGAGTTGCTGATTATTGCAGCCTATGTTATGATTCCAACATGAAAATTCGGGAAGTGATCAAGATGCTCCAGGGGGACGGGTGGTACTTGGTTGCGACACGCGGCAGCCATCGACAATTCAAACATCCTTCCAAACCTGGCCGCGTCACGATCGCCGGCAACACCGGTGACGATCTCGCTCCCGGCACACTCAACAGCATCCTGAAACAGGCGGGTTTGAAATGAACAGATATCTTGTCGTGGTTGAAGAAACAGAAACGGGATACTCAGCTTTCTCCCCGGATCTTCCCGGTTGCGTCGCAACAGGAAAGACCAGAGACGAGGTCGAGCGGACGATGCGGGACGCGATTGAATTCCATCTAGAGGGAATAAAGGAAGATGGAGAGCACATTCCGGCCCCCCGATCCTACTCGACCTACTGTGAAATATCCGCATAAGCGATTTCAGGTGTCACACAACAACTGAGTTACGGTTGATGTGCTGTCGGTGTGAGACGCTGATCTCCCTCACTCCCCCTCTGCCCGCTGTCTGATCAGTTTCTTGACGAAGATCTCTTCCCGTTCCATCTCCTCGATCCGGTCCGAGATGTACTTCTTCGCCTCTTCGTGCTGGGGGATGAAGATCTTCTCGAGGGCGTTGACACGCCGCTGGACCTTCTTCAGCTCACGGGAGAGCATCATGATCGCCTTGGTGATGGTCGCGTACTCGGCGAGCATCTCGAGGGCCTTCCTCGATTTCTCCTTCGCCTCGTCGTAGGCGGCGGTCGTCCCCGGCAGGGTGGCCGTGATCCGGGGCCGCTTGAACGAGAGTCGGATTTTCGGGAGCTTGAGCCCCATCAGTTTGGTAAATTCCATGTGGAAGAAGTAGGAGCGCCTCTCGGAGGTGCTCTTCCGGGTGACGATATCCGATCCCATCCCGACGGCCGCCGTCCGGTAGGCCGTATAGAGCTCCTCCAGGATACCCGAAAGGGCGGCTTCCATTTTTCGGATCTCGCCGATGTGCCGCATGATCTCGATCGCGAGGATCTCCCGCTTCTGGTTGAGGAGGTCGTACCCTTCGTACGCGAAGGCGAGGTCTTCCTTGATCCTTCTCAGCGATGATTTGGTTGGGGGGACATCGATCGTCGGCATTATGCCTCCTCGGCCTGCGGTATGTAGTACCGCTGTATCTCCTCCATGGAAACGCGGTACAGCTCGTCCTTCGGGAGCAGTGAGAGCATCTGCCATCCCAGCTCGAGCGTCTCGAGGATCGAGCGGTTCTCATCGGGCCCCTGGCGGAGAAACCGTTCCTCGAAGGCGGTCCCGAATTTGAGGTAGATCTTGTCCAGCTCGGAGAGCTCCTCCTCCCCCACGATGGCCGCGAGGGCCCGTATGCGCTTGACCTTCGCGTAGGAGGCGAAGAGCTGGGCCGCGTTCTGGGCGTGATCTTTGCGCGTCCGTCCTTCGCCGATCCCGTCCTTCATCAGGCGGGAGAGCGAGGGGAGCCCGGCGATGGGGGGATAGATCCCCTTGTTGAAAAGTTCGCGCTCCAGGACGATCTGCCCCTCGGTGATGTACCCCGTGAGATCCGGCACGGGGTGGGAGATATCGTCGCTCGGCATCGTGAGGATCGGGACCTGCGTGATCGAGCCCTTGATCCCTTTGAGTCTGCCGGCGCGCTCGTAGATCGCCGCGAGGTCGCTGTAGAGGTAGCCGGGGTAGCCCTTCCGCGAGGGGATTTCGCCCCTCGAACTGGACAGCTCGCGGAGGGACTCGCAGTAGTTCGTCATGTCGGTCATGATGACGAGGACGTGCATCCCCTCCTCGAAGGCGAGGTATTCGGCCAGCGTCAGGGCCACGCGGGGGGTGATGAGGCGCTCGATCGAGGGGGCGTCGGCGAGGCTCAGGAAGATCGCCGAATGCGTGAGGACCCCCGACTCCTCGAGGGAGTCGATGAAGAAGCGCGCCATGTCGAACTTCACCCCCATGGCGGCGAAGATGACGGTGAACTCTTCCTCCGAGGTCAGGATGCGGGCCTGCCGCGCGATCTGGGCCGCGATCAGGTTGTGCGGCATCCCGCTCCCGGAGAAGACGGGGAGCTTCTGCCCCCGGATGAGGGTGTTCATCCCGTCGATGGCGGATATCCCGGTCTGTATGAAGTCGCGCGGGTATTCCCGGCTCCACGGATTGACGGGCAGACCGTTGACGTTCATCATGTTGTCCGTGATCACCTGGGGGGCGCCGTCGGTGGGCCTCCCCAGGCCGTCGAAGACCCGCCCGAGCATGTCGCGGTGCACCGGGATCTCGAGCGACTTTCCCACGAAGGTAACCTTTGTCTCCTTGACGGAGAGCCCGCTCGTCCCCTCGAAGACCTGGACGATGGCGCGGTCCTCGTCCACCTCAAGGGTCTGTCCGATCCGTATCTCGGACGAGCCGTCCCGGATCTCGACGATCTCGCCGTAGCCGACGCCCTTGACGCCCTCGACGAAGATCAGGGGACCGGAGATACCTGAAAGGGTCGTGTACTCGATCTCAGCGGCCATAGCTATTCCTCCCCTTTACGCTCTTTCAGCGAATCGAGCCCCTGTGCGAGGCGTGTCCGATAGTCGTCGATCCGTTCGAGTTGGTTGTTCGGGACCTCGGATTTGAGGCGTACCATCTCCGAGACCACCTCCAGCGCCCCGATCTCCTTGACGGTCACCCCGCCCTTCACCAGTTCCTCACCCTTCGTGTACAGATCCAGGATGGTCTTCAGGAGTTTGAGCTGTTTCTCCGGGGGGCAGTACTTGTCGACCGGATCGAAGGAGTTCTGCTGGAGGAAGGCGTTCTTGACCATCTCCGCCACGAAGAGGGTGAACTGCTGGGCCGGGGGCATGGCGTCGCTCCCGACGAGCTTCACCACCTGCTGGAGACGGTTGTCCTCGAGGAGGATCCCCATGACCTGCGCCCTGATCGCGAGCCACTGGTCGTCCAACTCCTTCCACCACCCCTCGATGTCGTGGAGGTATTCGGTGTAGCTGTCGATCCAGCTGATGGAGGGGTAGTGGCGGGCGTCGGCGAGGATCTTGTCCAGCGCCCAGAAGCAGCGCACGAAGCGCGACGTGTGCTGGGTGACGGGCTCCGAGAAATCCCCGCCGGGGGGGGAGACCGCCCCGATGATACTGATATCACCGTCGGCCCCCGAGAGGGTTTCCACGAGGCCCGCCCGTTCGTAGAACTCGGCGAGGCGGGTGGCCAGATAGGGGGGGAACCCCTCCTCCGCCGGCATGTCACCCAGCCTGCTGGAAAGCTCCCGGAGGGCCTCCGCCCACCGGGAGGTCGAATCGGCCATCACCGCCACGCTGTATCCCATGTCGCGGTAGTACTCCGCGATGGTCACCCCGGTATAGATGCTCACCTCACGGGCGGGGACCGGCATGTTCGATGTGTTGGCGATCATCACCGTCCGCTCGATCAGGGGACGACCGTTGCGCTCGTCGATCAGCTTCGGGAAGTCCGTCAGGACGTCGGTCATCTCGTTGCCTCGTTCCCCACAGCCGATGTAGACGATGATATCGGCGTTGCACCACTTCGCCAGGGCGTGCTGAGTCATGGTCTTCCCCGTCCCGAACCCCCCGGGGATGGTGGCCGTCCCCCCCCGGGCGATGGGGAAAAAGGTGTCGATGACCCGCTGTCCCGTCATGAGGGGGATGAAGGGCTTCTTGTTGCCTCGACTCGGCCTCGGCCTGCGTACCGGCCAGTAGGCGGCCAGTTTCCCAAAGTGTTCGCCGGCGCTGTTTTCAACGGTGTATACCTCGTCTTCGATCGTGTACTGTCCGGGGGAAACGATTGCGGTCAGTCTGCCGGAGACGCCGGGGGGAATAAGGACCTTGTGCGTGACGAGGGGGCTCTCCGGGATCTCCCCGATCAGGTCCCCCTCCTTCACCTCTGCCCCGGCCTCGATCAGGGGCTTGAATTCCCACAGTTTGTCCACATCGAGGGGGGAGAGCTTGATCCCCTTCTTGATGTAGTGACCGCACAGCTCGGAGATCCCGACGAGGGGACGCTGGATCCCGTCGTAGATGTTCGCGATGAGGCCCGGCCCCAGGAGGACCGACAGCGGCCTGCAGTAGGATATCACCCAGTCCCCCGGCTTGAGGCCCGTGTTGTCCTCGTACACCTGTATCACGGTGATATCCTCGATCAGCCGGATCACCTCGCCGATGAGGCGGTCGGGCCCCACCTCGGCGATGTCGAACATCCGTATCCCCCGCAGGCCTAAGGCCTTGACGATCGGGCCGTTCACCGATATCACCCGTCCGGTCAGCATGCCATCCGTGTCCATGTCCCCGTTATTCAAATCGTTCTCCGGCATCACTCTTTCTGTCAGCATATCCTGCCCCCGTCATCTAGAAAGAAAAGCCTTTTTCATTCAGGATCTTCGTGACCTCCCGGCGGATCGCCGCCGCCTTCCGGTAGTAGATCCGCTCGATGGTATTGTTGAAGATACGTCCTTCCGTCTCGTCACGGATGGCGCATCCGCCCCACCGGATCGCGGGGTCTTCGCGCAGCGCGACATCGGCCTTTCGCCTCTTCCCCCCCGCGGCCTTCCTGATCTCCTTTTCAAGGGAGAGGTCCTCCTTCTGAAGGGATACCTCGATGCCCGCCTGTATCCCGCCCGCGGCGTCGCGGACCCGGTCCAGGAGAAAGGCCGTATATCGGGGGTCGGCCCGCATGATCCGCACTGCTTCCTCCACCATACGGTCGATAAAGTCGTCGAGGCCGCACAGCTTCAGCTTCCTGCGTTCGAGGAGACTCTTGTTCTCCAGCCGGGACCGTTCGTGCCCGATCTTCGCCTGGACCCCGGCTTCGGTCTTCTCCTTGAAGGCCTTGATCTCGCCGGCGCAGACCTCATCCAGGACCTTGGTCTCCAGGACCTCTTTCTCTCTGATGGCGTAGATGGCCTTCTCGGCTTCCTTCCGGATCGACGCTTCCAGCGGTTCCTGCTTCATGACACACCCTTTCCTACGATTCGAGAGAGATGCCGAGGGCCTCGGCGATATAGCCGACGACGGACCGGCGGAACCCCTCCGCCTCGTCGATGCCGGGCACTTCTATCACCACGGGACCATCCGCGGAGAGGTTGACCTGGGTGATCCGCTCCTGGAGGTCCCCGGCAAGGTCGCTCGTCATCATCACGATCCCCGCCGCCCTTTCTCTGAGGACCTCTTCAAGGCGGGAGGGCGCGTCGTCTCTGACGGAGACTATCCCCTCCACACCCGAGAGGCGGAAGGCGCTCACCGTGTCCATGTCACCAATGATGTATATCTTCTTCATGCTACAACTTGTTCAGGATCATGATCGCTATGATAAGGCCGTAGATGGCGATACCTTCTGCCAGACCGAGAAAGATCAGGATCCTTCCCGTCAGTTCCGTGTTCTCGGTCATGGCCCCGATCCCCGCCGAACCGATCCGGGCAACGGCGAAACTGCTCGCGATACAGGCCAACCCCACGGCCAGGGCGGCGGATATATACGCCAGTCCCAGCCACCCTCCTCCCATATCGCCCTCGGCCGCCTCCGTCCCGGTTGCCAGCATCACACCCGGGAATATGAAGAGGGCACCAACGACAATACACACCAACAGAGAAACTTTTGCCTTCTTGTTTCTGGTCATCCTACACCTCCGAGATCTTTGCCTTGAGTGTGAAGGGGGCGAAGTTCACCCCGTCCCCCCTGAAAAACTTGCTGAAAAACTCGTAGTATTCGAGCCGCATCGACTGGATCAGACAGATGAGACACTCGAAACCGATGATGAAGATGTTCCCCACGATGATGATGGCAATAGCGCCGACGGACCGCATCGTCGGGTCGACGATCCCGGCGAGGGTGTACGTCACGATACTCAGGCCCGCGTGAGAGAGGGCGAAGGCCCCAACCCTGATGAAGGAGACGGTGTTCGCGATCATGCTCAGGCCGATCTCCAGGATCTCCACGCAGGTCTCGATGATGTATTCGACCGCGCCGTGCGGCCTCGGGCTCCTGAAGAGGATCGGTCCCAGGACGCCCCGGAGGGAAAAGATGACCAGGGGAAGCGCGATGAAGAGGCCGACGATCCATCGGGCGGGCCCCTGTCCGGTGACGGCGTACCTCACGGCAAGGATGATAATGGCAGCGTAGAGTATGAAGACGGCCAGCCCTCGCTTCTCGAGGAAGGCCTCGGTATAGTTCCCGTTCATGAGGTTGTTCATGACGTTGACGCCGAGGCCGATACCGATGAAGAGGGCCCCCAAGAGGATGGTCAGGGAAAAGAGGGACATGATCTCCTCGATGGGGTGAAAGAGGAGCGCGGGGATGAGGTGCTCGCTCGAAAAGATACTGCCGTAGAGGATGCCGCAGAGGGCGGCGGAGAGGCCGCACGCGATCAGGATCCCTCCGGCCTGATCGAGGGTCGATTCCGGATCTCCCTTCTTCCTGGCGATCCGCCTGAGGATCAGACCGCCGAGGGCGATGACAAGCCCCTGGCCGAGATCACCGAACATCAGGCCGAACATGATGACAAAGGTGACGGCCGTCAGCGGCGTGGGGTCTATCTCGCTGTTCGCCGGCATCCCCATCGTTTTCACGAGAAGCTCGAAGGGCTTCAGGAGCCGGCTGTTCATCAGGCGTACCGGGGCGTCAGGGTCCCTCCGGTCGGAGACGACGGCGATGAACCGGTCACCGCATATCCCCCGGAGGATATCGAGGAGCCGCCCCCGGTCCTTTGCGTCGATCCAGCCCGCGATGAAGAGGGCCTTCGCCGAGAAGAGGGACAGCTTCATCGCCGTGAAGACCTCTGTGTACTGGCGGTAGGGGCCGTACAGCTCCGCCATGGTTCTCCCCGCCGTGTCCCGCAGATGTTCCATATATCTGTCGAGGGTCGCGAGCCGCCCCTGCAGGGTCTCCATCCGGCGTTTCAGGGCCTCGACCGGCCCCTCCGCGATCTCGCCGGTGCGGTCCGTGAAACCGTACCCTTTGAGGAACTGAAGCAGTCCGGGGAGATCCGCCGGAAGGGCGGCGCCGCAGACGAAGCCGCCCGCCTTTGATACCTCGAACCGCTCCCTAACCGGGGGCTCCCATTCGGTGTTCTCCACCGTCCCGAAGAGCATCCGTACCAGCCGCGCCCCCCGCAGGGCCGCGGGATCGATCCCCATACGGTCCAGGGCCTCGCGGTATGCCACGCGCCCGGCCATCGTCTCCAGCTCCTCCCGGATCCGCGCGCGAAGACGTTCCACACGTTCCAGGGCACTCTGCGTCTGCGAGACAAAGGCCCGGTCCCGGGCGGTGTCGACCGTTCTTCCGGAGAGAACAGTCTCTCCGGGTTCGATATCGAGGGCGTGCAGGGCGGTCTCGATTCCCGCGAGGATTTCCCGCGTCCCCGCCTCCTCCTCCCGCAGGGGCGCGTCCATCACGGTATCCCTCCCCTCGGGGGGGGCCAGGTGAATGATTCCCGCCTCGCCGAGGGCGCGGTAGGCCTCATGGTAGAACCTCTTCTCGAGGGCTATGGAGACCTTTCTGATATCCGACTTGACAAACATGCGAACCCTCACATGTCACTGATGATCGTTTCGAGTATCGCCTCGTGGGGGAGGCCGAACCTGATCCCCTCGACGATGCGCAGCAGGTTCCGTATCTGGCAGGCCAGCAGCCACAGGTACGCCGCCACGCAATGTATGGAATGAAAGTCCTTGTGAAACATGGACACAACCCACCGGTAATAGTAGTGCTCGAGGAAGGACTCGACGTCCGCGGGGGTCGGGGTCTGTCCGCCCATCTCTCCGAGGCGTCCGGCAAGCACCCCTTCCACCGCCGCGAGCTGCGGCCAGTCACCCCCGCCGAAGAGGTTACGGACCTCTTCGCGATGGGCTTCGATCCGCTCGTCGTTCCATTGATAGTTTCCCCTGAGCCGCCATTGTCGGATCACCATGTCGATGGCGAGCCTCCGGAGCAGAAAGTCCCGGAAGACCTCGCGGCCCTCGGGGGGGAAAGGGGCCGAAGCGGCATACAGGTTGCGGACGGCGCGGACATCCACGCGGGTCTCGAGAGATTCGTAGATCATCTCCCCCTCGAAGATCTCCGCCAGGTAGGTGCCGGTCAGGGCCTCCCGCACATCATCCGGCGACAGCTCGCGGTCGAGCAGGCCCTTGTCGAGGGTGGCGTAGGGCCCGATATCGTACCACTGCCGGAGCACCTCCCTTCCGAACGCCCTGGCCAGGATGAGCTTGACGTTCTCGGCCTCGTACAGGCGGAGAAAGGCGATAAAGAGGGGCGCATACCGCCTGGTCGCCTCGGCGAGGCGGATAACGGCCCCGATCTGTTCCCTGAAGAGAGCCTCTTTGGCCTCGATCATGCCGCGGGGGCCGGCGTACGAGGCCTCCTGGTCCCTGAGAAGCGGGGCGTACCCGGAGAATGGGATGAGACGGCCCCTCATCGCGTGTATCCTGGCATGGAGATTCACGTCGTCCGCGTAGTATTTCATGGCCCCTCAGTCCGTCAGCAGTATGGAAACGATCTTCTCTTGTATCTCCCGATCCAGCGACGGGTCCCGGTACAGCCTCTCGATATCGTCCCGGGCCGCCTGAAGCCCGGTCTCCGCTCTCTTTTTCTCCTCCTCGATCGCCTGGGCCAGACGGTCGTCCCCCTCACTGACAATCCGGGCGCATTCCCTGGCCTTTCTCTTTTCGACGGCCACTCTGTACGCTTCGATCTTCTCCCGGTACGCCTGCTCGGCCTTCTCGAGCTCATCGGCGCACTGCCTCTCGATCTCCACGATCCGGGCGATCATATCACCCATACCCGTTTCCCCCTCTCCCGTGTCGGCTCCGTGGATCTCCCCCTACAATCTCAGGAGGGCCTCGAAGAGGCTCATGTCCTTGTCCTTCTTCTTGAAGGAGAGGAGCGGTGCCGTCGTCGTCCGGATCAGCTGTTCCGTCACGCTGTCCAGGAGAAACCGCGCGGCGGCGTTCTTGCCTCTTGATCCGATGATGATCAGGTCGATGCCGTACTCTTCTACGGTCTCCATGATCGTTTTGTACGGTTTCTTGTCCATCCGCAGTATAATCGGATTGAGATAGATCCCTTTAAAATCAATGCCTTTAATAAATTCCTGACACCTCTTCTTCGCGTTTTTCTCCATGACCTCGGCAAACTCTTCGTACTCCTTGCCCCTCTTATAGTATCCCAGGGGGACATCGTGGACATGCACACAGTAGATACTCGGTATCTCATGGGTAACGGCGAAATTAACCGCCAGATTCATCGCCTCCGCCGCGTTCTCGGAGAAATCGACGGGGACGAGGATGTTGATGTCTTGCGGGTGGTTCGTCCGGGGTTCGACCTCCTCGGGGACGTACAGCGTCGAACACGCCGCCTTCCGGGCGATACTGACGGGGACCGTCTCCTCCCCCGTGAATTCGCCGCTTATCCTCCCGAGAATGATCAGATCGGCCTCCTCCTCCTTTAATCTGCGGAGAATCTCGATCTCCACCAGCGGTGATTCCGGGATCACGTCGTATTCAAGTTTCGTGGCGGGGGGACCATCATAGTATTGTTCGACCAGTTCCTTCATCAGGCGCCGGGTGGTTTTTTCGATGGCGGGGGGAACACCGGCCCCCGATCTCTCCGGCAACTTTTCACGGCTGATGATGTGGGAAAAGGTGATCCGTTCCGATGAGGCCAGCCAGCTGACGAGGCCCGCGTAGCGAACCTTGGCCTTATCCTGTTCACCCAGGGCAAGCCCTACCATAAGATTCTTGAAGTGGTACATGGCTCCCTCCTTTCTGCGCCCCAATAGCCGCTTTCCTCTACCCGCACCCCGCACGCATCTTCAGATATACCGATGCGCAGTATCCCTGTTTCAGTTCGCCCTTTACGACACCCCGTTCGACCGTGTCTGCCGTTCACCGAGGGAGAACAGGAATATGTTCTCTATTTGGTTATAGAGGTAAGATTAATCTTCTAACCGGAACGATACTCTGACCCGTGCCCTGTAGCTTTTCACCTTTCCATCTTCGATGGTCATGTCCAGTCTGGTGACTTCCGCGATCCTCAGATCGTGGAGGGTACTGCTGGCTGTCTCCACAGCATTTTTGGCGGCATCTTCCCATGACAAGGCACTTGTCCCTACTAACTCGATAATCTTGTAAGTACTCTCAGGCATGATATTTTCCTCCTTTGCGTCATAGGTTTTTGATAAAAAACGGTCAACGCCTGGATTGGAAACAGGCCCTACGCGTTAGTAAGCTGGAGGGTGCTTTCCCGTAAAAAGCAGCTTCGCTATCGCACGTATCCCCGTTAGTGGGACGTCTCCCGTTTGTCGGGGTCAGATTGTCGAAGAATGTGAGAGGAGGACAGACAGATTTGAGGATGGTCGTTTTTGCACGCCGTCGCAGAAACAGGTGCTGTGTGAAACCAATTCAAGTCTTTCGAAAAGAACGTCTTTCAAAAGAGATGAAACGCGGCAGAGCATTACAGCCGACGCTCCATATATGTTTCGGTTATATAATGATGGACACGGAGGGCTTTGTCAATTACTTTCTCGTCCCATGACAACCTTAAAATCCCGGTACGGAAAGGTTGGTTCCACCCACCCATTATTGATTTCAATGGGTTAGTTCCTCTTTTTGCTTGACTGCGGCGGAGAATCTCCTATATGAAACTGTGTGTGGCATTCAAGGTCAGCGGGAGAAAAAATGAATATTGAAGAGATCGAGTCAAAAGGAATAAAGGGGTTCATCGCGCCTGAGGAGGCCCTGCGTCTCTACGAACTGGCAAGGGAGGCGAGTCGGATCGGTCCCTGCCTGGAGATCGGGAGTTACTGCGGAAAGACCGCCTCCTACATCGGAACGGGGTGCAGGGAGACCGGGGGCGTCCTCTTCTCCATCGACCACCACCGGGGCTCGGAGGAGCAGCAGCCGGGGGAAGAGTACTTCGATCCGGACCTGCTGGATGAAAAGACCGGTCTGATCGACACCTTCAGGTTTTTCCGAAAGACCATCGGCGACCTCGGGCTGGAGGAGACGGTGATCCCCATCGTCGCGAAATCGGAGGTTGTCGCCAGGAGGTGGGAAACACCCCTCGGGATGGTCTTCATCGACGGCGGGCATACCTTCGAGGCGGCGACTGCCGATTACACCTGCTGGGTTCCCCACATTCTCCCCGGAGGATTCCTCGCCATCCACGACATCTTCCCCGACCCGTCACAGGGGGGGCAGGCACCGTACCATATCTACAACCTGGCCTTGGGCTCCGGCCTCTTCACCGCGCTCCCGATGGTACAGACACTGGGGGTCCTGAGAAGGAAGGATAAAGAGGGGAACATTCCCGCATAACGATCGCAGCGGGCCGCCGCCCAAGGCGGTTCCTGCTGTGCGCCTTACCCGTCGACCAGGTTGTTGTGTGTCCAGCGCCACTCGACCGTGGCTCCCCTGCGCCGCGGCTTGAGGTATCCGGCACCCACAAAGTCTCCTATCGTGTCGCGGACCAGCGCGGAATCGCACCCGGTCACCTCCCGGATCCTATCGCACAGCGCGCCGACGGCCCCGTTCCCGGAGGCGTGATTCACGGGGAGCCGGCCATGCGTCTCGATCAGGTCCTCTGAGAGGAGCCGGTAGGTAAGCTGCATCCTGAAGTGCCCCCCGACCCGCACGTTGTCTTCCGGCAGTCCGCGCCCCTCGCGGTAATCAAGGACCTCTCGTTCCCATTTTTCATTCGTTTCCGCGACAAATACCGCGACAAATCGCTCAATCTCTTCGGCGGTCAGTTTCGATGTCCTGACGATGGCGCTGTTCGCGTCGTACCGCGCCCAGTCGTCGGTGAGGATCTCGAGGTCGTACTCCCCGATCTTCTCGCGCACGTCGGTTCCGGGGAAGGGGGCGAGGAAATGGTAACCGTAGGCGATCCCCAGGTTTTGCGCGAAGGCCCGTGTGTCCGCGAGGGACTCCGGCGACTCTCCGGGGAGCCCTACCATGAAGGAGGCATGGGCGAAGATCCCCACCTCCCTGCACAGATCGACCGCCTTTTGTGCCTGTTCGAGCGTGATCCCCTTCCTGACGCGCCTGAGCATCTCCGGATTGCCGGACTCGATGCCGAAGCTGATCCCGTCGCACCCCGCATCGCGCATCATCTCAAGGATCTCCCGGTCGACGGTATTAACGCGCGCGAAGGCGCTCCACCTGAAGTCGAGGCCGCGCCGCCGGATCTGTCCGCACACCTCGCGGACCCGCGCCCTGTTCGAGGTGAACAGATCGTCCGCCACATTGATCCGGGAGATGCCGTACGACAATATCTGCTCGATCTCGTCCATGACGCACTCCACCTTCCGGTAACGAACCTTTCTGCCCACCATCCGCCGCCCCTGGCAGAATATGCACGCGTTCGGGCACCCCCGGCTCGTAATGACACTGACGGGGAAACCGAGCGCCCGGTATCTCGACAGGGGAAGCAGGTGCCGCGCCGGGAGGGGGATGGAATCGAGGTCGTCTATCAGCTCTCTCGGCCCGGTCATGACAACTTCGCCGTCCTGCCTGAAGGCGAGACCTTTGATGCCGCGCCACCGGGACCGATCCTCAAGGAGGGGGACCAGTTCCATGATGGTCCGCTCGCCCTCCCCCAGGACCAACAGGTCGATTTCGGGATACGTCTCGAGGGTGCGGTCGGCGTCGAAGGAGACGTGGGGGCCGCCCATGACGGTGAGGGCAGAGGGGCGGTGTCGCTTGGCGGTCTGCATGATATCAGCGGCGACGGGAAAGTTCATCGTGACCGATGTTCCACCCACGATGTCCGGCCCGAAGGCATCCAGTTCCGCCCTCAGCTTCTCCGGGGTATACCGCGATACGATATAGTCGATGATCTTGACCCGGCACCCTGCCGCCTCAAAGGCGGCCGCCACGTACGAAACCCCCAGCGGGGGCGCCGGGGCCTCCTCGAGGGGATACGGCGGAGCGATGATGGCAACTCTCATAGGGACACCCTTCCCGTCCCGCATATACCGCATCTCTTTCCCGCCCGCTCACCCGGGATATATGAAGGCAAAAAGGACAGCATACCGCTCCCTAAAACTTGACCTCCGGGGTCGCCTGAGCGGATTCGGGGACCTCGAAGAACTCGGCCTTCGTGAATCCGAACATCCCCGCGAGTATGTTGGCCGGGAAGGTCCTGATCCTGATGTTATACGCCCGAACGGTTTCGTTGTAGCGCCTCCTCTCGACGGCTATCCGGTTCTCCGTCCCGGCCAGTTCATCCTGCAGCCTGATAAAGTTCTGGTTCGACTTGATATCGGGATAGCGCTCAACGGTGACGAGCAGCCTGCTGAGCGCGCCAGCCAGCTGGTTGTTCGCCGCTATCTTGTCGGGAATACTCTTTGCCCCTCCCACCTTGGACCGGGCCTCGGTCACGCCGATGAAGACTTCCTTTTCCTGCGCGGCAAATCCCTTCACCGTCTCCACGAGGTTGGGGATCAGGTCGTAGCGCCTCTGCAGCTGATTCTCCACCTGGGCCCACGACGCCCGCACTCCCTCATCGAGGGTAACGAAGGTGTTGTACGTCCCCTTGAGGCCGGAATAGAACATCAGCAGGACCAGGACGATCACCCCCACCGCGATCAAAAGATTCCTTTTCCCCTTTGTCATCTGTACACTCCTTTTCAGTAAGTTAGAAATTATTTTCTGCGTTTTTCCGCAGGGAATAACTTCGTTAACGCATTTATCCCCTTTAGTGCGACTTATCCCGTTTATCGGGGCTGGTTGTTCAGCGATCCTTTCTTACTCCAGTTCGTCGACAAACCCCCACAGCCTCCGCACCTCCACCAGATAGGCCTTCATGACATCGCCCATCTCGGAGGATGACAGCTTCTCCCCTTCCTTGATATCCAGGCATCGCAGAAAGACACCCCCGTCAACCGGGATTTCACGGGCCAGGGCCTCCACAATCTCCCGCCGGGAAGCGGGGATCTCGGCACCCTTCAGGTGCAACAGCCCCCTGAAGATGGAGATAACGGCGGTGATCGACTCCGCTATCAGTTCCTGCACCCGCCGGGCCTTCCCCTCCGTTTCCAGAAACCGTTCCCTCAGGAGGAGCAGCTTGCCCTTGATCTCGCGCTCGCACTGGAGCCGCAGGTCCCCCGGTTCGAAGGATATGTCCTTCAGGACATCCTCCCCGTACACGAGAATATGCCCCTTCTGCATATTGAGGAATTCGAGCGGGTACGAGTCGAGTGAGGAGGCGATGTATTCCTTTGTCATGAAGAGCGGCGTTGCCACTCCCTTTTTGCGCCACCGGGAGACCGTCTCGATCGCTCGGTCCAGATGGTCTATTGCCTCTTCGGAGAGAACGATCAGAAAGTTCAGGTCCGACTTCCCCGGCCGGTAGTCGCTCCCCGCCGCACTCCCGTACAGGATAACTGATATGAGACCGTTCCCGTAAACCCCTCTGTATCCCCCGGTAATATCGGGGAATATCTCTTCCGGTTTTTCTATCTTTGCCATCGTTCTCACGTCCTCCGCGATACTGAAAAAGGGCTAAAACCCCCGTCCCGCGCCGCCCCCGCCGCTCATGCCCCCGCCGAACCCCCCGAAGCCGCCGCCGAACCCCCCGAAGCCGCCGCCTCCACCTCTGCCGCCCATCAGGAGCATAAGGAGTATGAAGGGAAGCATCCTCCTGCCCTGCCGGGTCCCCAGGAGGAGCGACATGACAATCAGAAGCAGAATGAGGGAGAAGAGGCTGGGGGCTTTCTTCTGTCGCGACACCGGCTGCCGGCGCGTCTGCGGCGCCCCGCTCAGGGAAACGCCCGCATCCTTCGCGATAACCGACGATACGGCAACCATCGCGCTGGACAGGCCCTTGTCGTAATCACCCTTTCCAAGATAAGGGATCACGTATCGGTCGAGGATATCCCCCACGAGACCGTCGGGGAGTATCCCCTCGACACCGTATCCCGTCTCGATTCTGATCCTTCTCTCCTGCAGGGCGAGGAATATCAGGACCCCCTTGTCCTCTCCCTTTGCGCCGATGCCCCATGCCTCATAGAGCCGGTTCGCGTAATCGGCGGGATCGTCACCGCCGATCTCCTTCATGGTGACCACCACCACTGAGGTCTTCGTTTTTTCAAGGACCTCCCGCGCGAGAGACTCCATAGACCGCTCGTACCGCGGTGAGATAACGTCCGCAAAATCGTTGACGGCGCCTACGGGTCTCGGAAAATCGTCACGTCCATACGCGCATGCGGCAATCAGAAACACCATCACCACCGCGACGAGCGAGGCACCTATCCTTGTCTTCAAACCAGAGTCCCCCTCCGTTGGAGCTGTGAATTTTTCTCTTGTGCCATACTTGGGGATAACAAAGCAACCCTTTTTCACGCCGGTTTTTGGGCTTGACATGGACGGTAAAGTGCTATAGGGAGATTGTTTCAAATTTTACGAGGGAGGAGATATCGTTGGCAAATCACAAGTCCGCGGAAAAGAGGGCTCGGCAGAACGAAAAGAGACGGATGAGGAACGCCTCTGCGAGGTCGCGCGTCAAGACGGCCGTCAAGACAACACTCGCGTCCGTTGAGGAAAAAGATACAGAAAAGTCACGTGAGATCCTGCTTGACACAACGAAGGTCATCGCCAAGGCAGCCGCCAAGGGGATATTCCATAAGAAGACAGCCGCCCGTAAGATATCCAGGCTGACGAAGAAAGTCAACGCTCTGGGATAATATCAGAATCCCGACATGATGTTCCGGTAGGCCTTGTCGACCATATCAATCGACAGTTTTCTGAGGGCAGTTTCTTTACTTCGAGCGGTTGTGGTGGTACTGGCCGCAACCGTGTAGGCCTCTTCCCCTGAGAAACCGATATTCTTCCAGATGATTTTTCCGTTATCGGTCCGTTTGAAGACCACCTCCAGGGTCATGGTGACGCGATCCTCCTTGGTCAGATCGCTGCTGCTGTAGGCAAGGTGCGCGGTGGTGATACCCAGGATCTTCCCCGTCAGGGACGCGTCCGCCTCACCCATGCTTCCCACCGCCTCGAATCGGCTCCCCCTCCTGAAACGGCTGAAGAATGCGTTTCTTATGTAGTTTTCGACATGCGCCTCGCCCGTGTTGTTCGAAAATGCCCCGATGTAAACCTTCTGCACGGCGGCATCGATATGCTTCCCGCCCTGCGCAAAATGATATCCGCATCCCATGCAGAAAAGCGCCAGCACAACCGGTATGATCCATGTCCTTTTCATGAGAAACCCTTTCTTTTGTCCGTCATGGAAATGCCACGGGTTCTTATTACTATTTAACGACAATATTGACCAGCTTTTTCGGGACATAGATCTCCTTGAACACTCGCTTGTCCCCGATAAACTGTTTGATCTTCCCGTCATTCAGGGCAAGCTCCTTGATGGTCTCATCGGACTCGGATGCGGCGACCTGCAGGCGGCTCCGCACCTTTCCGTTGACCTGAACGACGATGGTAATCTCTTCCTCCGCGGCGACCGATTCGTCAAATGAGGGCCAGGGAGCCTCGGAGAGCCGCTCCTTTCCGCCGACCATCTCCCACAGTTCCTCCGTTATGTGCGGCACGATCGGTGACAGGAGAATGATGACGGCCTCAACCGTTTCGCGTATCACGGAGAGGGCCTTCACATCCCCCGGCTCCGGGCGCTCCGTCTGGTAGAGGGTGTTGATCAGTTCCATCACCGCGCTGATCGCCGTGTTGAAGTGGAAGCGGTCTTCGATATCGGTCGTCACCTTCTTGATGGTCTGGTGGGTCTTCTTCCGCAGGGTCTTCAGATCGCCCTCGACCTCTCCACCGGCGAAGGGCGCTACATCCCGTATATCATCCAGGTAATCCATAGCGATGCGCCACACCCTGCTGAGGAAACGGAAGGAGCCGTCAACCCCCTGATCACTCCACTCCAGGTCCCTCTCGGGGGGGGCGGCGAAGAGGCAGAATATCCGCGCCGTATCCGCGCCGTACTCATCGATGATATAGTTGGGATCGACCACATTTTTCAGGGACTTCGACATCTTTTCGGTCTTCCCGATCGTCACCTCACGGTCGCAGTGGACGCACTTTCCGTCTCTGACCTCTTCGGGGAACAGGTACCCGTGCTCCCGGCACCGCATCGTCTCCTTGCAGACCATCCCCTGGGTCAACAGATTGGAGAAGGGCTCGTCCACACCGACCACGCCGAAATCCCTGAGCATCTTCGTATAGAAACGGGCGTACAGGAGGTGCATGATCGCGTGTTCGATCCCGCCGATGTACTGATCGACAGGCATCCAGTAATCGACCGCCCCCCGGTCGAGGCCGGGTTTCTGGTCATGGTGTGCCGAGCAGTACCGGGCGAAGTACCAGGAGGACTCGACGAAGGTGTCCATCGTATCGGTCTCCCGCCGTGCCGCCCCGCCGCAGTTCGGGCAGGTGACGTCCACAAAGGAGGCAATCTTTCCAAGGGGAGATTCCCCCTCCCCCGTCAGTGCCACATCCTTCGGCAGGACAACGGGGAGATCCTCCTCGGGAACGGGGACGACCCCGCACTTCTCGCAGTTGATCATCGGGATGGGCGCCCCCCAGTACCGCTGGCGGGATATTCCCCAGTCCCGCAGGCGGTACTCGATCGTCTTCCTCCCCCTGTCGATCGATTCCAGGTATTCGGCGATGTCCTCGAGGGCCTGCAGGTTTTTCATCCCGTCGAACTTTCCGGAGTTGACCAGGATCCCCTCGTCCACATAGGCCTCGGTCATCGTCTCAGCATCGAGCGGATCATCGGGGTTCTGGATCACTACGATCTTCTCGAGCCCGTACTTCTCGGCGAACTCGAAGTCCCGCTGATCGTGCGTGGGAACCGCCATGACGCAGCCCGTCCCGTAGTCCGCCAGGACGAAGTTTGCGGCGTAGATCGGCATCTTCTTGTCCGTCACCGGGTTGAGGCAGTAGGCATCCAGGAAGACACCCTCCTTCTCATAGTAGTCGGAGGTCCGCATCATCTTGTCCTGCTTCTTGACACGCTCGACAAAGGCCCTGACATCCTCCTCCACCGCCTTTCCCTTCGCGAGCTCCATCACCAGCGGGTGCTCCGCCGCGATCAGCATGAAGGTGGCGCCGAATATCGTGTCCTGCCGGGTGGTAAAGACCTTGATGACGTCATCGGAGTCGGCCATGGGGAAGACGAGCTCGCACCCGTGGCTCTTGCCGATCCAGTTTCGCTGCATTGTGAGGACCCGCTCCGGCCAGCCGGGGAGCCTGTCGCACCCGTCCAGAAGTTCCTCGACATAGTCCGTGATGCGGAAGAACCACTGATCAAAATACTTTTCGGTGACCTCGCTCTCGCACCGCCAGCACAGGCCCGCCTCAACCTGCTCGTTCGCCAGGACGGTCTTGCAGGTGGGGCACCAGTTGACGGACCCTCCCTTCTTGTAGGCGAGCCCCTTCTCGTACATCCAGAGGAAGAAGAGCTGTTCCCACCGGTAGTATTCCGGTTCGCAGGTGGATATCTCGCGGTCCCAGTCGTAGCTGAAACCCATCCGTTTGAGCTGTCCCTTCATGGAGTCGATGTTCTCGTTGGTCCACTTCGCGGGGGGTATTCCGTGCTCGATGGCGGCATTCTCCGCGGGCATACCGAAGGAATCCCACCCGATGGGATGCAGGACGTTATACCCGCGCATCTTCTTGTACCGCGCCACCACGTCGCCGATGGTATAGTTTCTCACGTGCCCCATATGGATTCGCCCGGAGGGATAGGGAAACATCTCCAGGAGGTAATATTTTTTTTTCGTGGCGTCTTCGCCCACCGTGAAGGTCTTTTCATTCTCCCAGCAGTTCTGCCATTTCCCCTCTATCTTCCCGGGGTTGTACTTTTTCTTCATACCGCACTCCCTTAATCAATGTGGAAGGAATCTCTAACACGTCTCAGGTATTCTTTCAATCCCATTTTTCCAATTATTCACGTCCCTTCCTTGACAGACGGGGAGGCGATTCATATATTACGTGTCAGGACGAAAACGGTGGGGGCAGCGTGGAAGACATTGAAGATATAATCATACGTTCATTTCGGGAAAGCAGTCGCGTGAAGGAGGTCTTCGTCAATGAAAATCTCTCACGGCTGGTGAAGGCAATTGATATCATAACGCAGGCACTGAACGGGGGCAATAAGATCCTCCTGTTCGGAAACGGGGGGAGCGCCGCAGATGCCCAGCATATTGCTGCGGAGTTTATTAACCGGTTTCTGATCGAACGCCCCCCCCTCCCGGCGATAGCCCTGAGCACGGATACGTCCGTGATAACAAGCATCGCCAATGACTATGATTTTTCGGAGATTTTCTCCAAGCAGATACGGGCCATCGGACGCGAGGGGGATGTGGCGTGGGGGATCAGCACCAGCGGTTCCTCGCCCAATGTGCTGAAGGGTTTTCAGGCCGCGGCCAAGGTTGGAATGACGACGATTGCATTCACGGGAAAGGATGGGGGAAAGATGGCAGGGGCAGCGGATCTTTGCCTGAACGTTTCCTCCAACAGTACGCCCCGCATCCAGGAAGCGCACATTACGGCGGGACATGTCATCTGTGAGATGGTGGACTACCGGCTGTTCAAGAAACCAGGGAAGGAATAAGGGACACGCAGGACATCATGGTAGAAGATTTGAGTGAAGACAGGGAACCGGCACAGGAGACGCAGGGCGGGAAGAAGCGGGAAGACACCCATACAAAACCGGCATCGAAGAAGGAACTCCTCGCGCGGCTGGAAGAGCTCGAGCAGGAGTGCGCAGAGAACCACGACCGGTACCTGCGCGCCGCAGCAGAACTTGAAAACTACAAAAAACGGGCGGTACGGGACCGCCAGGACTTCATAAAATACGCGAATGAAAACCTGCTCAGGGACATCCTGCCGACGGTGGACAGTATGGAGAGAGCCCTGGAGCATGCGGCCGAATCGGGAGACTTCGAGGCGTTTGTGGACGGCCTCAGGCTGATCCGCGACACCGTTATCTCCGTACTCGGCAAGCACGGCGCCACAAAAATAGAGGCCGTGGGCAAGACCTTCGATCCCAACTTTCACGAGGCACTCATGCAGGTGGAGGGAGCCAAGGAACAGGATAACACGGTTGCGGAAGAATTTGAAACGGGATACCTGCTGAACGGCAGGTTGCTCAGACCGTCCAAGGTATCCATCTCAAAGCATAAATAGAATACTAATACTATAATGAGGAGGTCTCATTACAATGGGTAAAATTATAGGAATCGATCTGGGGACAACAAACTCGTGCGTCGCCGTCATGGAAGGGAGCGACCCGGTTGTCATAGCAAATCAGGAGGGGAACAGGACCACACCGTCAGTGATCGCCTTTACGGAAAGCGGCGAACGGCTGGTCGGGCAGGCCGCCAAGCGACAGGCGGTTACCAACCCGGAAAACACCGTGTACGCGGTCAAGAGATTGATCGGGAGAAAACACTCGTCAAAAGAGGTTCAGTACGACACTACCATCAGTCCCTTCAAGATTACGAAGGCGAAAAACGGCGATGCCCAGGTGACGGTACGGGGCAAGGACTACAGCACACCGGAGATATCCTCGATGGTACTGGCGAAGATGAAACAGACCGCCGAAGATTACCTGGGAGAGAAGGTGACCGACGCGGTAATCACGGTCCCCGCCTATTTCAATGATTCGCAGCGGCAGGCAACGAAGGATGCGGGAAAGATCGCGGGGCTGAACGTACTGAGAATCATCAACGAGCCGACCGCGGCGGCCCTTGCCTACGGTCTCGACAAGAAGGCGGACGAGAAGATTGCCGTCTTCGACCTGGGCGGAGGAACCTTCGATATCTCCATCCTGGAGCTGGGGGGCGGTGTCTTCGAGGTGAAATCGACCAACGGCGACACCCATCTCGGGGGCGAAGACTTCGACCAGAAGCTGATCGACTATATAGCGGACGAGTTCAAAAAGGACCAGGGGATCGATTTGAGAACCGACAAGATGGCTCTCCAGCGCATCAAGGAGGCGGCGGAGAAGGCGAAGATGGAGCTCTCCACATCGATGGAGACGGACATCAATCTCCCCTTTGTCACGGCCGACGCGTCCGGTCCCAAACACCTTAACATGAAGCTGACCCGGGCCAAGCTGGAGATGCTGGTCTCCGACCTGATCGACAAGCTCGAAGCCCCCTGCAAGCTGGCGCTGAAGGACTCCGGTCTGAACTCTTCGGACATCGGCGAGGTTATCCTCGTCGGGGGGATGACCCGCATGCCCCGCGTGCAGCAGAAAGTCAAGGAGATCTTCGGCAAGGATCCCAACAGGGGGGTTAACCCCGACGAGGTGGTTGCCGTTGGGGCCGCCATTCAGGGCGGCGTGCTCGCCGGTGACGTGAAGGACGTCCTCCTTCTGGATGTGACGCCCCTGTCCCTCGGCATCGAGACCCTGGGAGGCGTCATGACGAAACTGATCGAGAAAAATGCCACCATCCCGACGAAGAAGAGCCAGACATTTTCCACGGCCGCGGATAACCAGCCGGCGGTGAGTATCCATGTCCTGCAGGGAGAACGCTCCATGGCGGCAGACAACCGGACACTGGGCAGATTTGAACTGACCGGTATTCCGCCGGCACCCAGAGGCCTTCCGCAGATCGACGTCACCTTCGATATCGACGCCAACGGCATCGTCCATGTCTCCGCGAAGGATCTCGGCACGGGGAAGGAGCAGAGCATCAAGATCACCGCCTCGAGCGGCCTTTCCGAGGAAGAGATCGACAAACTGGTCAAGGAAGGGGAGGCACACGAGGAAGAGGACAAGAAGAAACGGGAGCTGATCGAACTGAAGAATCAGGCCGATTCGATGATATACGGTATTGAAAAGAACCTGAAAGAGATGGGCGATCAGATAGACACCGACCAGAAGACCAAGATAGAGGAGGCCATCGCCACGCTCAAGACGGCCATCGAGGGGGATGACATCGATGCCATCAAGGCGGCCCAGGAGGAAGCAACCCAGGCGTCGCACAAACTGGCGGAGGCCATATACGCGAAGGCAACCGCCAAAGAAGAGGCCGCCGGTGCCGGTGCTTCGGAAGGAGGCGCCCAGGCCGAGGAGGCAAAGGCCGATGACGACGTCGTGGATGCCGACTTCGAGGAGGTTGAGAAGGATAAATAGGTATCCTGACGGCCCTCTTTGTTATAATCGTCAATGCCCGGGGGGTATCCCCCCGGGCATTTTTTATGGGGTCAGGCTTGACACAAAATCTCCTTTTTGTCATACTTTACCAAACAGACACATTCCTCCTGCTCAAAAACACCATTCCCTTCAGCGCCACCTATTTCACCTGCTATTCAACGTCTCCTCCTTTCCGGTCTGCTGGTCGGCAATCCCATGATCGTCGATCTGAAGTACACACAAACACGGAGGGTCAGACATGAAGGAAAAAAAACTGAAAAACCTCATCGATGTTGCAATCGACAGGGAGATAGAGGCCTATGACTTTTATCAGGACCTGGCAGGTCGGGTCGAGGACCCGGCCATCAAGGATACACTGGCCTTTCTCGCAGGTGAAGAGCGAAAGCACCGGGAGTTTCTGACGGGCTACCGCGACGGTCGCTACGAATCCGATTCCCTGCGCCTGGCCGACGTCGTTGATTACAAGATAGCCGAATATCTGGAAGAACCGGACATCAGCGCGGAGATGGACAGCGCGGACATCTATCTTGTCGCGGCACACCGCGAGCTCCAGTCATACCATTTTTACCGGGCACTCGCCGACCTGCACCCGGATGGTGAGGCAAAGGACATGCTCCTGAGAATAGCCAATGAAGAGATGAAGCATAAGGAGAAGGTCGAATACCTGTACAGCAATACCGCCTTTCCGCAGACGGCGGGCGGGTAACGGAAAAAAAGGAGGCCCCATGTTGTGTAATCGAGCAGCTTTTCAGACGTACATCCCCTGTCTCCTCCTGTCCTTCATGGCACTTGTCCTGTGGCCCGCCGCTGCCGGGGCGCACGGCCCGAAGGATGTCACACTGGCCTACGATTCAGACTCCCGCATCCTGAGCGTGACCATCTCCCACACGGTGTCGGACCCCCGGAAACACTACGTCAAGAAGGTAACCATCGCACAGAACGGCAGTCCTGTCGCGATCCGCGAGTACACCAGTCAGCCGGAATCTTCGCCCTTCACGTACACCTATCCCGTGGAGGCCAAAGCGGGGGACGTCCTGAAGGTCACGACCGACTGCAACTATTTCGGTTCGAAGACGGACGAGCTGACCATCGGTAGATAACGACGGCGCCATACGGAAAATCGAAGACAGGGGGTTGCACTATGGTCACCATCCACGCAGGGTGCATGCTCGCAGGATTCCTCTCAATGGCCGCCGGAGCCGCCACGGCACGGTTCATGAGAGACAAGACGTGGTGGCTTCGGGTCCACCGGCGGCTCGCCTCCGTGGGGGTCATATGCCTCCTTCTGGGATTGACGGCGGCGCTCGTTATGGTCTCCCGACAGACGGGCCAGCACCTTGCCGTGCCGCACGCCTGGCTGGGTCTCCTCACAATCCTGTCCGCCCTGAGCACCTACATCCTGGGGGTAACCCAACTGAAGAAGAGGGCGGGGAGAAGGCGATCCCTGCACCGGTGGTCGGGGCGCGTAACGCTCGCGCTGCTGTTTCTCAATGTACTGTCGGGACTGTCTCTGACCGGGATCCTTTAGGCGGGGATACAATGGAAAGGAATAGAATACCATGAACGTCTTGATCGTCTACTATTCGATGTACGGCCACGTCCATCGCCTCGCGCAGGCGGTGGCCGACGGCGTCGGAGAGATTGAAGGGGCGGAGGCCGCCCTGCGGCGGGTCCCGGAGACGCTCTCTGAGGAGGTGCTGAAAAAGATGGGTGCCCTGGAGTTCCAGCAGTCCCTCGCCTCCGTTCCGGTATGCCGGGTCGACGAACTCGCCTCGGCCGATGCGGTCATCTTCGGGACACCGACACGATTCGGCAATATGTGCGGGCAGATGCGCCAGTTTCTCGACGCAACCGGGGGCCTCTGGGCCAAGAGGGCCCTCGTCGGAAAGGTGGGGAGCGTCTTTACCAGTACCGGAACCCAGCACGGGGGACAGGAATCGACGATCCTCACCTTTCATATCACCCTCCTCCACCAGGGGATGATCGTCGCGGGTCTGCCGTACAGTTTTGAGGGACAGACGAGGAACGACGAGATAACCGGCGGCTCTCCCTACGGCGCCTCGACAATCGCCGGGAGCAACGGAGAGCGGACCCCCACAGAAAACGATCTGGCAGGCGCGCGATTTCAGGGGCGGTACGTCGCCACTATCGCCGCAAAACTGGCGCGGTAGGGTAAGCATCGTCAGAGGGCAGCCGCTTCACAATGGGGGCCCGCCGCGAAGAGAATAAGAGATACAGGGAGACCGAACCATGAAAAGATATCTTTTCTTTTTTGTGGTGATCCTGCTGTTCCCGGTCAGCGCCCTTGCCGACGTTGGAGACGGCGGGTGCTGGTATGGATGGGGCCGCATGATGGGCCCCGGTTTTGGAGGAATGTTTATGTGGCTGCTGCTTCTCATCGCCATTGTCCTGATCGTCTATTCCCTCATGCGGGCGTCAAGGGGGGGCAGTCTCGGCACCTCGCTACACGAAACGCCCCTGGACGTCCTCAAGAGACGATACGCACAGGGTGAGATTACCAAGGAAAAGTTTGAGGAGATGAAAAAAGATCTGAAGGATTGACGGCGCGCGCCGAATCGAACAATCCCGTGCCCCAAACCGGGCGCGGCTGCGGAGGTATACGGCATGGCTGACATCAAGGTGGACGTACGGGGAGAAACCTGTCCGGTGCCCCTGGTGGAGACCCGCAAGGCACTCCGGAAGACCTCGCCGGGAGATACCGTGGAGATCATCGGGACACATCCCGCTTCCAAGAAAGAGATACCGATGGCCCTGAAGGCGCTGGGGCTGGAGGGGTTCGAGATACGGGAAGAGGGGGATGTGTGGACGATCAGGATAGGCGTCTGACGGAAAGGGGGTGCGATCATGGATAAGGCGACCATCGTCGTTCACAGCGGAGACATGGACAAGCTGTACAGCGCCCTTATCATATCCACCGGCGCGCTGTCGATGGGGATGGAGGCCTCGCTCTACTTCACCTTCTGGGGTCTCGAACGCCTCGTCAGGGGGAAATTGGAGGGAGGATCCCTCTCGAAGATGCATCTGCTCGGTCTCGGCAAGTGGATGGTGACGCGGCGGATGAAGGCGGCGAACGTCGCCTCCCTGGAGCGGCTTCTCCAGGACTTCAAGGAGCTGGGGGGGAAAATCATCGCCTGCGAGATGACAATGGAGATTATGGGGATTCGGAAGGAGGATCTCCGACAGGATCTGATAGACGAGTACGGTGCCGTGGGGGCGTACATACAAGAGGCGCGGGAATCAAAGATAACCTTGTTCATATAAGGAGAGGGTGCCATGATTGAAAAAACCGTGTATCTGGATAACGCCGCGGCTACCCGGATGGACGAGCGGGTGCTGGAGGCGATGATGCCGTACTTCTTCGAGACCTACCCCGTCGCCACATCGGAGTTCGGCTATTCTCTCGGGATTGAGGCCCGGGAGGCCTTGGAGGGTGCCCGGGAGGAGATCGCGAGTCATATCGGCGCCGACGGTGAGGAGGTTATCTTCACCTCGGGGAGCACCGAATCGAGCAACCTGGCCCTCAAGGGGGTTGCCCTGGCCCTCGGGAAAAAGAAGGGGAACCACATCATCACCTCCGCGATCGAGGACTTTCCCGTTCTGCACAGCGCCAGGGCGCTCGAGAAACAGGGCTTCTCGGTCACCTACCTGGGGGTGGATTCCGAAGGGGTCATCGATCCCGACAGGCTGAGAGATGCGATCACCGACACAACCATCCTCGCCTCCATCCAGCACGCGAATCAGGAGATCGGAACGCTCCAGGACATCGAGACGATCGGCCGCATCTGCCGGGAACGGGGCGTCCTGTTTCACACCGATGCCACGCACACCTTTATGCGGGTGCCCCTCGACTCTCGGAAGGTAAAGGTGGATCTGATTACCGTCTCCCCCCACACGATCCACGGTCCGAAGGGGATCGGCGGGCTCTATATCCGCACGGGGACGCCGATCTCCAAATGGATGGACGGGGGATTTCAGGAATTCAACCTCAGGGCAGGACTGGAGAATATCCCGGGGGCCATCGGCTTCGCCAGGGCAACCGCGCTGGTCACCCCCGAGGAAAACGAACAGATCAGGGTGATGCGGGACCACCTCATCGATCGCGCGCTGGCCGAGGTGCCGGACACGACCCTGAACGGGCACCGCTCGAAGAGGGTACCGCAGAACGCCAACATCACCTTCCATTTCGTGGAGGGGGAATCGATCACCCTCCATCTCGACATGCGCGGCTTCGCCGTCAGTACGGGGTCCGCCTGCTTCAGCCGCTCGCTGGAGGCGAGCCACGTGATCCTCGGAATCGGCGGAGACCACGAGCGGGCGCACGGATCGATCCGCTTCACCTTCGGCCGTTACAACAGCATGGAGGAGGCGGATGCGGTGGTGGACACGATCGCTGAGGTGGTGAGCGAACTGCGGAAGATCAGCCCGCTGGTCAAAAAATAAGGAGGTCCAGATATGACATTCCCATACACTGAAAAGGTGCTGGAGCACTTTCGTCATCCCCGCAACGTAGGCAAGCTGGAGAACCCCGACGGGAACGCCCTGGAGGGCAGCCCGGCCTGCGGGGACATGGTGGGGGTTCAGATACAGGTCGATCCCGAAACGAAGCGGATCACGGACATCAAGTTCGAATCCTACGGGTGCGCCTCCAACATCGCCACGGGTTCGATTATCACCGAGCTCGCCAAGGGGAAGACCATCGAGGAGGCCAAAAAGATCAACTGGAAGGAGGCGTCGGAGGCCCTGGGCGGCCTCCCGGCAATCAAGGCCCATTGTTCGGTCCTGGCCGTGGAGGGCCTTCGGTCTGCGATACAAAACTACGAAGAGCGTCACGGCCTGGTCACGGACCAGAAGCCCACTACGGTCGAGATCGTCCGCGGACGCCTCAAAAAGGTGATGAACCCCCTCTCGGGACTCGACCTCGTCCGGACGGAACTGGTAAAGGACATCACGGTGGACAAAGGAACCGTTCACGTCACGGTGGATCTCCCCGCCGATCATCAGTTTGCCGCCAACATCAGGGATGAGATCATGGAGAAGATCGAGCCCCTCTGGGACGTAGAAACCGTCGAGATACAGTTTTCGGAATAGCTTTCCGCACAGGAGGGGAAGTGGCGCCGCCCGCGCCTTCCCTGCCGGAGACGGGGGGGCGCCGCACCCCCCGAAGGGAAATCCCCTCCGTCGGTCGTCCCGAATACCACCTGCGTCCACGGGCGCATCCATCTTATCTAACCATTTGAACATATCAGAAAGATCCTGAAACAGCGGTGTGGCTGCTGGACACGCATAGGCGATTGAAGCCCCCCGCCCCGTATAAGCGGGATTGCGGGGAATCCGTTCGCTGTTCAATTCAAGTTTTGCGGGGACAGTGCCGATGATATGTGGAGGAAGGAATTATGACCCCAAACGTAGATCCGAACAACGTGGAACCCGGTACCGGCCGGTCCGATCGTCCGCCACCCCTCGGCCATCCGGGAAAATCCATACAGAAGATAGCCGTCCTCTTTACCGATATCATCGGATCGACCCGCTTCTTCCAGTCCCACGGGAATCTGGCCGGGCGCAGGATGCTTGAAAAGCACGAAACCATCGTCTCAAAGACCGTTACAAGATTCGGCGGGACGGTCGTCAAGAATCTGGGCGATTCGATCCTGGCCTATTTTGCCGACCCTCAAGAGGCGACCAAGGCCGCCATAGAGGTCCAGAAGGGGTTGAGGCGATACAACAGGCGGAAGGACAACGAGCACAAAATCCACGTGAGGATCGGTATCCACTTTGACGAGGGGATCGTCGAGGATAAGGATATCTTCGGGAACGCTGTCAACATAGCGTCGAAGATCACCCACCTCACACCGAGTAATCAGATACTGATATCCGACAACGTCTTCGACCTGGTTACCACAGACCCTTCCTTCCGGGTTGAACCGTTTGAGGGCTCGGATCACGGCGATGGCCCAACGGAACCGGCACTGTTCCGGGTCCTCTGGGAGGAAAGCGGAGACCTTGCCCCGGCCATGATACCGGTCCTGTATATGAAGCCGGTGCGCAAGCCGGAGGCCGACACCTTCGACACCCTCTGGAGCGATCTCATCGAGGGCAAGGCCCTCTTCTGGAACGACAGGATCGGCGACGATTCAATAACCGAAGATCAGACCGTCATGCTCGCCGCGAAGAGACTCTCCGTCATTATGGATGTGGCCGCTGATGTATTAAAGTTTCTCAGGGAAAACAGACAAGCGCATTCCAGCGTGCCGGTCCAGATCATCATCGATGCGGGCCCATGCCAGGGAATCGACAAGCTGACACGTGAAGGGGTCCCCCCCGAGTGGGAGGGAGTGAACCCGGGGACCATCTGCATGTCGCCTTCGGCCTATCAGCTGCTGGAGGAAGAGGGCCTTTCGGTCGCCAACGCAACCAAATCCGGCAAGGATCAGGATCATCTATTCTATGAGATAGACCCCGACGACTATAAACAGAAAGAAGACGAGGTGCTCTTCCTGCACCAGGATGCCCTCCCCCAGGGAGACAATGCACCGTGCTTCTACTGCGGCAGCAAAGAACATGCGGTCCACGACTGCCCCTCCAAACACCTGCCCGTCATCACCGGCGTTTTAAACAAAGTGGGGTACCTTTCCTTCGACCGCATCAGCGACCTGTTCCACACGTATCTGGCGAGTCCGGAAGAGGTAAAACGGAAAGAGATCCTGCTCCAGGGAGAATCGGGCGGGGAAGAGTTGTCGGCGGGCCTTGGCCTCTACGAGCTCAAACAGATATTCCAACTCCGTTTCTTCAAGAGCATCTGGGAGGATCACGACAATGATCGGGACAAGGCTGCACCGGCAAAGGACAGAGGAGAGGACTCCGGCGAACTGATTCGGCTGGCCCAGGACTGCATCCGCGTCTCCAACCTCCCCCGGGCGGAATCGCTTCTGAAGACCTGCCTGGAAAGATATCCCAAAGATTACAGAACGTATTGCACACTTGGTTTTCTAAATATAGAAAAGGGCAACCCCGACCGGAGTGAGCAGTACCTGGACACGGCACTTCATTACGCACGGACGGTGCCCCAGAAAACGTTCATCCTCTTCCTGCTCGCCCGCCTGCGTGACCTTGCCGGCGATTCCCGCAACGCCCTGAAAAAGATCCGGGAGGTCAAGAGCATCCAGCACTACCGCCCGGAAGTCATCTACCAGGAGATCATACTGGGCTTCAAACGGGGAGAGCAGGATACTGCATTGGCGCGGCTCATGAGTCTCATCCGGATGAGCCGGGACTATTATATCAACGCCCTGATCGACCCGGAACTGGTCCCGTTCAACAGTGTGATACATCCGCAACTCAAGAAACTCTTCACGGAGGCCCGGCAAAAGGCACAGAAAAAGGCCTACGACGCCGAGAGAGAATTTTCCTCCCTCGAACAGTTCCTGGTGGACGGA
>Ga0272443_10001507_pt1 | contig 33501 bp, 29 predicted proteins | sample SSMAcet12_FD_193581 | JGI IMG/M metagenome (GOLD analysis project Ga0272443, IMG submission 193581) | Marine sediment archaeal communities from Little Sippewissett salt marsh, Falmouth, MA, United States - SSM-Acet-12 | ecosystem: Environmental > Aquatic > Marine > Wetlands > Sediment ... | reverse complement strand
CCGTTCGAAGGCGTGCAACGCAGCCTGTCCGGAGCACCGCCGAACGGGCTCACCCTGAGCGGTGGCCGGCCGCGGTCCGCTACCTGCGAATCGCAGGTAGCGCGCTGGCGCGCGGGGGATGTATTGCGGATCGGCGGGGAAACACGAAAAACCAGAGGGGGGCGCTCATTTCGAGTCCCGACGGCCATTGGCATCGAGAGATCTTGTCGAGAATTCGAGGCGCGCATCGTTCCAAACCAGATCTTTCGACTTCGCTGCGCTCCGCTCAAGATGACATAGTCGACGGCGTGGGATGCGCCTTGTGCGGAGCACGCCCGAACGGGCTCACTCTGACCGATGGCCGGCCGCGGTCCGCTACCTGCGAATCGCAGGTAGCGCGCTGGCGCGCGGGGGATGAATTACGGATCGGTGATCGATGATGGACAGCGGCGAAAGGGAGTGCGGTCCATCTTCTGCGGGAGCCTGCTTCGCTCCATTCTTCTTGGCGTCGTGGAAGGCTGAGGGTGGACGACAGGCGAGGGAGGGCGTTTGGATTGACGATTGACTATTGGGAGGGCGATCAGGGGAGGAGTTTCTTGCAGGCGTCGACGAAATCCGCGGCGTGGTCGAGCGTCTGTTGGGCGGTCTGTGTGTCAATCTCGACGAGGGGTTCGTAGTCGCTCTCCTGTCGTTGTTCGTAGGCCTTGCGCAGGAGCTGGAAATATCGCGGGGCGACCCGGCCCGGTTTGACGGGGAATTAAAAGGGTCCGGTACTTTTTTCTGGGCTCCATTCTTCTTGGCGCGGGGGAAGCGGGAGAGCGGAGGACAGAGGACCGATGGCGGAGGGCAGAGGACAGACGACGGAGGGCGGAAGACGGAGGACAGAGCCGCCCTGGGGCCTTGAGGGTTTAGATCAGGGTCTGGAGGTGCTGTGCCAGGGCGGGGACGTCTTCGGAGACGATCTTCCAGACGACGTTGAGGTCGACGTCGAAGTAGCCGTGGATGAGACGGTTTCGTGTGGCCGTGATCTGGCTCCAGGGAATCTCCTGGTGTTCGTTCTTGAACGCTTCGGAAAGACTGCTGGCGGCCTCGCCGGCGATCTCCAGCAGGCGAACCACGGCCAGTTGCAGTTTCTCATCGGCCTGGAAGTCGACCTGCGCGAGCCCCCGGGTGAACGCGAGGATCTTTTCGCAGGCGTCCCGCATGTGACGCAGGCGGAGTCGGTCGGGCTCAGCGTTCATAGGCGACGACGGCCTCCTGCATGACCTGGTCGCGGAAGTAGCGACTGAGGAAGCCGGGGGTGTTGAGGTCGACGTTGCGGCCCAGCAACTCGGAGAGCTCGGCCTGCATGCCGAAGAAGGCCAGTCCCGGCGTGTGGCCTTGCTCGAACTCTACGAGGATATCGAGGTCACTGTCCGGCGCGAAATCGTTGCGCAGGACCGAGCCGAACAGCGCCAGCCGCTGGATGTGGTGGCGGCGACAGAACGTCGCGATTGCATCGGACGGGATGTCAATGTTGCGGATGACCACGCTAGAACCTCACGGCAACGATCCAAAACACGATTCTCACTCTTCAGTATCGGTCGAATCAGCGGCCGAGCCAAGCAAAAACCGGGGATAGGAGCGTTTTGAGGCCGAAACGGGGTCTGGTCCCTTGTCTGCGGTCTGTCCTTTTGCTTGCGGGCTCTGGCGCTGCGCCATACTCTCACTGGTGTTGCAGCGAAGGGAGGTTGCCATGGCGAAGAACGATCAGGCGCTGACAGAGGCCGCACGGGAGATTGGGCGTGTGGTGGGGGGGCTTCAAGCTCGTGAGGCGGAGGTGGCCTGGGGCACAAGGGCGCACCGCTCTGTCATTCTGCCTGCCTTGGTGGCGTTGCTGGCCTTGGCCGGCTGTACGAGTATCCAGACGGCGGCGCGCCGAGGCGATCGTGAGGCCGTCGAGCGGCAGTTGACGCGGGGCGTGAATGTGAATAGCCATCACGTCTGGACGTCGCAGACGCCCCTGATCGAGGCGGCCGCCCACGGGCACCGGGAGATCGTCCAACTGCTCATCGAGCGCGGGGCCGATGTCAACATGAAGGGGGAGGCCTGGTATGGGCCGCTTCATGTCGCCTCGGCCGGCGGCCATGTGGAGATCGTGGCATTGCTCCTCGATCATGGCGCCGATGTTAGTCTTTTCCATCACGACAAGCCCCTGCACTACGCGGCCAGGAACGGACATGTCAGAATTGCCGAACTGTTGCTGGCGCGTGGTGCGGATGTCAATGCCAGGGGAATCGACGAGTTCACACCGCTCGGCAGCGCCGTGGGACATCGCCAGCGCGAGATGGCCGCGTATCTGCTTTCGCAAGGCGCGGACGTCAATGCCCAGGCGAACTATGGCCGCACGGCCCTCTTCACGTGCTATGCCCACGACGATGTCGAAACGGGTCGGCTGTTGCTAGAGCACGGGGCCGATGTGACGCTCGCGTGCAATGGGCGCAAGATCCCGCCGTCGTTTCTCGAACGGTTGCGCCGATGAGCGGCTGTGACGCTGCACGGCGTGAACGAGAAGCAGATGAGCAAACGGGGAACGAAACGGAGTACGGTACATATCTTGTCCGGTATATTTTTCGTCTGGTTCCCTTCGTTCCTACATTGATTTCGTCGGTTTGAGGTAGTATCATCGGTGACAATGGACAGACGGGGTGTGTGGACCGTTGGCGAACGTCGTTTGGGCCTTCTGTGATGGCCTGTAGGACGGAAGAAGCGTCATCGCGAACCGGGACAAAGGGCAGGGCGAAGCAGGCGACCCTTGCTTTGCCTTGGCGAGAAAGGAGAGAGGCATGGAGTTGTACGATCAAAATCGCGACTTCTACAATACGCTCGATGAAATGCGACGGCGTCAAAGGGAAGAGCAGGATCGTCGTTTTCAGGAGGAGAGGGAAAGACGAGAAGCGTTTTTGCGTAAGGCGGCTTTTGCGTTGCACCGTGGCATCATGCCCCAGAACAACCCGCGTGTGATGGGACCGCCTTCTCAGCTTCCGTAAGCTTTGAAGGTGATGACTATACGCCCGTTCAGTGGCCGATGATGCGCATGCCCAGCTTGTCGGCCAGTTCGGTGAATCCTGAGGCACCAGCCAAACTCGGGGAGGGGGTGGGCTCCTTCTTCTCCGGGATGATCGACGACGTACGCATCTGCGTACCGGACTGGCGGTGCCGGGGGCGGGAGGGGCGGATCGAGGGGTAAGACTACCGTTGCTGACGCCGCAGCTCCCGCTGGATCCGGCGCCGGTGGGCTTCTACGCGTCTGCGACGCTCGGTGTCGTCTTTGGGCTCATACTCGTCGACTCGGACGTTCCGGGGGCTCAGTGCCTTGATGGTCTTCAGTCGCATAATCACCCTCACCTGCCATAATCCCCATTGCTCTGGTCGGATAGGCCGGGCATCCCTTCCACGCCCATAGTTCTATCGGCCAGATCGACGGGCGACTCCAGTTCCCTTGCCACAGCTTGCGGTCTGCGGGCCGAGTCTTTTCTTGCATTTTCTTGTTGACATCGGCTCTAGTTGGTTTAGTATATATTGAAATCAAGACTGTGGGGGACAAGACAGAGTACAGAGGACAGAAAGCGAGACACGAGGGAAAGGGGCGAGACGATGACAGAGAAGAAGCAATGTTGTGCGGAGTGTGTGTACGCGGTGCGGCCTGAGGGGCGGTGGCTGCGGGCGATCCTGCGCCGGTTTCCGGGGCTGTGGATTTGTTTCAACTGCCTTGAGGCGCCCGGTCGGCTGCGCGAGGTGGCGGGACATGGTATGTGCCGTAACTTCCGCAAGCGATGCTGGCCCCGGGGCCAGCGCGTCGCGCCCCCGGAACCGCCCAGCGACGACATCCGCTACATCCCGCTGACGCGGGGACGCTACGCGATCGTGGACGCCTACGATTTCGAGTGGCTGAGCAAACACAAATGGACGCTCCTCAAGCGGGGCACTACCGAGTACGCGTGCCGGCGGGAGAAGGGCAGGCACATCCCGATGCACCGCGAGATCATGAAGACGCCCGACGATATGGTGGTTGATCATGTCAATGGCAACGGCCTGAACAATCGCAAGTGCAACATGCGCAACTGCACTAAGGCCCAGAACAGCTACAACAGCCGGCCCCGCGGCGGACGCTCGCAGTATGTCGGCGTGACCTACCGCAAGCGCAGCGGTAAGTACGAGGCTGTGATCGGTTTCCGGGGCGAGAAAATCCACGTGGGCGAGTTCGACAGCGCGGTCGAGGCGGCCCAGGCGCGGGACCGCAAGGCGCGCGAATTGCAGGGCGAGTTTGCGTATCTGAACTTCCCCGAGCGATTTGCGACGGCGGGGCGGATATTGCTGTTCGGCGGGAGGGTCGTCCTGCGGACCCGGGCGCACGCCAGGTTGCGCTGCGGCTAGCGCGGTTTGAGGTCCAGTTCCATCTTGATGTTGGCGCGGTCGTTGTGATGGTCGTCTTTGGGGATGACGCGGAAGCCTTTCGCAAAGTAGAGGTTGAGCGCCGGCGCCAGGCGCGTGTTGGAATAGAGGATCAGCCGGCGGATGCCGAGGGCGCGGGCTTGCGCGAGCGCGTGACCCAGCAGGGCGGTACCGATCCCACGCCGCTGGTAAGTTGCGGTCACGGCCATCTTCGCCAGCTCGTAGGTCTGGGCGTCGACGTGCAGCAGGGCGTAGGTTCCCACTACCTCGTCGCCCGATTGTGCGAAGTAAATGGCGCCGCCTGGGTCGAGGATGTATTGCCGCGGGTTCGACAGGACGCGCTGGTCCGAAGGTTCGACGGTGAAGTCCTTCTTGATCCATTCGAGGTTCAGGCGTTCAAAGGCGTCCTTGAGGGAGTCATCGTAAGGGACGATGTCGATGTGCATCGCTTGCTGGCGGGCGAGTTGTTCGAGAACTCGCTCGCGCAGCGGCCGGCGCTGGCACTGCTCCTCGAAGGCCTCCAACGCGTCCAGAAGATTCTCTTCGCTCTCGTCGACCATTCGCACCACGGCGCTCTCGATTTCCCTCCAGATAGGGGCCAGGGTGCGGGCGAATTCTCGGCCCGCTGGCAGCAGGGCGATCTCGCGTATCCGGCGATCCTTGAGATGCGGCCGCATCGCGATCAGGCCGTGCTTCTTGAGCCTGTTGCACATCTGCGTCACGGCCGGCTGCGAGACGCCCAGCGCAGTGGCAATTTCACTGGCCTGGAGCTGGTCTTTCGCCTCCAGCAGTCTGGTGATGGGCATGAGCAGCGGCTCGAAAGCAATCTGCTGCTCGGCGTAGATCGCTTTGACGTCCTGGTTCAGCCTGCTTACCAGCCTTTTCATACGCGACGCCAGCGCCAGGGCGCCCAGTTCGCGGAGGTAGTCCATATGCGGTGTCTCCATCGCCTATATGTGCATTACGACTTACTTAAAAGCTTAAGTGTATTCGCGAGCCCCGAAAACCGCAAGGCTTTTTCCGGCCAGGACCGGGACAGACGCGAAATTTGCCGCTATTCTGGGAATTGGCGACGGATTTGCCCTGTGAGGCGAGAATGAACGGTGGAAAAGGGCAATGGTGCTTGCCGCCAGAGACGTGGGAGCCAGCGAGTGGACGGGGACGCGGAGAGATTTGTCATTGATGGTGCCTGCAACGGCAGCCAGCGGGCGTGGTGCACCTTGTTCGAATGGCATTTCGACGCGGTCTATCGTTTCTCGCTGGTGCTCGCGGGCGGTCGGCAGGACTTGGCGGAGGAGGTGTCGCAACAGACGTTTGTCACCGCGGCGCGGCGCATTTGTCATTTTCGGCCGGAGCAGGCCACCTTCCGGGCGTGGTTGCACGGGATCGCCAGGAACCGGTACCTGACACTCACGGCCAAAGAGCAGCGGCGCCGGCGCCATGAGACACTCCCGCTCCGGGAGGACGGCGGCCCGGCCGGTTGCCCCAAGCCCAATGCTCTCGTCCACGAAGTTCTCGCGCGACTGCCGTTCGAATACCGGCGCGTGCTCGAGGATAAGTATCTCAAACGGCAGACGATGAAGGAAATGGCGGAAACCCACGGCAAGAGCATCGAGGCGATCGAGTCCCTGCTGCGGAGGGCGAGGGACCGATTCGCCCCGCTGTACGAATCGATGCAGAACGAAATCCAGTAGAGGACACGGATATGGCCAGTCACGATATCGACAGACTCATCGAACAGAGCTTCTCCGGCGATCCGCCGGACTCGGCGTTCCGAGCTCGAGTCTTGAAAGAGTCCATAGAGGCTCTGGACCGCGGTCGAAGGGCCCACGTTTGGCGGCGCCTGGCACAATTCGGTCTGGCAGCCACATTCATCGCTGGCGCCTCCTTCCTCGCTGGTCGCCTGACCGTGCCGCGTGCGGCGACCTCGGATGCCAATCCTACCCCAGGTGCGGCCGTCGTATCTGGTGGCGTCACCGTACCAGACGAGTTGCTCGCCTGGCTGGAGGCGGCCAACCTGTTCCGACAGGTTGGTATGCCGGACCGGATGGCGCGCGCCGTCGACCGTGCGGGTAGATTGTTGCCCGACGATGGCAAAGCCGTACCCGTCGAGACAGACGCGGTGCTGGCCGATCATCGTCCGAGCGCAGAGAGGAAGAAAAAACCACTGGATTGGGTCGCACGAAGCAATGCGGTCGCCTCTGGAGAGTGTCTGAATCGAATCATAGCTCAAACCTTGGGAGAGTGAGACAATGCCGACAGAAAAGGTGAAAGCAATGCTATTGGTCTGGTGCCTGGCGGCAACCGCGATCTGGGGCGGTGACACGGCGGCTCAGAGCGCGACGAGCAGTGTTCTGGAACGCGTGCAGAAAGAGGGCGATCCTGAGCTGAGTGAGTTGATCCGTCTGGCCCTGAGCAACCGTGAAGATGCCAACACGACGGAGACGCTGGAAATTGTCCGTCGAGTCACGGAAAGCTACGCCCAAATCCGTCTGCTGGACCAGCAGATCGAACAGATCGGTCGCAAGGCTGAATCAATAGCCAAGCCCGCCGAGATTCGGTACGAGTTGGTCCTGGCCAAGGCCGAACTTGAAGCCAAGCGGACAACGGAACTGGCGAGTCTCCGCGAGGTCATGGGTGTCATCCCTCGATTTCCCTTCGAGAGGAAACCGGAGGAGGCTCTCAATGCGTGGCTGCATCTTAACGTGATCGATCAGCGTGTGTACGTCACAGATACTCTGAGACCGTTTCTGCCGGATTGGGGCGATTGGCGTTTTGACGCCGTGGGAGTTCTCTCCGGACAGGAGACGCTGGATTACGTTCGCGGGCGATTCGCCGACAAGGACAACCTGCCCATTCGGATCGACATTCGGTACACGGGGGCGACCGCCGGTCTGGGCGAAGAACTGCGCAAGGGAATTGTTGCGACGGCTGTGGAAGCCAACGCCCAAATGGAGACTGACGTGCGGACCGTGCTGATGAATTGGGTCGGCAACGGCACCTCGACGTACTACCTCCGATCGGGTGAAATAAGAACCTTGTACCCGAGGTCGGTCCGGCGGCCGGACCGAGCGCCCCGTCGTCTTGCTACGGGGCAGGTCGACCCTAACGACCTCGAACAGCACATCCTCTGGCGCCTCACATTTCCGGGGAATGTTCCACTTACGTTCAGAATCGAATATGACCTGGCCAGTGCCGAGCTAGCCCACCGGGTCGGCGAGGAGGCCAGGACGATCGCCCAGCGCCTGCATAGCGACGAATTGGTGGAGGTGGTGGAGGCGCCGGTTGAACCGGTTCCCGAGACGACCTTCATCGGGCGATGGCAGGCGCTGAGCAATAGCGCCGTTAAGGAGGTCGTGATCCAGCCAGACGGGATGGCTCGCCTGCTGACGAATGGAGAGTCGAAAGCCGTGGAACGCGCCGCAACACTGTCGTGCCCGTGGGTGCCGCTCACCGATGCGATCATCTTTGACCTCGAAAAAGGTCAACGCGTCATAAAGATGGACTTCTTGGACGTGTTCCGTGGGCGCCTCAATGGGGACGGTCATCTGGTGGTGGACAGAGTTGCCATTTACCCGCAAGGCAGTATCCTTCCCAGAGACAATGCGCCGATGGTCTTCAGGAAGGTGAATGGACGAGAGGTTTCAAGGTAATTGGCGGGGGGTATGTCTGGGACGTTTACAGAGGTGCGTAACTGAGCACTGACGGATCGCTGGCGTCGTGGCGATAGTTGATGGTACAGCGATATCTGCGAAAGGAGAGGAACCATGTTGAAGAAAAGTGCAATCCTTCTTACGGTGTTGTTATGGGGGCACACCTCGGTCCTGCAGGCGGCCAACATTGTTGTGGTCTCGGAGTACATCGACCGGGACCTGGACCGTGTGGCCGATGACCAGGGATTGATCGACTGGTTGGTGGCGGAAGGCCATTCGGTTGACATCCGGCGCAACACATGGGAGAGCCTCAATCCCCAAAGACTTGGCGAGTTGAACGCGGCTGATCTGATCATCGTCAGCCGCCTGACCGACAGCGCCCTCTACATCCATGACGAGGAGCCAACCCAATGGAATTCGGTGAGGACCCCACTGCTTCTGATGAGCCCCTACTTCGCGCGGGACATCCGGTGGAATTGGGTCCGCAGCGAAGTGGTTCCCGACGACACGGCAGAGACCCACGTCGAGGCGCTGGACCCGGATCACCCGATCTTTCGTGATGTCGAGTTGATGCATTTCCATCGAGATGGTCCCGCCAGCATTGTCCAGGTTATTGATCCGGCCATCGGCACCGGGCTAACCTCATTCATCGGTACGACGGATATGGGCAACGGCCGCCTCATCGCCCGGCCGCTGGGCACCGACCTGGCCTGGATCGCGGAGTGGGATGCCGGCGTGGAATTCTACGAGGGGGCCGGCCAGTTCGCTGGGGGCCAGCGGATGTTGTTCTGCGCCGGTACGAAGCGGGTCGGGGATTCGCGCCGGGCTGAATTCAACCTGACCGCGGAAGGTCGGCAGATGTTGCGCAATGCCATCTGTTACCTGCTCGGCGGGGCCGACATCATTCTGGTCACGCAGGGCATCGACTGGAATCTGGACGGCCGGCGGGACGACCATGCCCTGGAAGCCTTCCTCGAGGCCGAGGGCCATTTCGTGGACGTCCGACCAGACTATTGGCTCAATTTGACTTCGAGCAAGATCGCCGAGTTGAATGCGGCCGATTTGATCATCGTCAGCCGAACCACCTGGAGCGAATTCTATGACGATGGGGATGAGCCAACGCAGTGGAATTCGCTGACCGTACCGTTGCTCCAGATGAACGCGTACTTCGCCCGCAACATTCGGTGGCGCTGGGTCAATTCTGAGAACACGACCAATGACACGTCCGTGATTGATCTCGAAGTGACGGAGCCAGACCACCCGATCTTCGCTGGCGTGGAGTCGATCGCTCTCGATCCGGATGATTTCGTCGAGGCGGCCCAAGTGGTGCAGGCCATCGATCCAAATATCGGAACCGGGATCACCTCCTTCATCGATATCCCTTACTTCGGCAATGGCTGCCTGTTGGGCCGGCCCGTCGGCCTGGATCTGGCGTGGATGGTCGAATGGGATGCCGGGGTGGAGTTCTACGAAGGAGCGGGACAGTACGCGGGCGGCAAGCGCCTGTTGTTTTCGGCCGGCACACAGGAGATTCAGTTCGTCGATCCTGACACTCAGGAACTCATGACGACTGCTCAGGGTGAGCTGAATCTCACGGTCGAAGGACGGCAGATGTTCCGCAACGCTATCGCCTATCTGGTGGCGTCTGGATCGAGCGAGTCCGTCTTCGGCATCTACCGCCTGGATACGGGGGAGTTGGTGCTGTCGGATCGGGACATGGTGGGCTATGTGGCAGCCACGCACGAGATCGAACTGAACGAGTCGGGTGTGGAGAAATGGAATTCCTATACCGCAGAGGGTCAGTGGTACGCCCCGGACGGGCTTTATCAGAAGGATTTCGCCGTCAGAATCGACGACAGGGAACTCTATCGGGGCCGCTTCTGGTCTGTCTTTTCGTTACAGTCTGTCGAAGGCGTCGTCATCCTCGAGACAACCGTCCCACGCTTCGGTGCCCTGGGGACAATCCGCATCGACTACGGCTATCCAGGGCCTCTGGACGACGGTGCGGGCGATCCACGAAGCGATCCGGCGATCCTTGACTTCTTCGCTCAAAAGGGTACACTGAAATAGACGAGATCAGCAGCTGCGTGGGTTCTCGATTCATCTAACTTCGCCCGGGACGTGGTCTGCTCATCTTGCGAGACTCGTGTTTCCAGCGGAGGATTACCATGAGTGCGAGATTCGGCAAGCTGTTGACGCTTTTGATTGTGGCGGTCGGTACGGCAGCGGCCCACGGGCAAATCATTGAGAGTATTGAATGTCTCAACTCCCGCGCCGGGGAGGGGCCGGTCTCGACGCAGTTGTCGTGGGAATCCCTGCGCGACGGCGCCGCGGCTTACATCGACCGGGCGCACGTTTACCGGAACGTGCCGGAGGCGCTGGTCGGTGCCGAATACATCCTGATGCTTAACGACGACAAGACCAACCCCAACTTCGAACTGCATGTTGCCATCGCGCAGGCCGCGACGCTGTATCTGATCATCGATAACCGGATTGGCACCGGTACGCAAAGCGCCGGGATTTCTCCGGATCTGGTCGCGGGTGATATGGGTTGGGTTACCGAACTGGGCTTCGAAGAAACAGCGATGAAGATGGCCTTGGACGAAAAATCCAACGGGCACCTCGACAACTACTACAGCGTCTTCTCGAAGGCCGTATCACCCGGGGTCATCATACTCAAAGGCCAGTGCGACACTTCCGTGGGCAACCCCTGGGACCGGAACATGTACGGCGTGGCCGCGATGGCACCGCATCAAGCGACGGACCCGGTGCCCGTCGATGGCGGACAGGCGGGCGTACAGCCTTTGCTGGAGTGGACGCCCGGGGTTGCGGCGGCCTATCACAACGTCTATCTGAGCATGAACCCGCGGCTGGATCTGTCCGACCTGGTCGCGGCCTATCTGGAGACGCCTTGCTACCGGGTGTCGGAGGAGCTGACGGTCGGGGCGACCTACTACTGGCGTGTGGACGAAGTCGAAGCGGATATGACGACAGTCGAAAAAGGAGAACTGTGGTCCTTTGTCGTCGCGCAGGGCGACTCGATCGGCGATCCGAGCCTGGTCGGATGGTGGACGTTCGAAGACGTTGATTCGGGTGTGGCCACGGACTCATCCGGCGGGGACCACAATGGTATTCTGCTGGGCAATCCGCAGCGGGTCGATGGTTACACCGGCCGCGGTGTTCAGTTCGATGGAGTCGATGACTACATCGACACCGGTTACGCAGAAGATCTGCGCGAATGGACGGTCTGCGTCTGGGTCAACAGCCCGGCGGCTCCGAACGCCGGACCGGCGTCCGGCCCGGTCCACCGCGAGGGCAACTACCAGTTGAACTGGAACCACGGCGACAGCAGTTTCCGGGGCGCGGCCGGCCTGCGCGTCGACGGCACTTGGCACGCCGCCAGCTTCGGTTTGCTGGCCCCCGATACCTGGACCCATCTGGCCGCGACGTTCGATGGCACGGCGCTTAAGGCCTACACCAACGGCGTATTGGTGACAACGAACGAGATGGCCCGGGGCGTTCCGTCGCCGGAATCCGGCACACTGACCTTTGGCAAGCACGCGACGGCCGAGAGCTTCTTCGCCGGGACCATCGACGACGTTCGGGTTTATAACCGGGCGTTGACCGAGAATGAGATTTCCGATGTTGTGCACGTCGACCAGCACTCGGTGGCGTGGGATCCGAAGCCGGTCAGCGGCGCTGCGATCGATACGCGCGAAGCCGTCCTGCTGAGTTGGTTGCCCGCTGATGATACGGTCATGTACGATCTCTATTTCGGGACGGATGAGGACGCTGTTGCCGTTGCCGACACGCTATCGGCGTCCTATGTGATGCGGCAGGCTGAGACGAGCTTCGTGGTGGCCGGACCCTTGGAGTTCGGCGCACAGTATTTCTGGCGCGTCGACGCGGTTGCCGCCGACGGTGAGACAATCCTGCAAGGCCCGGTCTGGACGTTCTCCGTTGCCGATTACCTGATCGTCGAGGATTTCGAGAGTTACACGGACGATGAAGGCAACCGCATCTACGAGAGTTGGCTGGACGGGGACATCAACCTGACCGGCGCCGTAGTGGCCAATCCGGCCGGCCCGGTTGCAGAGCCGGCGCTCGTTCGCAGCGGACAGCGTTCGATGTCACTGTCCTACGACAATATGGCCATGCCCTATTACAGCGAGGCGCAATACGAGCTGCCCGCGCCCCAGGACTGGACGCTGCACGGCATGGATACCCTGAGCCTGTGGTTCAGGGGCGATCCGGTTCCGTTCCGGGAGCTTTCGCCCGGCGTGATTGCCATGAATGCGGCCGGGGCGGATATCTGGAGCAACGTCGACGAGCTCCGCTATGTCTACAAGCAGCTCACCGGAGACGGGGCCATCATGGCCCGCCTCGACACGGTTCTGGAGACCAACGCTTGGGCCAAGGCCGGCGTGATGATTCGCCAGAGCCTCAGCGCCGGTTCAATTCATGGTTTCATGTGTCTGACGCCGGATGGGCGCCGGGCCTTCCAGAACCGGCTGGACGATGGCAGTGGCTTCTGCTTCTCGGCGCACAGCTATCCTGGGGCTATCACGCTGCCCCACTGGGTTAAGCTGGAACGTGAAGGTGACCAGTTCACGGCCTACCATTCCTACGATGGCGTCAACTGGATGCTCCAGCCCGATACGGAGGACCCGGTTTCCTATCTCTCGTCCAACCCGCAGAACATCCATATGTCGGATACCGTCCACATTGGCCTGGCCCTGACCAGCCACGCCGGTAGTGCCGTGACCTCGGCCATATTCTCCGGCGTGGAAGTCACCGGCGCCGTCAGCGATCAGTGGCAGTCGGCTGATATCGGGCGTGCCCAACCGACCAACTGTTCCGATAGTCTGTACGTGATCATAGAGGATGATGACGGGAGAGTTGGCAGAGTGGTGCATCCGGACTCGGAGGCAGTGAATGCCACGAAGTGGACTGAGTGGCGGATTCCGCTGGACACGTTCGGTCGAACGAGGTTCGACCGGATTAAGAAGATCTACATTGGCGTCGGCAGTCGCAGCGCCACAACGCCTAATGGTTTCGGACGCATCTATATTGACGATATCCGGCTGCTGAAGTCCGAGCCGTCACTGTAGCTCCGTACGAGGCACGGGGTCAATCGTCAACGCCGTAGAGCATGACGGTGCCGGTCAGGTGTTGGAGATTGCTGAGGTTGGCCTCATTGGAGAAGACGCAGTTCCAGTCTTCCGTGAGCGGCACCGTGAAGATCGTTCCGCCGTCGTCGGCATCCCTGTACACGTTGAACGCCTCGAACGCTGAGCCATTTAACAACTGCTGATAGTTGACCGCGTCGGTCATGAAGAAGTCGATCCGGCCTGCACCGGCCTGCTCCAGATGTTGCGTGTACGACGCCAGGTCGTCGCTGAAAACATCTCCCATCAACAGTTGCTCGGGGACCGCGAACGAGATCACCAGTCGATACGGACTGTCATCGGCGGCCGGGACGTCAACCCCATTGCAGTCGGTCACAGGCATCAGGCCTGCCAGCACGATGGATTTGGTGTACCGCTGGCCCGCGACGGCATCCTGCACCAGTTCGATGCGTTCATTGTAGGCGTTGGGCTCGTTGCCAATGGGCGATGAGACGCGGGCGTAGTAGTTCAGGCCTTTTCCTACGAGGAACGAGCATTTCCCTTCGTTGTCGGTCAGGGCGTAGAAGTCCCGTATGGACCGGTTCGAACCGGGGTTCTGCATATAGAGACGCACCTCGGCCCCGTCGACGGGCTGCCCGGCCGCGTCGGCGACGTCGACGTCGATTGTGGCCGTGCCTTCGGAATAGCGATCCGTTACGCTGCGAACCTGTCCATCGCTGCGAATCTCGTACACCGTGCCGAAGACCTTGCCCCACCCGTCTTCATAAACCATCGGCTCGTCGACACTGTTGTTGACCGGTTCCCACTGGATCCAGCGCTCGTGCCAGAACTCGTTCCAGATGTGGTCCGTCGAGGTCGAGCAGACGCTGGTGCAGGGAATCAGGGCGGTGCGCGCGACGGCTGCGGCCAGGTCGGCGTACTCGCCACAGCGGCCGATGTGCTTGTCGTAGATCCGGATCGGCTGGTGGGGCCGCTCGCCCTCGCTGGTGAAACTCATGGAGGCGTTGATCCAGTTGTTGACGGCGCCGATGGCGTTGCCGGAGCTCAGGCTGGTCCCGTCACCGGCCACCGCGCACTGCGCGAGGCGATCCTTCAGCACGGGATAGCCCGGGTCGGCGTGATTGAGCAGGTAGTCGCGCCAGAAGAAGCCCGCCGGCGGGGCGGCGATGTTGTCATTGTGCGACCAGTTACTCTCGGTGAGATTGGGATCGATGAAGGCCGGGATCTCGCTGGAGATCTTGGGGTGGACGACGTACCAGTAGTAGATGTCCCGGGGGGCTTCGGCGGTGATGACCAGGGGGACACCCGTTCGCGTGGTGGCCGAGACGGACTGCACGTAACGCGTGGTTGAGTAGTAGTAGTTGTCGTTGCTGTCGGCGGTGCCGTAATCGACCACCTCCACGTAGTCCAGCAGAGCGTCGTTCTCGTAGATCAACTCGGCGTTGCGGACGAATACTTCGGGGTCGCCGTACTCGGAGGTCAGATACTGGGGCGAGGAATACGCGATCGCGAAGGCGATCTCGTCGATGTACGGGTCGCGGGCGTCGTTGATCGCGTCGGCCCAGAGGTCCTGATAGGCGCCGGGGATCTGAGAGAAAACCCAGGTCAATTCGTGCCGCAGCCATTGCGGGGCCTTGGCAAGGGCGGCTTCGGCGGCGGCCGTGAGTTCGTGACGGCGCGTCGGGGCGATGCGCTCCAGTGTCTGCGTCACCTGATCGAAACGAACGGCCAAGTGCGTGCCCGCCTCGAGGTACAGATCGAATTCGACCTGGTCGAGCAGTGTCCACTCGGCGCCGACGACGCTATCCGGCGCATTGCCTTCCGGCGGCAATCCGTCCTGAGACAGACCCGTTGCCGGGTGGATCAGCGCAATGACGACAGCCAGGATGATGTATGTCGGGGTGCTTTTTCTCTCGGTCGCCATGGCGGGTTCCCTCGTCCAAGTGTTCTTGATCGCGAATGTGTCCCATACACGTTCTCAGCGTACCAAAAGCCCGCCGGGATCGTCAAGACGGGCCGGCCGAATTCATCAAAGCCAACTTTTCGCAAATAGCGGAAGACAACGACTGGGGAATTCGCTAGGATAGGCGACCATCGAAGTGACGCGTGCGGGCGAGACTGTCTGAGCAGTCGAACAGGGATGTTGTGTGGGGACTTGGAAGGACGTTGGGATGAGGCACATGAATGGTTCCAGGCGTGTTGTCGTGGCATTCCTATTCTTGAATCTTTCACCGTGGGGGGGCGGCAGTTGGGGGGCGGTTTTCGAGGTTGGGCAGCGCTGGGTCTATCAGCACGAAGGCCCTCGGTTTGGCAGCGTCGAGCCCAATGCCATCGATGGGCAGCGGATTCTGCAGGTGGTCGGTGGTCCCCAGCAGGGGCACCCCCACTGGTTGCTTCAGGAACGCTACACGCAGGACGAAGCGGTTGTGGGCCGGCTGCACGTCAGCGAGGAGCAGAAGCTGACGCGGTTCGACATCGAGACCAAGGAGGGGGACGTGGCGACCATGACCTATGATACACCGATGGCGTATCCCGTCCCGCAGTTGGACGTGGGGCAGGCCAAGACCATCGAGAACGTGTTGCGGATGGTCTCTCCCGAGTTTGCGATGCCGGTCAAGATCGTGATGCGTCGTCTGGCGGATGAGACGATTGTCACGCCGGCCGGCGAGTTTGCCGATTGCGCCCACTACCAGACCACGACTCATTCGACGATCAATGTCAAGGTCGCCAAGGTTCCCGTCAGCGAGCAGCGCGATCGATGGTACCATGAAAGTGTGCATGGGCTGGTCAAGGAGGTCTATCGCAAGGACCCGGTCAAATTCCTGGGGTGGTCGCAAGAGGGCTACACGGCCACGAGTGTCCTGGCGGCCTTCGATACCCAGGAGATCGAGCCGGTCCTGGCGACCGAGGTGAATGATGCGCCTGCGGCTGATCCGGCGCGCCCTGCGGAGACCACGCTGCCGGAAGCGATCTCGGCCGGCAAGGTGCCGTTGTGGATTCCTATCGGCGTTGTCCTCGTCTTTGCGGCTGCGGTCGCGATCCTGCTCAAACGACCACGCCACAACTGACCACGACGCGATCCCCCCAAGAAAAAAAGAGCCTCAGACTGCCAGTCTGAGGCTCTGTCGCGATTGTCAACTGTCGCTTGGTGATGATATCTACCGAAGGCGATCCAACGCCTGTCGGGCTCGGCGCTTGGTTCCGTCATTCTGCGATTTCTCGAGCACGGTTTGCAGGGCTTCCTGGCACGGTTGCTTGGGCAGTCCCTGGCGGTTTCGGCCCGTGAGGTTGACGATGGCGGAGTACGCTTCTTCGGCCACCGCCGGATCCTGGGCGAAGCGCATCAGCATCTCCAGGGCTCCGCGTGTCGGAATGCCGCCGAGGACGGCAATGGCCAGCCGTTCTTCCTCTGGCCGCTCGATCTGAGGAAGCAGGTCCTTGACTCGGGCGACCTTATCGTCATGGCTCAGCTTGCCGTTGCCGCGGACGTATTGCAGGTAGCCGCGCAGGCCCAGCACCTTGTGCGACAGCGTGGCATTCGACTGGGCCAGTGCGAGCAGAGTCTGCCCCGCTTCGGCATCTTCAGGCCAATTGTTGGGCCACGTCGAAAGAATGCGAATCGCCTCGTTCTGGATGGCGGTGTCTGAACTCTCCATCGCGGCTTTCACCTGGGCCAGGGCATCGGGCCCGCCGACAATGGCCAGGGCGTGCAGCCCGATCATGTGCAACGCGTTGTCACTGCTCTGGGTCAAGGGCAACAGGTGCGGAATACATGTCACGCCGCAACGGCCACTGACGGCCAGCAAGGCTTTCTCAATGCTCGCGCGTTCTCGGGAACCGGTCGTCTTCTGTAGGAGCTTGACGAGGTCGGCCGCCTGTGGGTCTTGTCCGAGGATACCGACGGCCTCGACGGCCGCCCCGCGAATTCCCGCGTCGGAGTCCTGAAGGCTCGATACCATCGCGGGCAGCGCCGCGGCGATCTGTCTTTGAGCGGCCAGCTCGATGAGCGTTTGCCGCATCTTCCCTTTGGCCTGGGGCAGGCGAGCGAGCAGGTCCGCATCCACTTTCTTGTCGGGCAACCTGATGATGGTTTCCACGGCTGCGGCTTCCAGTTCTGCGTCGCCGGTGGCGGTGGCCTCTAGCAGGGCCGGGACACAGGAGACGTCGCCCAGACGGATCAGGATGCCGATGGCGGTGATACGCAGATCCTTCGGTCCGCCTTGGGCCGCTTTGAGCACGGTCGGCAGTACGGCCATGTCGTGCCGGTCGGCCAGGGCCAGCAAGAGCAAGGGACGGCGGTTTGCATCCAGGCGATTCAGTTCGGCAGCCAACGCCTCGGTCACATCGCGACCGGGTAGTTCGCGGGCCGCACGCAGCCCGATGCCAAGCCTTTCCTTGTCGGCCGATTCGAGTTGCTCGACCAGCAACGGGACGCCGTCTGAGCCACGGGCCAGGATTGCGCCGCGGATGGCCTCCAGGTGCCGCTGATTAGGAAGGTCGGCCCGACGCACCGTGTCATACACTTTGACCGCCTCGGCCGACTTTCCATCGGCCAGGTATTTCTCCGCGCAGAGAATGCAACCAATGGCTACGTCCGAACGAACCTGGACCGGTGCCTGGCTCAGCGCTTGCGTCAACGCCTTGGTGGCCTGGTCGCCTCCGATATGGCCCAGGGCCACCGCGGCGGCCGAGGCGATGTCCGCGTTGCTATCGCCAAGCTTCTGTGTCAGCGCGTCGATGGCCTGGGCATCGCGCCGCACGCCGATCGAATTGATGGTCCCGATCAGCAGACGGCCTTGGAGACTACCCAGCGCTTTGCGGAACGCGGCGTCCGGGGCCGGACCCGGAATGGCCTCGAGCGGGATGCGGGCCCACGATGCCAGTTCCATGTCGGCCAGCAGCGGCGCCAGGGCCGGAACAGCCGCCTCGGTCCCGTAGATAGCCAGCAGTTTGCAGGCGATGGCCTTCTCGGCTTTGGGGGCGGCGGATTGCAGAGTCGAGATCAACTCGTTCTCTGTGACATCAGGGACGGGGCCCGGCCTATCCTGCGCCAGGGCCGGCGCCACCAGGGCGATCGTGATGAGAAGGACACAGCAGGTGAAATATCGTTTCGCAACGTTCATGATTATCCTCGTCGTATAGGTGGACTCTTTCGCAAACTCGGACACTAGATTCGCCACGGGGCACGCAACGCCTCGGAACGCAGGCGGTTGGCTTCGTTGTCGCCGATGAATTCGCAGGTCTGTGGATTGAACGTGACCTTGCGATTCAGGTACAGGGCGACGTTGGCCGCGTGGCAGGCGATGTGGGCCCAGCAGGCACACTCGGCGTTGGCCCGGGTCAGCGCCCGCGTCTTGACGCAATCGAGGAAGTCGCGCACGTGGAAATCGGCCGGGTAGCCTGGGATCTTCTTGCCGCGCCGCAAGAGCAGGGAGTCGGAACTGGCCTCGATCTCCGCGCCGTCGCCCGTCTCGACCCATCCGGTTGTGCCTTCGAAGCGAACCGGGCACGAGCCCAGGGGCAGCCACCCGTCGTTACGCAGCACGAGCTTGACGCCGTTGGCGTAGCGGGCGTGCAACTGATTCCCGACCGGCTCGTATTCGACCGGGGCCGTCGTATCGGCGTCATTGGCCCACTGGCAGAGATCGACGCAGTGAGAGCCCCATTCGAGACAGCCACCGCCGACGAGCCCGCCGCCTTTCTCGAAGTGGAAGGCGTTCCTCAGCTTGCGGTTGAAGGGACGCCAGGCGGTCGGGCCCAGGTACATGTCCCAGGCCATCTGCTCGCGTGGTGGTTCGGCTTCCGCCGGTTCCCAACCACTCATCTTGGTCCCCAACCCGCCCGGATGGGCATGTAGCGTTTGCAGTTGGCCCAGTTTGCCCGTCCGTGCCAGTTCGATCGCGTAAGCGAAATTGGGCAGGCTGCGGCGCTGCGTCCCGGCCTGGAAGACGCGCCCGGTGCGCGCGAAGACGTCTCGCAGTTGCAGGCTCTGGGCGATGTTCTTCGTACAGGGCTTCTCGCAGTAGACGTCTTTGCCCGCCTTGGCCGCCATGGTCGCAGCCGTCGCGTGCCAGTTGGGGCCGGTCGCGATCAGTACCGCGTCGATATCGTCACGGGCCAGCAACTCGCGCATGTCGATATAGGTGGCACAATCCTGGTTGCCGTTTCGGTCGTCCACTTGTGCCTTGGCACGCTGGCGATTGTCACCCCGAACGTCACAAACGGCGATACAGTGCAGATCGGGCTCGTGCAAAAAGCACCCGAGCACGTACCGGCCCCGGCCCCCGATGCCGATGGCACCGAGTGTGATGCGCTCGCTGGGCGCGACATGACCCTCTCGTCCCAAAGCACTGCTGGGGATGATGTGCGGCACTGCGATGAGCGCTCCGGTCTTCATCGCGGTCTTCAGGAATTGCCGCCGGCCTTGATGGATGCCTTTTTGAGGTGAATGGTTACGTGCTGTTTTCGTCACGCGCTTCATGTTGCTCCCTTCCTAATCTCTGGGCGCCAATGTATGCTTGCTCGACGCACGGCAATCCGGAGCAGCAAGCGGTATCCGGTTTGCCTTCCGGAACCTCCGGCGGTCTTCAGATCGTCCGTCTCGAAGCCGGTGCCCATGATAGCCATCACCAGCGCCGGCCGCAAGGTGGAATACCTCCCGTTCTCGCTGGGGGCCGCTCTTCGCAGGGCCGTCGGCGTCTTGCTCTTTTTCCCGGGTCGCCGGTTGACTTATGATTGGGAGGGTGCTATGGTCGGATGGTGCAGATTGTACGTATACGTATGATTTAACGAGGGGCACGATGGCCAGCGGGCACGAGATGGCGATGGGGTTGCGGGCTGCTTACTGGTCGATGCACCGTCAAACCAACGCCCACCTGGCGCCGCTGGGCGCCACGGCCGAGCAATTCGTCGTTCTGGCACTGCTGGCCGCGGAAGACGGAATCACCCAACAGGAACTGGGACGCCGGGCGACGTCTGACCCGAACACCATTCGCGCCATACTCGTGCTATTGGAGAAACGCGGCCTGGTGTCCCGTCGCCGTCATCCGACCGATGGCCGGGCCCGCTGCGTCACCCTGACACGCAAGGGCAAGCAGGCCTATGAGAAGTGGCAGGCCCACATCGAGCCAGTCCAGGACCGGCTTCTCAGTCTCGTTCCGAATGATGAAGCAGACGACCTGGTGGGGTATCTCCATGATATTTCCGAGGCGATGGCTGAACGGAACACGCGCGCCGGCGCCGATCGCTCCGTGACATCGGACCGATCCGTCGATAGCTAGAACAGAACCACGGCTGAAAGGAGAGAAAGGATGAACGCACAGAGACAGACCTTCTTGATCGTGATGATGGTGGTGCTTGCTCTTGTTTCCGTGACGACGGCACAACCGCGCGCCGGCAGGCGGGGGCCCCGCGTGGTTTCGCCCGAGGTGGCCGCCGATCGGCAGGTGACGTTTCGCGTCTTGGCGCCCAAGGCCGAGGCGGTGCAACTCAGTGCCGGCGACATACCGGGCCTGGGCCAGGGGGTGGCGCTGACGAAGGACCCGAATGGTGTCTGGGAGGTGACACTCGGGCCGATCGACGGCGGCGCCTATCGCTACAACTTCAACGTCGATGGTGTCTCGGTGATCGATCCGCGCAATCCGAAGACCAGCGAATCCAATGCCAATACCTGGAGCCTGGTCTATGTCCCCGGGTCAGACTTCATGGACACCAAGGACGTACCCCGCGGTGCGGTGGCGGAGGTAACCTACTACTCCAAGTCGCTCCAGCGTTTTCGCCGCATGCACGTCTATACGCCTCCGGGGTACGAGCGCGGCGCAGGGAAGTACCCAATCTTCTATCTCTTGCACGGGGCTATGGACTGCGACGATTCATGGACGTCCGTAGGGCGGGCCGGGTTCATTCTGGACAACCTGGTCGCGGCGGGCAAGGCCAGGCCCATGGTGGTGGTCATGCCGGCCGGCCACACGGGGCCGTTCACGTTCGGTCGGCGGTTGCCCATCGATGAGTTCACCCAGGATTTCGTCAAGGACATCATGCCCTATGCCGAGACGCATTACCGCGTGTACACCGACAAGGCGCACCGCGCGATTGCGGGGCTTTCAATGGGAGGCGGCCAGACGCTGAACATCGCCATTCCCTATCCGGACAAGTTCGCGTACGTGGGTGTGTTCAGTTCGGGGATTTTCGGAATCACCGGACGCGGGTTCGGCGCCAACGCGAATGGCCCCTCGTGGGAAGAGCAGCAGAAGGATATTCTTGACGGGAACACGCTGAAGGACGGGCTCAAGCTCGTCTGGTTCGGTACGGGCAAGGACGATTTCCTCGTCGAGACCTCGCGTGCCACCGTCGAGATGCTCAAGAAGCACGACCTGGACGTCGTCTACCGGGAGACGGAGGGAGCGCATACGTGGATCGTCTGGCGTCAGTACCTGTACGAGTTCGCCCCGCAGTTGTTCCGGTAGGCAGAGACGAGCAGCCGCTAGCTGGGAAGCAGACGAGCCAGGTCTTCTGCGGCGGAACGCGGCGCTGGACAGGCTCGGGGGTCTCGGTGTACAGTGATCTTCATGCCCAATCTCGAACGCTATCGTATGAAGATGCACTACAAGGGTCTTGAGGGCCTTTCGGAGATCGGCTTCAAGAAGCGGGAGATCCTGCTGGGCGATTTGTTTCCCACGGCTGATGAGGTCGTGCTCTCCATTGCCGGGTGCTTCTACCGGCTGGACGATTCGGCCGCGCTGATCTATGAGGTGCCGAACCTGCAGTTCGAGGTGGTGGAGACCGACCACGTCCTGGAACTGGCCATGGAGGATCCCAAAGGGGATTATGTGGGACTGATCATCGACGTGCTGGCCCGGGACGCCCGGGATGCCGAATGGATGCTGGGCGATATTGAGACAACCTGTGGATTCGTCCGGGCCCATCTGGGCGATGCGCTGCGCGTCACGGAGATTCCCGAAGCCGAGTACCTCGAGAGACTGCACGACAGCCTGCGCCTGCTCGCTCATGAATTGGGGCCACGCCGCCGCTGAATTTCGGACTTGTGTCTTCTTGCGGCGGGCCTGCCGGGCTCTAGCTGACGAATTCGACTTCGGCCCAGTCTTTAACGCTGTGCTCGTACACCGCTTCGAGCTTGCCGTAGGTGGTCGGGTAAGCGAAGGTGCGTTTGCCCAACATGACGGCGGCTAACATGCAGTGCAGGCGGTCCGTATGCACCTCTTTGGCCGATCGCAACAGCTCGAAGAAGAAGGGGATCGTGTGACGGGCAATGTCACAGACCTTCAGATTGCCGTTGGCGTCGCTGATCCTGGCGGCCGTGGCAATCTTTTGGGCCTGACTGCGCGCTCGGAGCCGGAAGTCCATGCGCCGCGATAGCGCCTCCGGCATCGAACGGAAGAGCCACTGTAGTCTTTGATCGCTGATGCAATAGCCTTCACTGTCCGCTCGGAAGACGGCCAGGACGTGTTCCTCGGTGGCCGCGTCCTTCTGGCGTCGTATGAACTCGCTGTCCCGCAGGTAGAGCGCCGGATCGTGGGACAGGCCCAGGACCATGGCCGGATCGAAATCGCATTCGCATAGATTGGCGTAACTGACGGGATCGCGCGCGAACATACCGATGATGCTCACCGGGGCATTGTGGGTGTCTTCCACCCACGTCGTGAAGCCGGCAGAGGCCGTCATGGGACCAACGACGAATTCCTTGTCGGGCCACTTGGCCCACGCGGTCTTCCACACGTCGATGTTGGCCTGGTACATCGTCTGGTTGCCGCCCGGGATCAGGACTACGTCCGCCTGCGCGGGGTCCAGTGTGGTGCGGATGCCCAGATCGCGAAAGAGCTGTTCGGTCCCCAGCCAGATCAGCGCATCGCCGCAGTTACCACCCCAGGCCTTCATGTGGAAGGTCTTCGTCTGGTTCTGCCTGAGAAACATCACATATGGATCAGTGTCGTTAAACAAGAGCTGTTGCTCCCATGAACGGAGGTCACTAACATTGTACCCTGGTTTGTGCACGTGAGCCCTCGAATTCCATGACTGGGTTTCCTTCCATCAGCCGGCACCTTTTGCTTTCTCCATGGCGTTGGAGACCGCCGCACCTACCGTGACTATCGGTCAGATTCAGTATCATCTGGTGATTTATCGTCATATCTGTGTGCTTGCTGATGTCTGGCTCGCTTTTTCGCAGCGCCGTCTGATGTTTTCGGACGCTGGGAGGGGATAGCAAGCGCGTGGTCACCGCCCGGGTCTGGACATGGCGCTCGGTCCAGTGCTCGGCCAGGGGGCGCCTCAGGCGTGGCCCAGCAAGCGCCGGAGCCCGAGCGAGAGCCGGCGGATCGGTGTCGGCGTTCGCATCCGCACCTGATTGAGGAAGATGGAGATCTTCAGGGCCCGCACCCAAGAGTCGGTGACATTGAGATCGCGCGCCATCACGATGGTGCGCTTCATGCTCTTGATCTCATCCTGCCTCGGATAGGACATCCAGATTGCAGTTCTGTGATCCTAGATTCAATTCTTGGCAAGATCCTCAAGTCTTTTGATCCGATCCGATTTTCTTTGAATGTTGTCAAGTTTCGTTGTTATCTGTGCGATTACGCCAAGAAGGTCATGATGCTGACCAAGGTAAGTCTCGAAAAGCTCTCTTAATGGGCAGGCCCAAAATGACATCGTATTTGCACATTCGCCCCCAAGCTTCGCAGGAAACCGATAATACGGTCAAGATCAGTGCCATAATTGAGGGCAAAGAGGGCAGTGGGAAAGAGCTTTGGTTCCGACTTCCGCCGGAGCACTTGTCCAGTGTGACTGAACGGGCCGATCCGCTGGTGACGGCGATGATATTCCCGGCGATGAGAAACGCAACCGATATCAGAGTGCACGGTTCAGTTTCTCTCTCACTCTTGCGGAACCTCGATGAGTTTCAGGCCGCCTGGAATTGCTGGCGGCCCGATCGCTATCATGTGATCAATGTGATTGCCGATGAAGAAATAGCCGGCGACGTCAAAGTGTCCGATAAGGCCGTGGCTGCATTCTCCGGAGGGCTGGACTCGTGCTTCACTGTTTGGAGGCATACCACGGGACACTGTGGTCGTCTCAAGAGGAATCTCAAGGCCGCCTTGATGGTTCACGGTTTTGACATTCCCCTGCATGAGCCGGATGTCTTTGCGAACGCGGCGGAAAGATCGCAGGCGATCGTCGAGAGCGCTGGCTTGGAACTCATTCCCATGGCCTGCAATTTCCGTGAGTTCGGTGACGATTGGGAGGACGAGCACGGGGCCGCATTGGCGTCTTGTCTGAGCTTGTTGAGCAAGGACTTTTCCATCGGTCTCGTAGCTGGCTCGCATGTCTACGACACGCTGCTGTTTCCCTGGGGTTCGAACCCTCTGACAGATCCGATGCTGTCAAGCGATGCATTTCCGATCATCTACGATTCTGCCAGCGTAAGTCGTCTCCAGAAAGCCAAAGGCATTTCTGAGTGGGAAGAGGCCATGCGTTTTCTGCGCGTGTGTTGGCAAGGTAAGCACAAGGATCGCAATTGTGGCGGTTGCCTGCGGTGCATTGCAACGGCGCTGTGCTTTGCTGCGATGGGTGTAGAACACCCGGCTTGTCTCGGTGTCCCTTCGTTGGATGAAGGTGTCAAGAGACTGCGAACGTTACGAATAAAGCCGGTCGCTGTCACTCGTCTTGAGGAGATACTGGCGGCCGCGAAGGAGGCCGAGATCCAGGCATCGTGGGTCGGTGCTTTGGGACGATGTATTCATCGTAAGAGAAGACAGAATCGCAGGTCTTCAAGCAAGCTGCGACAAGGAACCATTGAACTCGTTCGGCGCGTGTTGGGCCAAGATATGTATTACAAGATCAAAGGGCTGGTGACACAGTGAACGATGGCTATCACCCTGCCCTGCTCCAAAGAGGCGGTGGCGGCTGGTTGTTGACGCACGGATTAGCTTTCCCTGCTAGGATAAGTCATCTTGCGTCACATTCTTGAACACTGTTGAGAGAAGGGATGGCAATGGCGTTGTCAGATTCTAAATCGTGTGGAGCAGAAGGTGTGACGGTCGCAGCATCTCAATCTTCGAGAGACTACTATCGTCAACTGGATGATGAGATCAACGAGAGAATTGGCGTCAATATCGGTTGGACCGGTCTGATTGCCGACAGACCGTATCCAATGGAAGAATCAACCTGCGAAGGTTTCAGATCCCGGTACGCTCTGATAAAGACCTTTCAGGAACAAACGCTTGCGCTCTTCAGAGCCAGTTTGAATGGTGAATGCGATCCTGAAATTGCGCGGATGGTGGTCGGGGAACTGCCCGAGAAGTATGGTGTCCACTATCATCGGCATCTCACCGACCGTCAGCACCGCGTGCCCGTCTTCTTCCGCACCGACGAGGTCTCGGCTGGGAAGCTCTCTGAGATCCAATGCTCGGGGTCCGGATGGGGTTTGGCCGAGCAACTCCGGCAGCTCTATTGCGACAATGCCAGTGTGTTCGGCGCTCCCAAGTACTTTCAGCGCTCCCTGGCGGCGAGTTTCACCAGGGCCCTCAATGAGTATTTGGGCACAGAGCCGTGCATTCATCACTTGGTAGACAACGCATCGCGGCCACATGGGATACGCTATTTCATCCAGCGGGCTCGTGGACAAGGATCTAAGTACTTCAGCTATGATCGCGGCGTGTCGCCTTCAGACTGCAATTTCATACGCAGCCACGACTTCGTGACGCTGCCGCATCACAATTTCTTTGACGAACGTATGGAACGGTGTAACCAGGGGGAAGTCTGCTTCGATCTTCCTCCCTCCAACTTGTTTGATGGAAAGGTCATTCTGGCGTGGCCGTTCTGGGAGAAAACGCGCGACTGGTACAGCGACGAGGTGAGAAATCTCTTCCCTTACACAAACCTAATCGAGCCGGAGGGCGTCCAACTGGAGAGCGGGGATCGCATTTCAATCGATGATTTCTGCCGGATTCCCCAAAGAAGACGTGACTTCTATATCAAGTACGCGGGAACCGACATAGGCATTAACTGGGGGAGCAAGTCCGTCTTTTTGGCCAGCACCTTCTCGCAGGTCAAGTGCCGCGAGTTGATGGAGACTATTGTGAAGGACCGTCAACATAATCGTCATTGGATCGTACAAGAGGCCATCCGACAAAAGGAAGAGGCCTCTGGACTCGATCGCGAGGGCGAGCCCTTTGAGGATGAAGCCTACACAAAACTCAGTGGGTTCTATGGACCGGGCGGACTGATGGCGATTCTGGCCATGCAGAAGTGCCATCACAAGGTACATGGGAGTTCTGAGACCATTATGAGCATTGTGCATTGATGCCGTTTCATGAGCGGGAGCCCAGAAAGATTCGGCAGCCACGCTGGGTCAGTAGGTGAACAGATCGGACAGGGCGTACTGCCTTTGCGTCGCGATGTTGAGGGCGTTGCGGATTTTGGCTTGTGCGTTGGGGGTGAGGCGCCGGCCTTTGCAGGCGCGGGCGACCATCTTGTGGGTGAGCTGCTCGGTCGAGGCGGCGACGAGATCGTGGGCTTTCAGATCGTGGTCGGCCATGATCCGGGCGATCGGTTGGGTCCCCAGGTTTCTTTCGATGTTGTCCTTCATGGTCGGCGTCTCTCTCAAGGCGTGTGGTTCTTGCTACAGGACAATCATGCTGACGATCCAGACCGTGACCGCGGCGACCGCGCCTTCGATGAGTGTGCCGAGCGTTTGCAGGCGGTATCCTTGCTGCACGCTCATGCCCGAGAGTTGCGTGACGATCCAGAAGTAGCTGTCGTTGGCGTGGCTGACCACCATGGCGCCGGCGCCGATGGCCACGACGGTCAGCGCTCGTCCCGTGGGGGCCGCCAGGCCGAGCGGTTCGAGCATGGGCGCGACGATCCCGGCCGTGGTGATGATCGCGACGGTGGACGAGCCCTGCGCGGTCTTGATGGCAGCGGCCAGCAGGAAGGGCAGCCAGAGGCCCCAGGCGGCGCCGTCGCCCAGGTAGCGCGAGACGACCTCGGCGATGTTGGAGTTCTGCAGCACTTTGCCGAAGGCGCCGCCGCAACCGGTGATGATGATGATCGTGGCCGCGGCGGTGACCGCTTCCCCGATCCACCCGGAAGGCGAAAGCATCTGCGGCGTCAGCTTGCGCGGCAGCAGAAAGGCGAGAAAGACTCCGATGAGCAGCGCCACTGCCGGCTGGCCTATGAACTGCACGATTTCAGCCAGTCTGCCCTCGATCAGTGGATGATCCGGAGCGAGGCATACGGATCGCACCAGGATCAGCACGATCGGTAGGAGGATGGGGACGAGCGACTTGCCGGCCGAGGGGGCGTCGGCTGCGGGGGCCGCTTCCGGTTCGGCGGTCGCGGCGGCATCCGAGTTTAGGACAATCCGACCCGCGAACGCGACACTGAACAGCCAGGAGCCGAGCAGGGCCGGGATGCTGACGAGCAGTCCGAACAGAATGACTTTGCCGAGATCGGCACCCAACAAACCGGCTGCGGCGACCGGGCCGGGCGTAGGGGGGACCATGGTATGCGTGGCATAGAGACCGAGACTCAGGGCCATCACCGCCGTGGCCAGAGGAACCTTGGCCTTGGAGGCGAGGGACTTGCCCAGCGGTGACAGCAGAATGAAGGCGGAGTCACAGAAGACCGGGATACTGACGATGTATCCGATGATGCCCATGGCCAGGGAGACGTTCTTGCGCCCGACAAGTTTGATGGTGCCCTCGGCCAGCTTGAAGGCCCCCCCGGACTTATCGAGGAACGTCCCGATGACCGACCCGGCCAGGATGACGATGCCGATGTGACCCACCGTACCGCCAAAGCCATCGTTGATCGAGGTGACGACCTGCCCCAGCGTCATCCGGCCGGAGAGGATGCCGTAGCCGAACGCGGCCATGAGCAGCGCCAGGAACGGGTGTAGCTTCAACTTGCTCGTGGCGGCGACGATGAATGCGATGGTCAGAGCGAGCAGCGCGATTGGCCACATGCCGACGGACCTCCAAGTGCTTCGGGCGCAAAAACCGCACGGTTGCGATTCTTACCGGGGATCATACCGCGGCAGGTGGCTGTTGAACAGGCACTTTGTCACATCGTGCTTGGGACGTAGGGTGCGCGTGGCGTTGCGTTTGCCGGTTTCGGCGTCAGGAGCTGGCCGCGGATTGGGCCTTGGTGTCGGCGCGGTGCCTCTCGCGTTTCAACCATTTCATCGCCTCGGCCCTCTCCGCGAAGAGACGCATGGGAAAGCCGCGATTGAAGAATATCGTCTCCAGGAAGGAAAGGTCCTTGCTCGCTTCCGAATCACCCGAGAAGAGAATCGCCACCTTGTGCGCACGCGTCAGGCCCTGTTCGTGCAGCAGTTTCGGCAGGCTGTAGAGTTGCGTTGCAGAAGAGGTAATTGTGACCTCGCGCGCGTCGATCAGAATCCTCTTGAAACAGTGCTCCTGCGCGGTGGTGATGCCTGCGGTGAACGTCTCGACGAGGTCGTCCTGGTTGATTTGCCCGGAAACCTCCACCACGACGACGCTGTCGTCTGTCAGATGCTTGACCTGCCGTACCATCGCTTGCCGAACTCCATCAACAGCCAAACGTACGGACCCCACACGGAGACCGTCTTATCCCCTCGTCTGTAAATGGTTGCGCCTCAGCAGTATGTTTGAGAATCCGTGGTGACATGTTCCGGTGCGGATCGCTATCCCCATCCGAAACGCTGTAATCGATGGTGCTGCCTCAAAGTGTGCCCTGGGATCTGCTATGCCATCCCAAACGACCTAACTACCTGCAACTCACCATGAACCTATCTACCGTATACCGTTGCCGGTTCGAGTTTGGCAAGAGAAATCCGTTCGGATCGACGGATTTGTCGTCTGGCGCGGTGGCCGCGCGGGACGGTCAGAGTCGCTGCCCATCGCTGAGCAGGGTTGCGCGTAACTTCTCATAGTCCACCTCCTGGACGGCACAGCCGGCGTCGATCGCCTGCCCGGCGGCGGTGGCGGCGCTCTGGCCCAGGATCATGAACACCGGTTCCATGCGGATGGACCCGAAGGCGATGTGCGAACTGCTCACGCAGACGGGGACCAGCAGGTTCTGACACTCGTTCTTCTTCGGGCACAATGAGCCGTAGGCGATGCGGTAGGGCTCGGGGGGGCTGACGCCGATATCGCCTTCGTTCTGTACGAATCCGTCGGGCTTGACGTAGCGCTGCACGTTGTGCGAATCCATGGTGTAAGAGCCCATCCCGACCGGCTGGGGCACCTCGCGCCGGCCCAGGGCATCCTGTTCGGTCATGACGTACCGGCCGATCATGCGGCGGGCCTCGCGGACGTAGATCTGGTGGGGCCAGTGCCTGTTATCGGTGAACTCGTCCTGCGCCAGTCCCCAGGTGCTCATCTTCTCCCGCACTTCAGCCGGCACGCGCGGGTCGTTGGCGACGAAGTACATCAGGCCCTGCTGGTAGGTTTCGTGCTCGGCGATAATCTGCCGGCGGCGCTCGTAGGAAGCCTCCGGGTAATCGTAGTTGTACCCGATGTTGTCGGTGCTGAAGGGCCCGTGGTTGTTGGTGTCGGTCTTGCGGTTGGGGATCGGGTCGAATTTGTGGAAGGTCTCGCGCCAGCCGGTGGCAAAGACGCGCAGCAGCAATTCGTATTGCTTCGGATCGTAGCCATCCGGTTTCGGAAAGGGCACGCGATTCTCGGGCACGTTGGTCAGGCACATGCGGAAGCAATAGGCCTGAATGCGGTGGTCGCCCTGGCCCTTTTCGCCCGGGTGTGCACCGGAGACGCGCGGTAGCAGGCCGCTCGCTGGATCGCCCGGCACGATGTAGGGATCGACCGGCTTCATGAACCAGTGGCGGTGGTGCAGAACGCCAACCTGGACACCATTCCACTCTTCGCCGTAAATACTATTCGCTTCGCGCCCGACATGATACGAGACACCCGCCGCCGCCATCAGGTCGCCTTCGTAGGTGGCATCGACAAACATCTTGCCTCGATAGGTGCGGCCGCTGAGCATGGTAATGGCGACGATGCGCCCGTTGTCTTTTTGCACGCCGCCCGTGCGGTCGAGCCACTGGTCGCGATGGACGGGGATATCCTGCTCGGCGATGAAGTCCTCGAACACCTGTTCGGCCACGTGCGGCTCGAAGATCCACATCGTGCGCTCGGTCCCGTCGATGGCGGGCGTGCCCTGGCCGCGGTTGCCATACTCGGATTGTTTCTGCCAGCGCCAGGCGTCGTCGTTTTGATAGTGTTGCCAGATGCGATGGTAGAATTGCCGGGCCAGCCCACCGATGACTTCTTTGCGGCCCGTGTCGGTCCAGCCGAGCCCGCCGGCCGACAGACCACCCAGGTGTTTGTCGGGGCAGACGAGAAGCACCGACTTGCCCATCCGGGCGGCCTGCACCGCCGCGATCACACCGGCTGACGTGCCTCCATAGACGATGATATCCGCGGCTTGCGACGGCGCAGCGGGCAACACGCTCGCGCCGACCAGAAAGCTCAGTGACACCACGAAGAATGTGACGAGCAACCGTTTCATCCGAGTTTCTCCTTCAGCGCAACTGCCTGACAACACGCCCACCGTATCGGGCGGTTTGCCAGGATTGTACCGTCTAGAGGCCATGATGGCGAGAGATTGCAGGGCGCAGGGGATCTTTACCGCGACGCGGCCGTCTGGTACGCTGACAGGCTCGACAAACAGAAGCTAGGTCTCTGCTGGGAGATTGACATGAAATACGTGGCATTGCTTGCGATGGGAGTCGCCCTGGGCGTACTGAATGGCCACGGGGCGGAGCCATCGAAGGAGCGAGCGGGCAACCCGGTGGTGGAGGGGTGGTATGCCGATCCGGAGGGGGCGGTGTTCGGGCAGGAGTACTGGATCTTTCCCACGTATTCGGCGCCCTACCGGGAACAGGTCTTTCTCGACGCCTTTTCGTCGAGGGACCTGGTCACCTGGAAGAAGCATTCGCGCGTGCTGGACACGTCGATCATCACCTGGGCCAAACAAGCGATGTGGGCGCCGGCTGTGATCGAGAACGGGGGCAAGATCTACCTGTTCTTCTCGGCCAACGACGTGCAGCGCCCGGGCGGGCCCATGTGGGACGAGAACAACCCGATCAACCACTATGGTGGTATCGGTGTGGCCGTGGCCGACGCGCCGGGCGGACCCTACCGCGACTACCTGGGCAAGCCGCTGATCAGCGACTTCTACAACGGGGCCCAGCCGATCGATCAGTTCGTTTTCAAAGACGTCGACGGGACCTATTACATGTTCTACGGCGGCTGGCGACACTGCAATCTGGGCATCCTGAACGACACCTTCACCGGTTTTGTTCCCTGGGCGGACGGATCGTTGTTCCAGGAGATCACGCCGGCTGGCTATGTCGAAGGGCCTATCCTGTTTCTCAGAAGCGGGAAGTACTACTTCATGTGGTCCGAAGGGGGCTGGGGCAACGCTTCGTACCGGGTCGCGTATGCCATTGCGGAGAGCCCGCGCGGTCCGTTCGAACGGCTCGGGACCATTCTCCAATCCGATCCGAACATCGCCACCGGCGCCGGACATAATTCCGTGATCAATGTCCCCGGCACCGACGAATGGTATATCGTCTATCACCGGCGTCCGATTCCCAACCAGGGCCGCGATCATCGGGTCACCTGCATCGACCGGCTCGATTTCAACGAGGACGGTACCATCAAGCCGGTGAAAATGACCTTCGAAGGGGTTGCCGGCAGACCGTTGCCACGTTGAGGGGGAGCGTTCGATTCCGAGCCGAGCCCGGCGGGAGCCGCGGTTTTTTGCACGAACAGATTTCCGTCAGGCATGGTATGAACAGTCCGATGTCGTCCGGTTGCCTGGAGCCGAAGCGGTGGTATCCAGAGGCCGGATGGCGGCTGACTGACGAATGTTCACTGGGTCCGAAAACTTGCAGAAGGGTCAAATCATGAAGAGACGGTTGGCGATGGTCATCATTACGTTAGTTGCGTTGCTGTTGGGAGGCTGCCCGAAAGAGGAGGCGACCCAGGCGAATAATCCGGGGCCGGCTGCCCCAGAGGCGGTGCTCGACTCAGGCAGTGGCGGCGTGGTGATGCCGGCGGCCGAGGGGGCTGTCGCGGCGCTGCCGACGAAGCTGGGAGATGCGGCGTATCCACTGACGGGATTGACCTGGGTCAAAGGCCAACCCGTGACGTTTTCCCCCGGCAAGGTGTACGTCGTCGAGTTCTGGGCGACGTGGTGTCCCCCGTGTCTCAAGAGCATTCCCCATCTGACAGAACTGCAGGAGAAGTACAAGGATCGCGTGACCGTCGTGGGGGTGAGCCAGGAAGAGACGGGGGTCGTCAAGACGTTCGTCGGCAATCAGGGTGATAAGATGGATTACACGGTGGCCGTGGATGCCGTGGGCGGCGTGAGCAAGGGCTACATGACGGCGTTCAGGCAGGGGGGGATCCCGACCGCGTTTGTGGTCGATGCCAAAGGCAGGATTGTTTGGCACGGTCATCCGTTGGGAGATTTGGAGACGGTGTTGGACCAGGTTTTGGCCGGCACGTACAGTGTTTCCGGATAGGACCGGGGGCATCTCATCTGAGAATCAACGTCGGCTTGACTGGCTGAGCCAGCGCGGACGGCGCATCGTGTACTTGGGTGCGCCGTCCGCGGTGCGTCTTGGGGGGCTGATAATACCGCAAAGGCTGGCCTTGTCAGCGGTCTCCGGGGTCGACGACGATCCTTTCGGCGCATATCGTGCCACGGCGGGAGGGGTGGTCCATAGCGTGAATTGCCGTATGCCATTGAGCTATTTGCTTGTACCTTCAAGGATTATGCCCCTGTATGGGCCCGGGGTTTCTTGCCGATATTTATCGTGACTTACCTTACCAGCGACGGCGACGTGCCCTGGTATGTGTCGCGAGATAGAATGAACATAGAGGCGCACGCAAAGGCGCTGCTGTGGACACGTCGCCTGTTGCTACCAGGCAGGGCGGTAGGAAAGTCGCTAATGCGAGGCCATCTGACCGGATTCATAGATGTCGTGACGAACATAGCGGTTGGCGTCATGGGCGTCCGAAAACCCTGTTTAGCGGTAGGGATATTGCTTGCAAGGTGCCCATTTGTTCCTACCCTTTAATAGGGTAGGCAGAGGGGGGGACGCTGCGGCGTTATCACGGACGGCGGTTGGGATTGGGGTGGTCAGTGGGATACAGGCTGTTTCGATGGACGGGTTGACGTAGGGGGAACCGGAATCATGAACTGGAAGCGGGTCACACTGGGGGTGGTTCTGTTCTGCTGCGGAGTTCTGCAGGCGGGCTCTTTCCGCCAAGATGACACCG